>Ga0210059_1003417_pt1 | contig 25397 bp, 17 predicted proteins | sample Ectturendosymbi2_FD_188042 | JGI IMG/M metagenome (GOLD analysis project Ga0210059, IMG submission 188042) | Ecteinascidia turbinata endosymbiont from Florida, USA - Sample 2 (SPAdes) (version 2) | ecosystem: Host-associated > Tunicates > Ascidians > Unclassified | place: Key West, Florida... | reverse complement strand
AAATTCCATCTCTTAAATTTAGTCACTTCAAACTAGGTTGTACTCAAAGCTTTTCAACTGAAATCTTTTTACAGCCAAGCCCTGACACTTCACAGACTTTACCTTGCCATGAGAATGCAGTCTTCTATTAAAATAATCATTCATTATGCTTTCTTTGTGACGTGATAGACTGATAGTAAATTTCACTCGTGCATTTTACGAGTACCGTAGTTGAAAATATAAGACAATAGAAGTGTGAAGTGTGAACAAAGGTTTAATTGCGCTCAGTGGGAGTCAGCCTCCACGTAACAAAGAATGTTCAAACTTACTAAAAAGTGTAAAACGCATTAGCAATGATACTCTTTAATCTGGTTAACCGGCAGAATTATATCCGGATATCAGATAGAAAAAAAACTCCGGTTAACCGTTATCTGGATAATCCAACCCTAATCAGTAGGTCTAAGCTGCATCCTGCGAATTGGACTAATTTGGGCACCCTGCGATTGTTGACAAAGACGTAGGTGAACCAAATTAATTGGATGAAATGTAACAAACTGCCTAAAAACTAATGTTTCTTGCTACCCCCAAAAACAAACCAATATGCATACATACTTTAAATTTGCTTCAAACCAAAATATATGCTTTGCTCATGTTTTAAGCTGTTTGTTTTAATGGGGCTTCAACAAACCATGGGCTTCCATCTTTTATGGCTGTGTTCTCTGGCAATGCTTCTTTCTAAAGTTGTATGTTCTAGTTCAGTAATTTTGTTTGATCGTATAAAGTCATTTTTTTCTCACATAATTTTTGAAAAATAAAGTCATATTACCAAGTTTTGTTTGGTCATTACAATAGCCCTAGTGGTAAGTGCTAGGTAGAAGGTACACAGTTCTGTTGTGCCTGATCATATTTTGAACATATTATGAAAGTTTGTTTTCTGCTGATTTTTTGGGTCAAAGTATAGCTTGGTTAGTTGTTTTGCAGAAGTATTGCCAGCTTGGTCATAGTTAAGGAGTAACAATACCCATGATTGACTGATCAAAACACTCATGATTTGATTAGAATGGAGTATCTAACAGTGAAGGAAGTGAATTCTACGAAACGACAACAAAGCTTAAAAATTGCCAAAAGAAAGTACAGCTGCTGGGTTGATGATCATGAACGACTGTCCGTTGTTGCAGAATCCAATGTTGAAAAACAGCAACGTTTGAGCAAATTTATTCGAAGGCGAAGTCAATGGGTTTCGGAGGATAAAGAAGCATTTCTTAGCCTATTGTCTTTACAAGGAGCTGCAACTGTGAAGTACCAAACATTCTGTAGTGAAACTATCTCAGTGTATGATCCCTGGTTACAAAATGCAAATAATGTAGCATCATTTGCTGTGTTTGCCTTGATGTTCGTTATCTCTTACATGTTTTTCTTCAGTGCATCAGAAGAACTATTTACTGGCAGCATCTTTTCTGATGTCTATTACTCTTTCATTGTGCTTTTGCAATCAAGAACAGGGTATTTGGTAGATGGAGTCGAAGAGAGAGATCTGTGTAAAGTAAGAAATAAGTACCATCAAAGTATGCAATTCTATCTGGATATGTTCTCTTTCCTACCAGTTGGACCAATGGCATATTTGTTTCCTGGAAGTGACCAAATTTTTTATGCAATTGGAAGACAGAAATCATATGGACGAATTTATTTTGTTTTGTGCTATTTAGGTAAGTATTTTGTTATCAGACATGTTAGGTTCCAGTTTTGATTAGATGATAACTTATCATTTTCATTTTATTATTTACTAATCTTTATACAATGCAGAGTTAGTTTTTATTTGCAAACACAGTATATTTTAAGGTTAAATTCAAAAAACTCTGTTTCACCATGAAACAAATTCATGACAATAAAATTTCTGAATAGTAGGTAGGAGCAATACTATACATTTTGTGATGTATAATATATCTGTATTTTTAATGATTTTTTAATGAGTATAATATATCTGTATTTTTTAATGAGTGAATATTTTTTATTTTTGTTTTTCAGGCTTACGAGAAGAGGAGCCTGGCTCTAGCACATTGTTGTACAGATCTGTAAGGCTTATTCTTGTGGCTTCATTGACAATTCATTTTACTGGTTGTGTTTGGTATGGTATTGCTTGTACTAGATATGATGATGCAGGATTCAATGTGAACTTGTGCAACAAAGACAGCTGGATTTTCAGTCTTCCTCATTGTAAGATGAACTTGTATTTTGCAAAAAAAGATGTCTATTTGATTTAATGATGTTTAAATTCTGTTAAAATGAAATATTTAATTTACTTAATTCAGTCATATTTATTTTATAGATATTGTTCAAAAGATAAGTTTTGCTTCTGGAAATGCTACCAGCGCTGTTCCTAGTGAAGTGAGCTATTTGTATGATACTTATGTCACCAGCTTGTATTGGGCTACAACAACAACAACATCAACTGGCTATGGAGATATCACTGCACAAACTGTCATAGAAAAGATAGTGTCAATTATTGCAATGATAATTGGTAAGTATTAATTTTAGGCAAATTACATTTAGCTGTGCATGTTTGCCAAAACATGCTAAGTAACTCCATATTTTTTTAGCTTGCATCACAACACCCACTTTTACCTTTCCTGTGAAAAATCTCCCATGAAGTAAAAAATAAAATAAGCAGCACACTTGTACAGTTTACTGTATATAAATATTTTTAATCAAACAAAACAAACAGCAATGAAGTTTGAAGCAGTGCTGTGGAGCCTGAGCACTGGAGCTATGCATTTTGCCTGGAGCTGGAGCAAAGCCCAAATTAATAATCAGGAGCCGGAGCTGGGGGCTCAGTTTAGAATTTAGGACTGGAGCCAGAGCTTGGGCCATTTGAGAGGCAGCTCTCATTCTGGGTCGCTTCGTAGACACTAACAGTTTTGCCAAAGAGACTTACTGTGCCTTAAACCAGGGGTCGCCAACCTATGGCTCGCCAAGCAAAATAATCCGGCCCACAGACCCTTTACAAATTGTAACTGTATTGCCTGCCTAGTGGTATTATACTTTAGGAATCTACCCTCCTTGCAATTCCTTGTGTTGCATGCTTATGTGGAGCTACCCATGAGAAACCGCACGGTGCTATACATGCACTGTATGTCATATTTTCCATTTTCTTTGTGAACATCGGGAGTTTATCTGATTATATTTCCATAAATTCCCAAGTTTTAATAACATCATAAACAGCAAAGGGAGCAGAATTGTTGGTGAAAAATTAGTGCGGCGCGCCATACCTTGCAGACTTTGTTTTTGGCCCGCAGTTAGGGAAAGGTTGCCGACCCCTGCCTTAAACAGTCCTGTGTATAGCACATTAAATGCGATTGTTACAAGTTACAACATCCAAGTCTTTGATGTATCTTTGGCTTAACTCTTTGGCGTCCACGTGGTTTCGGGGATTTTCGGAAAAAAACGCCTAAATGCACGTGGCTTTGCGTGGGAATTTTTTTTTTCGAGTGCAATCTACAAGACTGGCTGATCCGTTTGAGCCCTTGAACAGCTCTCTAGCGCAATCGGCGAAGGAGCTAGGGAGTTGGTAAGGCAACCGAAAACTGCTGTTTTTCAGGCCGAAATCGAAATACAAATATATTGTACGCTGGCTCTCAAAGTGTTAATAATCGCTTAGGCTGTGACATTGTTGCTGACATGCATGGTGTTGTTTGTTGAACAGTGATTCTCAAACACTGAGCCAAATGCAGCTCGCATCGTTTGCTTGCATCGTTTGTGCAGCTCTTAGCAGTCTTTCAGTATCTATAACGATCTAAAAAAACTGAGCTATAATGAGTAGGAATATAATGTCCATAGATTATGTAGCTGTGTAATCATGCTGTTGGCAGGGAGTACAGTATGGTTCAGATATGATACCACTGCAGAGTAAAGCGTGAAGTGGATGGCACGCCACGCGCTAAGTTAGAAATCTTATTAGAAACCAGTAAGCTTACTAGCAAGGTTGACGATATTACTGGCAATGTTCACTAGGAAACATTACGTGTACAAGCAGTAGCATGACATGAAAAAGTCATTAACTAAACTGGGTCATTCCATGTCAAGTGATCCAGAGCTATATATATGAACGTGAGCAACACCCATGAAATTTTGTTAGCAGAGAGATCTCATCATTCTGATTTGAGAACACTTTGAAATTTTCAAATCAGACTGGTATTTGCAAAGTTATTCACTGGTAGAAATTTGCAGTGCTCCTTTTTACTTCTTGCCATTATTTTTTTTTAATTTAGTGCTCTGACATAAAAACACTTGTAACTTCTTCATCTGTGAAAATTTTTAGCTGGAAATTTGTAAGAATGTGTCACAAGGTATGTTTGTCAAAAATCAATCATTGGCATTTCCATTATGACCTTTGAACTTATGTAAATCAAGGTCAAGTGGGACATAGTTTTGGTATACGTTCATGCATGACCATATTTCAATTGCTTATAGCTCAAAGGTCAACTGGTATGATGTTGATTCTAGTTTTATTTGAAATCTATGTAGTAGAATATTTTTTTGGTTTCAGGAAACTTTTCCGTGTTTATCTGTTTGATTTAGTTTTTATCATTTTAACACTTTGGTGTCCGGCTGCTTTTGAGGATTTTCGAAAGAAGAATGCCTAAATCCACGTGGCTTTGCGCGGGAATATCTCTGCTCCTGTACAGGTTACAGACCTGGTCGAAGTGTCAAGACACGGCAAGTCTTGTATATTGCACTTGAAAATATTTTTTTGGTGAGGGAGTGTGGATTTTTTGTGAGTGATGTCATAAGTGGAGGACTTTTAGGCCACCTTGGCCCACTTTTCCTGGGCCCAAACCATTAGATGGTAGCATTTTGCTGAAGTTTTGATTGGAAACTAGGCTACAATCCGAGTCTTTTGATACTTTGAATAACCTGCTGGGGTTTCAGGTTCGAAAGTTATGATCTTTAGGCCTTACTCATGGTCATGCCTAGTAACACAGGGTCATTTCAACTGAAGATATTTTTTACAAGGAATTTCTCATATTGAAAGGAATGACAGCTAGCCTCAGAAATTGTGGTCGCATTACCTGAGTAAAATATTAGTCAAATGTTTGTATTTCCAAAATAGCCTTTTTACAATTGAGCAGTTGACGATGTTGTTTGCTGCGCAAAAAGTCGTATATTAATTTCGAGTAATTCATTTTTACATTATGGGCAATTCCACGACAAAAGTACTCCGGGGTTGAAAAAAATATAACCAAAAATTGAACCAAACAAAGTGTTAAATTACTTTTCATACATCAGTCTTTAGGAAAACAATGTCTACAAAAACAAGATGCCTACAATGTATATTTTTGTAAATGCAAACACATGTACCTAACAAAAAAATTGCAAAATTTGCAGGTTATTTCTTTTGGGTTCATTAAAATGAGCTAAAAATTTTTTTTTTTCAGGTCAAGCAATTTTTTTGTTAGCAGCATTGGTAAACTGATCATTTCCATAGTAAATTTGTTTCTAAAAAGTTTCATCACTTGGAATTTTAGCTTCTGAATAATATTGAAAGAGATGTCCCATTAGTCACATTTTTTGTTAACACTTTGAGAGCCAGCCTACGAATATGTCGTATCTAGAATTCAGCCTAAAACCAACAGTTTGCGTTTGCCTTACCAACGCCATAGCTCCTCCGCCGAATGCGCTAGAGAGCTGTTCAAGACTGAAATTATTGGCTAGTCTTCTAGTCTGCACCCGCAAAAAAATTTTTGGTTGGGGGTTGCGGATCTTTTGTCAGTGACGTCATAAGTGAAGTACTTTGGGGGTCAATGTGGCTCATGTTACCTGGCCTAGGGCCCAACCGCTAGGCCAAAGTATTTCGCTGAAGTTTTCATTGGAAACTAGGCTCGAGTCCGAGTCTTTTGATTGATCAACTTTCTAGCGTTTCTGATTCAAAAGTCATGATCTAAAATAAAAAAACTAAATAATTATCTAATTAGCTGATTAGTCAAATATTTTTATTACTGTAGATCATAACTTTTGAACCCGAAACCACAGCAAATCATCCAAAGTATCAAAAGACTGGGATTGTAGCCTAGTTTCCAATAAAAACTTCAGCGAAATACTACTATCTAATAGTTGGCGCCCAGGGACAGGCAAAGTGGGCCAAGTTGGCCGGCCTGAAAGTCCTCCACTTCTGACGTCACTCACAAAAAATCTGCACCCCCAAGGAAAAAATTTTTTTCGAGTGTAGACTAAAAGACTTGCCATGTATTTTAAGCCTTTTACCGTGTGTGTAGCACTAGCCAGACCGGAGAAATACCCGCGCAAAGCCACGTTCGTTTCGGTGGTATTTTCTCAAAAATCCCCGATTTCGGCCAGACACCAAACTGTTAAAGCCAAATCAGCAATCTCCACGTTCTTGTATAAGTTTAATGCTGCTCAAACGAAATCGAGCCCGTCAAACAGTTTCCAACTGGAAAATGAGTTAATTTACTGAATTAAGTTTCATAGTGAAATGTATCTTTGCGCTCATTCTTGTTTTGATAATTTTCAAACGTACCAAAGATACAACATAAAAAAACTGTGTTTGTGTGTGCCAGGCATGGTAGGGGGGTGATAAAAATTTGTTTGTTGGAAAAGGGGGCGCTAGCAAAAAAAAGGTTGGGAAACACTCGGGTAGAAGGTTTGAACAGCTCTCTAGTTCAATCGGCTGACAAGTTGTGATGGTCTTTAGCCAAAAATAACCAAGGTTACCTTTTGTGGGATTTTAATTTTTATCCAATTTTTTTTGAGCCGTGATTTCAGCTTTCAATAGTTTGTGATGATTTGCACATATCTACATTCCAGCAATAAGTCTGTGCAAAAGTGATATAGTCAAATAAATCAGCAAATTGTTTTAATGTGAAATTGAATCTACTTGGTTTATGCATCTCTGATCTTTACTAAAATAAAATAAAATCACCACAAAGTTATGAAAGCAGAAGATGGCAGGCAGATTCCTTGAAAGTTCACAGCAAACCTAGAGCCTGAAAATCTTCAGAGAAATATCTTCAGGCTTCTGATGACATAATAAGATCTTCTATGCTAAATGAATCTTATCAATCAACATTATGTTTGTAGGTATGTTGACTTTGTATGGAATGACAATGGGTGGAATGACATCTATGCTGACAAATATTGACTCGAAACGCTCCAGCTATATTCATACATACAAAGCATTTAAAGATGAAGTGGTGACTATACAGTTGCTGTACTTTATAGCTGTAATTTGTTCGTAGTTAGTTCAACCATTTTATTATGATTATTTTCTACATGCAGAGTTTCTATGTGGCAGTGGTGCACCTTGCCTGGTAAAGTGGGGCCTGTCGTGGAAGGGCTGTTTTGATAATTTTTTCAGAATAAAACCAGGTTTTCTCTTTGTGTCCTAAAACTCAATTAAAGTTTGCTAATACCCTAGTGCTGTTTTTTCTCTAAGAAATTTCCATAACTTTTTACTGAAAAGATTCTGTCATTTGTCTCACCGTCATAGTGTTTTTTAACCTATGTTTTTAGACATTCTGACTGAAATGACTACAAATTTTTCGGTCATTTCAAAATGATTTTGGTCTATGACTGAAAAAGAACAGCCCTAGTGCAACTTGCTATTTATATAGTGGTACTGGTTGCATCAAGATTTCCAAGTTATCACATGTTTTTGATCACAGTGCATTTTATTACTTCACCAATTTGCTCCTGCAAACAAAGTCCTGAAAAGGTACTTAGTCCAACAATTACCAAATGTCAGCAATGTAAACTTGTTTGTCCAAATGTTCATACACTTATAAAATTGTTGCTGACAATCACCTGAGCAACTGCATCTACAGAGCACTCTATACGAGATTGTTTGTTTCAGTTGTTGCATACCATACAACAACTTTTTTGTACTTGGTCCTTTCCACTGAAAATTTACAAGACTGTTTTCAATACCTTCCCGCATTAGTCCTGGAAGTTTGAAGTCATTCCATCAAAGAAGTTTGGTGTTTTGGCATTGTATACCCAACTGCCATGCTAGGCCTAGGCTACAACACTTTTTTGAAAACACTTCAGTCCGGAGAGCTGTTCCATGTGACACCACAACTTTTTTCATTCATGCTTGTTTGCAATGCACATTTACAATAATGTTCTCCATACCTACCCACACAACCCCTGAAAATTTCATCGTTTATGAGCAAGTACTTTTATAGTTATGTGGTTTGGTGTCCAGCAACATTTTGCTAGGCCTAGCCTACAGCACTTTTTGCAAATCACTTCAGTCCTAACAGTTGTTGTGTATAGCAGGAGAACTTGTATTTTAGTTGTGTTTTTCTTAAAGAAAATCTCCACATATGGTCTTTATACCTGTGCAACGTTCCTACAAATTTGAAGTAAATGTAATGAAAACCTTAAGTTCTATGCAATACGGGCATAAATATGGTATAGTTAGGGCTACAAAACTTTATCCTATTCAACAGGCTTTAGAAAGCATCATTATTCTTTTAAAACTGGTTTTCTTGCAACTAAAATTTATATGAATATTCCTCTGGTATTGGTGTGTCTCTTCTGAAAATTTGAATTCAATCCATCATGAACTATCTGAGGTATTATTTTATTAATCGAGCAACCAGACTCTGTTCACAATGCTTTGAAGTAACACTTGCTACAAGTGGTGAACCACGCCCAATTGTCTTCTGGATGTTGATGTGTAGCGCAACAAAACTTTTTTGAAACTAGTTGTTTTGCCATCAACATTTAGAAGAATGTTTTTTGCTGTTATGCATCTTTCCTGAAAATTTTAATTCATTCCAAGGAGTAGTTTCTGAGTAATAATTTATGAATCTTGCAACTGGACTGCTAGTCACAGCTCAGTGCTTTGCGTTACTAACAACGCACCATTGCAGTAACTTCTGTTCACTTCAGTTGGTTTTTAAGATGCAATAACTTTTCTTGTGCATGGTTGTTTGCAACCAAGTTTTACACAAATGTTTTTTTGTGCTGATGCATCTTGCCTGAAAATTTGAGTAAAATCTCTGAGTTCCTTGGGTCTAGATCGACAACTTTACAACATGTTTGCCTAACAATGTGACAAGGACAAGAAAGCTGGCACTGATCGGGTGAAAACCTGCAATGTGTGCGGATCCCAAGGTGTTGAAAGCATTCTGTGAATAAAGTATTTTTTTGTGATTTGTTCCTTTTTAACTGCTTGGTTGCTTAATGTTTGCTGTAAATTAATGTTTTTTGTCTCTGTGTTTGCAGAAACGAATGGGGGTCTCAAGTAATTTAACAAATGCATGTTTACGGTATTACAATTTTTTGTGGCGACGATGGGGTGGGGAGAACGTCCAAACAAATGGTGTCCTTGATATTCTGCCTCAGCCTTTACGAGCAAAGTTTTCAGAAGCTACATATCACTTGCTGATTGAAAAGGTAAATTTGGTTCAACAGTTATATCAGGAAATTTAGTTTTGAAAGTTAAAAACTTTATTAAAAATTCTTTAATATGAATAAATGTGATTCTCAACAAAATGGCAGTAAATTTTGGTTGTATTGTGTTCACCAACCTTTGGTATATTTTAACTAGAGCTCGACAGATAAGTTTTTTTTTGGTCGATACTAGTACCGATGTTTTTCATTTTTCATTGCCGATAACCAATGCTGATACTGATATTTTTGCATTACTCAAATTGTAGCTGAAAGGCATTATAGTGTATTTTTTTCTTCAGGCTACACGAGCAAATAAAAATAATTACACCAGTTACAATTACGAAAAAGCAGATTGTGATAGTGAAACAAGCAGTGTCTCTTTTGCCTCATGAGGTAAAATACACAACACACTCCTGGAGCTATTTTGCCACCAGCTGAACGTGGTTGGCCAAATTGTTCCCATGACAAGCTTGGATGGCATGACTGTCTCAGTTGACTGTGACGTCTATGAATGGCTAAAAAAATGGCTCACTTTGATAGACAAGTAATGTTGTGGTTTCAGTGCTGGCAAAAGCTGTTAGCTTCTTGTTTGCATTGTGTGAACTGTAGGCTAAACTCCTAAACCTTTGTCTTTTTTTTACGTATTGTACTTGTCACATGACCACTTCAACCAGCTGTGTTTGACTACACATCAAATATACTGTATTAGGATGGTTTCATTCATCATGCCTACTGCAGTCCATGCCGATTTCTAGGACTCACAGTAGCCTAACTCTAAATTAATAAAATGCACAGTGCTAAACAGGCAAACATGTGTTGCGTGTAAGTAGGTCTACTTCCCTGTGTAAACATCTGTGCCTACAGTCAGATGTCATATGTAAGAAATAACAATGCGTGACGCATTAAAATCATCACTTCACTGTGATGAAGAACCGCGGGTTTGTACAACAGCGGGTTGTGTGCAAACCTGGGTCACTGCTCGCCGTGACATAAGCACTTTTGTGATGCATGCTGAACACAAGGCTGCCTAGCCTAGAGTATGGTTGATAAATGTCCTTGAGCAACAAGGACTGTCCTTGAATTTGCTATCAAAACTTGTTATGTCCTTGATTCTTGATAAACTCTTGTCCTTGAATATTATCTGGCATTTTGAAAATTCTTGAATAGTGACTAAATCGTTAATTTTTGTACTATTGATTGTATTGAACCTATAAGAATCAAGAATAAACGATGTAAATGAACAGAACAATGTGTAGAATCTTTTCATCTTCATGATCTTCAGTTGTGTAGTAAAAAGTAAACTATTCAAGAATTGTTGTCGTCATACATAAGTTTTGTTTAGTTTTCAATTTCCTACATCGTTAGCTTGACTTAGCCCATTCGTCAAAGCTTGCTGAAAGGGTGAGAGTAGCAATGGGCGTCTGCAGAAATGTTTCCAAGGGGTTGCAATGTCATTATTTTGCTTGTGATTTTCAGGTTACTGATGTTACAATGCAAACGGATGTTCACAAAACGCTTTACTGTTTCTACACCACAAAGAAAATGCCCCATGAAAGCATGCGCTCCATTCGCATCTATTTTGAAATCTTTTTCAAGTGGAGCTGTATATGAATTTGCCACAAACCTGCACTTTCTCTCATCTATTAAAGATTTTGCTGAATTCGTGTATGTTCACACAACTGAGTCTGAAATGAACTGATCTATCAATAAATACATTTGTGGTTCTCCCATTAGTCTGTCCTGGTTGAACAGAACTCACTTCTGAAATATTTTGTCCAAATTGTTTCCTACACTTCATCTATTAGAAATATTTTTTCTTTTCATAAACTTGCTAATGTCCATTTTGGAGAGCACTTTCAAAAATGAAAGATTGGTCAAAAGTGCAATCAGGCAACTAGTGATTCATTTTAAACTCATTGCCAAGGGAACTAACCTCTTCATACCCTACTTTTAGACAATAGGAACTTGAAACCTCTCTACAAATAAAACTGCATGCCTTTACTACACCTGAATAATTATTCTTGCAACATCGTCACATGTGCAAGCAAATGCCACACATAGTGCAAATGATTTATTCATCTTTAAAGTAGAAAATGACAGTATATCGTGCAATGGCGCTGAATGTGTTAATGTAGTAGTTGCTGTGTTTTCTAATTAAAATTTAATCAGAGATATAGGAGTCGTATCAATGAGCACTACATGTGCTGGACGTTCAGCCATGATTTAACAAACATTTTGTGGTGAATGAAAGCACTTTCGTAACCTGATTATCACTCACCATAATTTAAAGCTAAAGTTTGCTAATATATGCAATGAGATTTTTGTCATGCACAGGAATGTAATGAAGAAGGAAGGCAAATGATGTCACTCACAAAAAATCTGAAACCCAAAACCAAAAAAATTTCTTTCATAGCAGAATAAAAGGCTTGCTGGATCATTTTAGGGTTTAAACAGCTCACTAGCACGATTGCCGGAGGATAGGGATGGGCATTTCAGATTAATTTGCTATTCCAGAATAGCTCAACTGAATTCAGAATACCGGATAATTCAAAATAAATTCAGCAAATCCTATTCTGTTTTTTTTCCTGCAATGCATTGCACCTGAGAATTGCTGAAAAATGTTGTTCACTGAAAAACCAAGAAGGTCCACACAGCACACTTTCCTTAATCCGGCACTGGAAATCAATAAGTCATCATTTTATCAGATAAACAATACAATTTTTGCAACATTGAATAACAAATATTTTATTCTAATGCGGTAGTGCATTTTTGCCAGGCGAAAACACCAGGAAAGGCCAGATTTTGACAATACTTTTTAGAATAAACTCATTTAAGCTGCGGATGTCTTTAGACCCAATCAAACTTGGCTAGTTGCCTAGCAGAACTACAAACAACTTGTCTAATTTCATACTAATTAAACACATAAACTGCTTTATCGCATAGGATTCCAGAATCCTAAACTGAAGCTACAAATATAAGAAAATAATATGGTTAAATGCATTACGGTCATTCGCACCAACTGGATATTTGAACGGAAACATTATTTTCATTTGTAAACTTCAATTAAATCGGTTAATCACATAGTTAACTTTGAAGGAATGTAAAGCGAACTGCTCAGATGTTGTGAAACCTGAGTGCCATTTACATGCAGCATCTGTTGACGAAACGACTCCCTTTACTGACGTGGCAAAATCAACACCGCATGTTCAACTTCCAGGCTTCAGCACACTGCGTTCGGCGCTCTCGTGTCTCGCCCCTGGGGTGCAAAGCTTTGTCGCGAAAGTAGCACTTTTAAAGTTAATCTTACGGCATTAGGTAACTATCCGACGCTTGCAACCATGTTTAACACCTTTGCACCAGATTTGTTAAATTCCCTATAGAACAAAAAATGTGCACCTGTACAGTACACCAACTTCGAATTTTAGTTTATTTTCCGAAGCACTGAACACAGCACACTTACCAATTTAAACTATGGGTTTATGCCGTACGTTCCACTATGAACAATGCATTGTTTCAAATTTGCTACTTGTTTGACTTCACACTTTTTGTTTGTTCACATCAATAAGATCAATTTTGTGAATGCCTCAACTGAATGATGCATAAGAAACGCCATTGGGATTTTAACACTTTGAGGACCGGGGTACGATATGTTCGTACTTTGATTTTGGCCTAAAACCAGCAGTTTCAGTTGCCTTACCAATGCCCTAGCTCCTCCGTTGATTGCGCTAGAGAGCTGTTTAATGGCTCAAACGGATCGGCCATCCTAGGAGATTACACTCGAAAAAAATTGTTTTGGTTGGGGAGTGCGGATTTTTTGTGAGTGACGTCATAAGTGAACTAGTTTTAGGGTCATTTTGGCACATGTTGCCCGGCCTAAGGCCCAACTGCTAAGCCAAACTTTTTCACTGAAGTTTTCATTGGAAACTAGACTCGAGTCCGAGTCTTTTGAGCCTTTGATCGACTTTCTAACGTTTCTGGTTTAAAAGTTATGATCTAAAATAAACAAATTAATTAATTATCTAATTAGTTAGTAAAAATATTAGACTAATTAGCTAATTAGCTAATTAACTAATTTGTTTATTTTAGATCATGACTTTTGAACCCGAAACCCCAGCAGGTCATCCAAAGTATCAAAAGACTCGGATTGTAGCCTAGTTTGCAGTAAAAACTTCAGCGAAATACTACCACCTAACGGTTGGCGCCCAGGGCCAAGCAAAGTGGTCCAAGGTGGCCTAAAAGTCCTCCACTTAAGACGTCACACACAGACAACACCCACGCAAAAAAATTTTTTTCGAGTCTAATCTACTAGACTGGCCACGTTTTCTGATACTTTTACCAGGTCTGTAGAGCATACAGGAGTGGAGAAATTCCCGCGCAAAGCCACATGCGAATCAGCTGTTTTTTGCGAACCGCTTGAATTAACCTGGACGTCAAAGTGTTAAAAGTTAAGTTTGCTGTTGCCACAAGCTAACAAGTCAGTTAAGTCTTTAGCTGTGAGATATAAACGTGTTCCCAACTGCAGTGTATGTATAGTCTAAAGCAAGCAGAAAACGACCGCAAGTGTGGGAAAGGTTCCATGACTAACACAGGCAATTATTACGTCAAACACGAAGTGTGCATGCAAAGATAACATTCAATGTACGGGCCGCAACAACTTCGAATTTACGTTTCAACTGATGACCTTTGCTTCGCTAAACACTAAGAGATTTGACAATTTGAAATACTGTATCAGGAGCAAGGGTTTTTAGAACATGTAGAAGCGTTTTTATATCTCACAGTTCATGAATTCTCCGTGTTCGGTTTGTTGTCAAGCTGCAGATACCAACGGTGTCAGGTAGCACGTAATAATTGTATACAATGTTATAAGGGAAATGCTGTTGCCTGTTCACTGTTCACTGAATTTTTTGCTGAATGTTTTCTGATCTCAGCAATTTAAGTTCGTCAATAGTGCTGCTCTTTTTCTGCAAATATTCTCTTCAGGCAGACCTCTTGCATGGCACTGAAGAAGCATTTCGCCGCAATTTGACACTTTCTGCAGTACCATTGGTTTATCTGAGAAACCAGTTCATACAAAGATCTGGAGATATTGCCAGTAATATGTGTTATATACATCATGGAGTTGTGGAGGTATATGGCCTAAATATTGATTTTAGCATCTAATACCTGGTGTGTTATAGCTGTGTAACTGTAAATCAACTTTTGACAATGTTTTTTCTCAGTAGATGTTTCAAGCAGTTTATTTTTGCTATTATAAAGAGCAGTTGTAGTTCTGATTGATTTCAGAAACCTCCTGATTCACCCATTAAGTGGCTCAAATGGGTCTTAAGGTAGAAACAGCGTAGTGCTGAATGTGGTAAAATGTTTTTGAAAAAATTTTTGGGAGGCATGCTTGCATTGAAGCAAAATGAGCATTGACCATGTAAACGTCATGTTCCAAAAATGGAACAAAGGTCATTAATGGTTTGACAACACAAGCTTTGGAAACAACAGTTGTGAAACTGTTGACTGTTGCCTTCTATTTGCGGAACAAACATGTACAATGATCTTCATTGACTGATGTGTTTGATTGACTTACTGAGATATTAGAATGAGAAAAACAAATGCTGTTGTATTAATTCTTGCTGTTTTGGTTAACACTTTGACGTCCAGAAGAATTCAAGTGGTTCGCGAAAAACAGCTGGATCCCATGTGGCTTTGTGTGGTAATATCTCCGCTCCTGTACAGGTTACAGAACTGGTTGAAGTGTCAAAAGACGTAGTGAGTCTTGCAGTTTGCACTCGAAAAAAATTACTTTGGTAGGGGGTTGCAGGATTTTTGTGAGTGACGTTATAAGTGGAGGAGTGTTTGGCCACCTTGGCCAACTTTGCCTGGCCCTCGTTGCCAACCGTCAGATGGTAGTATATCGCTGAAGTTTTGATTGGAAACTAGGCTACAATCCGAGTCTTTGGTACTTTGGATGACCAGCTGGGGTTTCAGGTTCAAAAGTTATGATCTAAGTTAGTAAATTTTTTTGACTAATTAGTTAATTAATTTGTTTATTTAAGATCATAACTTTTGAACCAGAAACGTGAGAAAGTCGATCAAAGGCTCAAAAGACTCAGACTCGAGCCTAGTTTCCAATGAAAACTTCAGCAAAACAGTTTGGCCTAGCGGTTGGGCCCTAGGCCAGGCAACATGAGCCAAAATGACCCCAAAACTACTTCACTTATGACGTCACTCACAAAAAATCTGCAAACCCCAACCAAAAAATTTTTGTCGACTGCAATCTTGAAGAAGGTCCGATTCGTTTGAGCCCTTGAACAGCTCTCTAGTGCAGTGGTTCTCAAACTGTGGTACGCGTACCTCTAGTGGTACACGCAGGCTTTTCATGTTGGTACGGGAGCAGCTTTGCTGTCATATTTGAAAAGCTTTGTTATTTTGTTTGTGTGTTATGATAATGTTGCTAATTGGTTGATGTGCTATATTAATCTTAAGTACATTTGAGCCAATTACGTTCTTCTGAAACCAGGTGTGTACACTCCAACATTTAAAAAACATCAGGTGGTACATGATCTCAAAATGTTTGAGAACCACTGCTCAAGCACAATTGGCAGAGGAGCTAGGGCGTTGGTAAGGCAACGGACAACTGCTGGTTTTAAGCTGAAATCGAAGTGCAAATATATCGTATGCTGGCTCTCTAAGTGTTAAAGACAAAATGAGTTTGAAGCATATTTGTCTATCTGTTGAAAATGAAATTCGATTGAACTTTTAATGAAAGAAAACCAGTTTGCACTTGCCAAAAAACAAGTTTTTAGAAAACAGATAGTTTTTAATATTGTGCTTCATAGAGGTTGCAAATTGTACATTTGCACGACATTCTTTCAGGTTTTAGATGAGGATGAAGAAACAGTTGTTGCTACAATGCATGCTGGAAACCTTTTTGGCCAGATTCTGCTTGTATATGATCTTCCACGAATTAACTCTATTCGTTGCAAAACAAATTGCGAAATTTTTATGTTGGACAAACATGACTTTCGCCAGATGCTATGTGATTACCCCCAAGGTACACAGTTTTACATATATTTTTGTATGGTTGTTTATAATTACTGTATAATTTGGTTTTGATTCATGTTTGTATCTCATTGTAATTGATGTGTTGTGGAAATAGTTGACTGTTTTGCATGTGGCTGATAACGAGAAACCCATGGTTTAATTGCTCTTTTAGTTCCTCAAAAGCATGTTTAGAAGAATAAGGTCCTGCAAATTTTTAGTGTTTCTGAAAGAAGGCAATGAAAAAAGTATGCCAATTAGTTAAAAACTTGATAAGCATCATTTGCACTGTATGATTTATGTCTAACAGTTTGACGTCCGGCCTACGATATATTTGTACTTTGATTTCGGCCTAAAACCAGCAGTTTCAGTTGCCTTACCAACGCCCTAGCTCCTCCGCCGATTGCGCTAGAGAGCTGTTTAACGGCTCAAACGGATTGGCCAGTCTTGTAGATTTCACTCGAAAAAAAATTTTTTCATTGGGAGGTGCAGATTTTTTGTGAGTGACGTCATAAGTGAAGTAGTATTGGGGTCATTTTGGCTCATGTTGCCTGGCCTAGGGCCCAACTGCTAGGCCAAAGTGTTTCACTGAAGTTTTCATTGGAAACTAGGGTTGAGTCTGAGTCTTTTGAGCCTTTGATCAACATTCTAGCATTTCTGGTTCAAAAGTTTATGATCTAAAATAAACAAATTAATTAAATATCTAATTAGCTAATTAGTCAAATATTTTTACTAACTTACATCATAATTTTTGAACCCAAAACCCCAGCAGGTCATCCAAAGTATCAAAAGACTTGGATTGTAGCCTAGTTTGCAGTAAAAACTTCAGCGAAATACTACCACCTGGATTGTAGCCTAGTTTCCAGTAAAAACTTCAGCGAAATGCTACCACCTAACGATTGGCTCCCAGGGCCAGGCAAAGTGGTCCAAGGTGGCCTAAAAGTCCTCCACTTATGACGTCACTCACAAAAAAACTGTATCCTCCAAGCAAAAAATATTTTCGAGTGCAGACTAGAAGACTTGCCGCGTCTTTTGACGCTTCGACCAGGTCCATATCCCGAACAGAAGCGGAGATATTCCCGCGTAAAGCCACATGCGTTTAGGCGTTTTTTTCCGAAATTCCTCGAAAGCAGCCGGACGCCAAAGAGTTCACCATGAAGTAAATAGGTTGATGTACCAAGTGGTGTGATCACCATGGCTCAGACCTTTGGACTTTAACTTTATCAGAAAACTGCTGTTATGGTTAGCAGAATCTGGTCTATTTCACGTAAAGCCGAAATCATTACTATGCCAGAAAATTGAAAAAATTCCAACTTGGAACTGGTGGCGAACATTTTTTGAAAATTTGTAGAAAAACAACAGCATAATCCACAAATTTTCAGATCTGGGAATTTAGATATTTTGATGAATTCACAGTCTTGAAATTTTGACCAGGCCTTGGTATCGACATTGAGGTCTCGATTGCATTTCTAATAATTAGGTTATCTCATCATAGCCATCTCACTCCCACCTCTGACCAATTTTATCTCTCCATATGTGATTTTGTGCCCTGCATGTTGCTGCAGAGCAGATTCGCCAGAATTTGTGGCATTTGCAGATTCCTCAGATTTCAATTCCAAAGATGGTTTTCCATTTGTTTATAAATTATAACTTCGTATTTTGTTATAAAAGCTTCAGGTACGCTGGTTTTGAAGACCGACAAATGCTTTGCTTGAATTCGGAAAATATATAATAGTTTTAGTTTTACTATCTCTTTATGACAACTAACTCAATCAGTCGATAGACTTAACAGTTTCATCAACACTAAAAAAGCCTTCAAAAAACTATACATGTTTTATTTCGAGACATTTCGGTTTATTCTTAATCCATCTTCAGTCAAAAAATAAAGCAACGTTGCCAATCAAAGGCTCAAAATACTTTTCAAAGGCTCAAAATACTTGAAGCCAATCAAAGGCTCAAAATACTTGGATTTTTTAAAGTTGCTTTATTTTTTGACTGAAGATGGATTAAGAATAATCCGAAACGTCTCGAAATAAAACATGTATAGTTTTTTTGAAGGTTTTTTAGTGTTGATGAAATCAATCAGTCGAAAAGTGATTTATGGTGGTATTGCAAGGATCTTAGCCCAATTATGGAATACGATATGCTTCAATTGCTTGCTTTTCCAAAGTGGAAAACTTAAGACTCTTCCACGTTTCTTTTTGAATCGCTGTTGCAACCATTCTCATTGTGAAATATCAAGTCACAAGTGTCTTTTCTGGAATCAGATGAATTGCTGTGAAGTTGTTTTTCGTAGGAATAATATAGTCTAAATCCCCATTCTCGTATTACTTGCTATCATCACTTTCACTTTGACAGGTTTCGGCCTTTTTGTCAGAGGTTATCAGTCCCTGGGCCCCAACTGCTAGATATTTTAGTGCAAACTACATTAGAATCCGAGTCTTAAGCTTTTGATTGGGTTTCTAGCATTTCTGGTTCAAAAGTTATGGCCAAAATACCACAAAATTGGTAAGTTTTGCTCTGTTTTGAACCACAAACCCTAGAAAGCCAATCAAAGGCTCAAAATACTTGGATTTTAGCCTAGTTCACAATGAAAACTTTAGCGAAATACATTCACCTTGCAGTTGGGCCCCAGGGCCCAATACCCTCAGCAAAAACGGCTTAAACTTACCTGATTTATGACGTCATCTACAAAAAACTGAAACCCAAAACTTAAATTTCTTTTACTGCAAACAAGAAGACTTGCTGTGTCTTTTGAGGGTTTGGATAGCTCCCTAGCACAATCAATTGGTGAGTTATGGAGTTGGCAGATGGTGCAAAATTAAAGGTCAATGTGTGATTTCAAAGTATGATATACTTGTACACCAGCTCCAAACGTGTTAATGACAAATGTGACACTGCACTTTTGCAATCTTTTTTTACTGCTGAGTCTTTTGATGTGGTTTTGAAGCAAAGCTATGACTTGTTACATTTTGCAACCATTCAATAACAGATTTGAAAGATCCGGACTCCTGTTTGCAATGAAATAATGTTTTCAAAATATCTGCTTCTGTAGTACTGTGGCTGATAGGATCCAGTTACATGAAGTCCTTAATTTTAGCTCATCCCATTCAGAAATAGTAAAAGTTGAGCTGTGTCAGTCAGATCAGTGCTCTCATAAGACTTTGTTCCATTGCACTTGTTTTTACTACTAATAATGTTGTTCTTATGGAAGACATTATGTTAAATATTTCGTTTTTTTGAAGCTGCTAAAGCATTTGTGGATGCAGTGCAACAAAAATGTAGAGGAGATTCCAAAGAATGGCCTTTAGATCCTCCAAGTTTTGAGGACTTCCAACACTTTCTAGAGTGAGTATTTTAAAGTTATTTGTTTGAACCACATGAACTTTTTATGAACTACATATGCCATCAGTCACCATAGTAGATTCACTTCTAAGTTTTCACAAATTTTTGTAACAATAACATAAATGATATTCAACAACTGGAATGATACAACATGTTTCATAAGTGAACTTTTGGAATGATGTTAGTTCTTTATGAACCATTTTTTGTAGTATATGTGAAAATGTGCAAAGTCAACCTATCCCTTGAGGGTCATTCACAATTGTCAACGTATTCATAATTATCAATCAAGGCGCAGAAGGTGTCCAAATATCAGGGGGATGTGAGACAACAAAGGCAAAAATACAATGTGCCCTGCTAACAATGAGAAACAAAGTAATAATGCAAAATACAGTCTCTTTAGCTGTACTGATTGCTGCATCTTCTCATCCAATACAACTAGTGCAAGGCCTCTTGTAAAGAGTTATATAGCAGAAATGCCTTCCCTTAGCAATCCATGTTTAAGAACATCTGAATTGGGAAAGATTGCTTGGGATGTGCAGTTACCAGATCGAAATTATTGCTGATATTATACAGCATGGTATGCCCTGGTACCATCAGCAGCAGCTGCCTTGTCATGTGAGATTGTTGGTTCTGATGAACTCATGATCAATTTGTTTGAATCAATCAAATTGTACTCTTCATACTCAGGCATATCAACTGCAAATTTGCATCACAAACGAAAATTAAAAGTCATGTGAGATCATACAAAAAGTAAAAATCATACATGAGATTGTATTCATGCCTCTTATGAACAAATCAAGGTGATTTTAACAAACTAGCAGATGAATGTCAGCTTCATACAACCTGTGAACACAAACAAAAAATGTTCACTTTTTATATTGTTGTCCTAAACTTTTGGCCAGAAAAGTAGGACCAAATTTTAAATCATGTGTTGCTTCAAGTTGCATTCTGACATATAAAGATAACTTTGCCTGGCCCTGGGCGCCAACCGTTAGATGGTAGTATATCGCTGAAGTTTTGATTGGAAACTAGGCTACAATCTTGAGCCTTTTGATACTTTGGATGACCTGCTGGGGTTTCGGGTTCAAAAGTTATGATTTGAGTTAGTAAAAATATTTGACTAATTAGCAAATTAATTAATTTGTTTATTTTAGATCATAACTTTTGAACCAGAAACGCTAGAAAGTCGATCAAAGGCTCAAAAGACTCAGACTCGAGCCTAGTTTCCAATGAAAACTTCAGCGAAATACTTTGGCCTAGCAGTTGGGCCCTAGGCCAGGCAACACGAGCCAAAATGACCCCAAAACTACTTCACTTATGACGTCACTCACAAAAAATCTGCAACCCCCAACCAAAAAATTTTTTTGAGTGCAATCTAGAAGACTGTCCGATTCATATGAGCCTTTGAACAGCTCTCTAGCACAATCGGCAGAGGAGCTATGGCGTTGGTAAAGCAACTGACAACTGCTGTTTTTTAGGCCAAAATCGAAGTACGAATATATCGTAGACTGGCTCTCATAGTGTTAATCAATATTTTAAAGTGTTTGTTGCAGTAGCGTAACTGACGGGAGGAAAGAGGGGCGATTTGACTCCCCTGATCAGCTAAATGCAAAAAAGGCCTCCCACTTAGCTTATGTTTTGGTTTCAGGATTGTTTTATTTGTTTTTTCTTACTGTGTCGCCTTTTTGGTATTTTTGTTTAGACCAGTGATGTAGTCGAGATCATAACCCTTGAGACCGAGACCTGATCACAATTTTGTGACCAAGACTTCATTAAAAACTCAGACTCAAGACTTGAAATTCGAGACCGAGACTTCACAATTTGAACATTGTGCCAAAAGTTTGTTTTGAATATTGTCATCAATTCTGAGTTGAAACTTTTTTTATTTCTGGCATTTTCCGACATGTATTGGTTGTTTCTTACCTGCAAATACAACAAATAAAAATCGTTGAATTTAAGAAATGTTACTAAACTACTTTGCAATATTAAACGTCTTGAGACCCGTACCCTTCGAGACTAAATGAGACCCTGAAACCTTCAAGTCCGAGACTTGCAAAAATGGATCCCAAGACTCCATCACTGGTTCAGACATAGATGTATATTGCATTTACTACAGAGAATATTAGTTTCTCCATTCCATGTTAGGCAGTGATGGAGTCTCGAGATTTTGTCTCGGTCTCAAGACTTCCCATTTTCAGAGCTGATGTCTCGAATGTTTGAGGTTGTCTTGGTCTCCGTCACAGGTGGATTCACTTGAGGCTTTGAGTACTGCAACGATATGAGTTAGTAAAACTTTTGTAAATCAACGTGTTTTTTGTCTGCTGTATTCGCAGATAAAAAACAACCAAAGCAGGTAGGAAAATGCCAGAAATGCAAAAAATTGCCACTTCGTAGTTGTAACAATATTTTTTGAAAATTTGCAGAAAAATATCAGTGTAATCCATAAATTTTCAATTCTCAACTCTCGGATTTTTTGATGAGGTCTCGGTCTTGAAGGTTTGACCATATCTTGGTCTCGACGTTTAGGTCTTGACCACATCCCTGATGTTAGGTTCTTGCATCATTGTCGCCTCACTCCCACCTCCAGCCAATCTTGTCTCTCCACATGTAATTTTGGGACCTGCATGTTTCAGCAGAGCAGAGTCTCCAGACTTTGCAGCCTCTTTTTGTAGATACTCCAGATTTCAATTCCAAAGAAGGTTTTGCATTTGTTTGGAAATTATGCCTTCACTGTTTTTGATAAAAGCTTCAGTTACGCTGGATTTGAAGCCCAAAAACTTACTTTGATTTGTATTTTGAACACAAATAATCGCAATCCTACCTATGCAAAAGCTATCTACTCATGACAACCAAATCAACAAGATGAAAATATGAACTATGGTAACATCGCATTCATTTTAGCCCAATTCTAGAATACGTTATGCTTCAATTTCTGGCCCTTCCAAAGTGGAAAGCTTGGGACTCTTCAACGTTTCTTTTTGAATCACTGTTTCGCACATTGTAACTGCGAAATGCCATGTCACAAGTGTCTTCTTTGGAATCAGATGAATCGTTGTAAAGTCGTCTCTCGTAGGAATAATATAGTCTGGAACCCCATTATTGTTGTACTACCTACTATTATCACTTTCATATTCTGGGAGCCTTACTTTCCACTCACTTTCTTTCCATAAAAAGATCGTGTTTTCATTTAGTAAGAAGTTATGCCTTTTTCCACAAATATCTCAACATAAACAAACAGCAGAAACAAATTTCATTAACAGTGGCACATCTAGCCTGGAAAAAAGGGGTCTATCGCAGAAGGGCAGCTTTTGTATCACTTTTCAGCATAAAACCACACTTCCTCTAAAAACTAGAAATTGACCGATGAATTTTGCGATGTTCCCAAAGTATTATATCGGAAAAAGTTCGCCAATATATAGCACATCGGAAACATTTACTAATAAAAGCCGCTGCGCTAGTTCTCTGCACTGAGTGTTTGGAAACCCAAGTTGTTGCTTTGTCGGTGATTAATTGATGCAAATTCTCTGTATTCTTCCTTACGACGCACAGTCCTTTGAATGCATCAAGTAGTGTGCAATATTCAGACCACTCCACAATCGTCCCAATGAACCAGTCTATGACATAACATTTTCGCTCCTAAGTTTTGCGCAGTAAGCAGACGGCTGCATGCGAACAAATCCATGTTTTTTTTACTATCTTAGTGACCCAGGTTTGTGCAGAATTCCATGCTATACGCTTCTTCATCGCAATTTCAACTGTGGTTTGAGTGTTGCAAAATATCGGAATCGGTTATTGGCAATGAAAAATAAAAACATCGGTATTGGCCCAAAAAAGCCTTGCCGGTATTGATCGCACTCTACCAAAAATCCAATCAAACTTGATTTGTAGGGCTAGTATAGCGCAACCAACTATCTGCTGTAGAATAGATAGTGGCATTAATCTCATTGCCAAATTTCCAAATTATCATTGCTGTTGGTCACAGTGCATTTGTTACATCACAATTGATGTTTGTTCCTGCGAACATGGTGCTGAAAAGATACTTAGCTTGTCGAACATTCAGCAAATGTCATCCATACAGCAATGAGAGCTGTTAATGCACACGTACATACACTTACAAAATCAAAGCTGACAATCAGCTGCACAACTGCGTCTGTGGAGCGCTGTCTATCAAAGATGGCAGTGTTACAAATACACTTGCAAAATCACTGTGGAAAAGAACGATCGAGTTGCAATTGTTCTGATGATTTTACATCATAATGTAAAAGTGACTTACTCTATCAATATAGGACTTTTAACACAGAAAACAACATCAACTGCTCAAGTCTAGAAAGGCTATTTTTGAAATGCATCGCTTGATTCATCTTTTGCCCAGATAATGCGACCACAATTTCTGAGGCTAGCTGTCGTGCCTTTCATTATAAGAAATTCCTCGTAAAAACACAGGTCCAGTTGATACGAGCCCGAATTACTTTCTGTGACGCTGAGGAAGGCCTAAACTTATTTGATTTAGTCGTAACCTAGTAGGTGTGAACAGCAGATTATATTTAGGCCAAAACTACAAAACAAAACGATTGTGATTGGACACTGACCTCTCACCATGAAGCAAAATATTACAAAACAGTTCCATGTGTGTGTGGCAGTGTACGATCTTCGGACAGCTTGGCTTGTATTGGAGCTGGCACTGTCAAGGGAGGAAATACCAAAACACATGCATTCGATTCAATATCCATTTGAAGTGTTCAAATGCGTGAATAGTTTCATGTCATTGTGCAGGCGCCGTTTAGACAAGGTATGGACGGTGTTGTTTTGTAATAGTACTATCATCATCATCATCGTCATGTCTCGTGCACAGCGCCCGTTGGCGCGTTGTGCGTTGAGCCATCCATATTCACAAGCGCCCACCATTTATCGCGGACCTGCACGAGGGGTTCAATTGCGGCTGGGTCGAGGCCGAGCTGGTCAAGGTCGTGTTTGACCACGTCAAGCCAACGGGTTCGTGGAGCCCCTCGGGGTCGCTTCCAGCTGAACAAACCAGGGTCGAAGTCCAGGATAGCCCGAGAAGGATGGTGCGGTGGCAAGCGAAGCACATGTCCATACCAGCGGACCCGGTTGTGGGCAGCCAAAGAGGAGGCCGGGGGCTGTCCTGCAAGGGTCCGCACCGTTTCATTGGAAACAAGGTCGCGCCAGTGGATGCCAAGAATCTATCTGAGAGCCCTACTGTCAAAGCCGTCAAGCCTGGTGGAGAGGATTCCAGTGAGCGGCCAGGTCTCCGCGCCATACAGCAGCACAGACAGGACTGCAGCATTGTATATGCGCATCTTGGTGGTTGGCGAAATGGACTGCTGGCGCCACAATGGCTTGCGGAGCGCCTGCATCACATTTGACGATAGTGCGCGTCTGCGATCGATTTCAGGTTTAAGGTCACCGTTGTTGGTAACTGTCGAACCCAGATACACAAATGAATCCGCAAATTCTACAGCATTCCCATTGATGTTTAGAGATGGAGGATCGGGGCCATCACCAGCATGCATCAATTTGGTTTTTGCCCAGCTGACCTTCAAGCCCAGTTTACGTGATTCACGATCGTAAACTGAAAGGGCAGCCGTGAGTTTCTCGATGCCATCGGACAACAG
>Ga0210059_1003416_pt1 | contig 25401 bp, 17 predicted proteins | sample Ectturendosymbi2_FD_188042 | JGI IMG/M metagenome (GOLD analysis project Ga0210059, IMG submission 188042) | Ecteinascidia turbinata endosymbiont from Florida, USA - Sample 2 (SPAdes) (version 2) | ecosystem: Host-associated > Tunicates > Ascidians > Unclassified | place: Key West, Florida... | reverse complement strand
TTTGTATGGTAAAGCATTAATTTCAGCATACTGCATTGGTTTCATTGAATATTTGGTAATCATCAAATTTGTTTTGCCATGCAGTGATAGTGGGTAATTAGAAGGTGAAAAAAGTGGAGAGGCAGTCAGCAAGTGCCTACTTCACATGGGATATCAAATGAACATTATGCAATGCATGCAACCCAACTTTTTTTGACCGGTCAGGTGTACCCCATGCTCATGTCGATTGCGCACCATGCATGGGGCACACTCGACAGAAAAAGTACCCTTTTTAAATTGATTGTAAAGTTTTTTCTGAAGGGCGTTGTTTTTTGATGTTTTGGAATGATATTGTGTATATAGAGTTGCTTTATTGTGTGACAAATTTTGAGCTTGTTTGGACTTGAAATAAAGTAGCAGTGGTCGAAAATGCAAAAACGTGTCGATTGTACCCAACCTTCCCCTACACGTAATTTGGCACAAGTCTTGCACAATGCTTTTATAGCAGTCTTTTCAGTGGTTTTGTTATAGGATATTATTTGATTTCTAAAAATCAGTACACCTTTCTAGAAGTTATCTTAAGAATTTTAATATCTGTTTCTCAACATATAAAGCTTTATTGCTACGATTATTTTTGCTGTGCTCAACTGAAACTAATCACAAGCCAGTGGAGATGAGTTCACATGAACTCAATTCACTGGAAATTGAAGTTCACGAAAGGGATTTATGGCTTGCAACTTTCGCGTAAGTTTCTCGGTTGCGTTGTTTGGTTTGTTTTGAGTGAGTAGTCTGGATGTAATGGAAAGAACAAAGTCTTTATTGTGCTGGTTTTGAACACCTAGTTATAGTCAATATTGGTCTGTGGCGGACTTGCATTTAGTTTGAGTCAAAAGTAACGTGGGTAGTGAATGCTACATTTGCGGCAAGTCATTGGCAGCAACGCGCCAGAAGCCTATCCTTCCACCCATTTACTAATTCTGCAGAGGCCGCAAGCACCTCCCCTTAGATAATCTTCTACGAGGAATGATCGTACCGAAAATCAAACTCATACTATACCAACTTGCTTGTCCTGATTTCCCTACTTTGTCACTCAGCTTGTTGAAAAAAGTTTTTAGCTACGCAAAAGACCGACAAGATTTCAATTATTTTAGGTGCAAAACGCTAGGGTTCAAACACTCGTTTGCTTGTCTACAGTTAAAGTGGCCGCATGCTGGTTTTTGGCGAAAAAGCTTAAACCTGGTGAGATGAACAACCACGCAAAAATGTTCTTGAACCCTTGAAAATTTGACGATTTTGATCGTAGTGAGATCGGAGTCAAATGCAAATGCTAGGTGAGGATTGGTTCGATAATTACATTAGCATCAATAGTGCATATTGATCAGCTACTTCCATGCCGTCACCTTCTCGTGTGTTGTTTCAAAAATAGTTTGGCCTGTTGTCCATCAGCTCAGTTAAAGTCACTGGTTGAGGTACAGTAGTTATGAAGCACTGCAAGAGATAAAGATAACTGATTGCGATACGACGTTGGATGAGGCAACTTTCTGTAAAACGAAGTTGGAAAGGGTGCATCTCGTAACATCTACTTCGGTGTATATTTGACAAAAAAAAGTTGAACCGACGCTTTCATTACCTTGACAAATAATATCAAACCAAAATTGAAAACCTTTGATTGTTCCTACAGACAACAGGCTCACCACCAAGTTTGCAAATATGAAACTTAAAACCTTGGTTGCGAACTTGTTCTTTGGTGTTATGATAGGTAAATTCTCAGTAAGACATAGATAGACCATTCTATCATCTACCACAAGAAATAGGGAAGTACAAATTGAAAAATCGAATGTTGGTACTTGTCCAGTCTGACTTTCTTTTCTGCCAATAAATGCGCTCATCTGCCCTTCAGCTTTCTGAACTCAGGGCTTCGTCAGTTCAAGTTGGTATTAGTGTAGAGGGCAGTTGCTTGCACGATAGCTAGCCAAGCGTACAAAGACAACAAGTGGCAGGTTTTTACTGACAGGTTCTTGTTGAGAGAGAAGCCTTTGTTCCTCTTTTGCTTTCAACCTTTATTCAAAAAACTGAAAACACTATTTTGATAATAAGTGCAATTTCAAGAGCTGACGTGGGCACATCACACTGAAGAACAAAGTGAAAGCAAATATAGCAATTGATGAAGCAGAGAGTGATATAATCCAGTGCAGTTATCATGCGATTTTTGGAAACAACTTATTTTGGCTGATTTCGTACATGCTTGTTGTATATAAAGATGCAAAATGTTTGGAAACATACGAAGAATGTTAAATAGGGCGTTTTCGGAAAAATTTATCTTTCGCAATATTTTAAACTTTTTAAAGCGAAAGTACAGGTGAGCCACTTGTACAAATGACACGACAGCTGCGGATTCAGTTGATTATTGTCGGGGCTCATCCGCCGTACCATTGTGCGCAGAGTGACTTTTGTAACAGGTTGAAAGTTTCTCCAGGGTGGGTTGTTGGCCCTCCGCTGGATAAGACGACTGGTGGGCCCTTCACCTAGGCATGTCGTCATGCCGGTACCCAGATATTTAACTGGAAGCCTGGACGCTCCCGCAGAAAGTTTGGTAAAAAAGGAGAGGTCCACGGGAAGACTTTGCTGCGGACACGTTTGTGCAAGAAAGGCCAAACCCAAGCAACTCATGCTGGTAACATGAGGTCCCGCATCGATCAGTATACCCGAAGGGGAGAGACTATGCATGTCGCTTCACCCTCCTAATCCCCCACCGATGCTTTAGTGCGGTACACAAATTATCTTGTACCTTGGGCGTAATGTTTTTCCTTAGGTTAGTGCTGAAGGCTGCACAAATGAGCAGAAGATTTAGCTCACATTCCATTTAGATCCGCTCTATGAGTCGGATGCATGCCATCACGTAGCAACAAAATATAAACCAATATGGCAATGGGTTATTTGTTGTCTGTGGCCATTACACGGAATCCTTTTATTCAGATCATTGCAGCAGTGGTCATTTCTGCCTCTCTTAAGCCACCAGACGTTCAAGAGGTCGAAAATAAAAAGGCCATCAACGTTTCAAGCAGGGCGAAACTAACTAGCAGTGTTATGGGGAAGGGTGAATTCATCAATATTTATTGTTGTATAAGTAGTAAAGTTTTGTTTGACCAGCGAGACACTATAATTGTCAAAAGCGTTGCAACAAGTTTTTGAAGCAGCATGTGCTTGTTAGATCCTGCAATACAGCCAATAAAAAGCTAAGAACTAAGCCGCAAAATTTGCAAAATAGCTTTTTTCGACACGCCAACCCCGGGGCATTACGCAAACGAAACTGGTCCACTGTCGTTTTTCATCATATACTTGTTTATGACGAGTAGAACATTACAGATTGAAATCACGCCGAGATATCCCGTGCCTATCCAGTAACTCACATTTTGTGTCTCAATGTGCTTCACTATCAGAAATCGAATCAGTATTCCACGTCGCTTGCAAAGATATTATCAAGATCTGAATATGTTTACAAACATCTGCAGCATATCAATCATACGACTGAGGTAGCCAATGACTTTGCTAGTCAAAATATCGCAGATGCCAAACTATGGCAGATGCCAGGTGCATGTGTTTACAACCGGTGACAATTAAAAAGGCCTGGTAAGTTGTCATAACTTACAAAACGATCATTTTTGGACTTAAAGTATAAACGCTTAAATGAAGATGTTAATTGTTGATCAAAATGTTTGCTTTAGTCAAAACACTGTGCCTCTCGTATTTGTTATCCCTATGGGGGCTTACCCCTATATATCAAGTGTAATCCATAATGATTTTAATGAATCTCACACGCATGGCTTATGACTAATTCGAATCATTACCCAAAGACTCTGGCTCAACCGCGTAACTGATTTAAGAACTTAACATTTTGCACCCAATTTTCCTCTTGGGAGGATCGCTGGAGCAGCATCCCACATAGTTTTGCAATGCAACCACTCCACCTGGTTACTGGTGGTCCCTTGGGTTGTTTTCCGTGGGCGTGGACAACATCACTCGCTTAGCCATCCTTTTGTGAGGTATTCTGGCCACAGGCCAAACCATCGCAGTTGGGATCTTTCTATTTGTAGAAGAAGTGACTCGACGTTCAGAAATTTGTTGCCCACTTTTTTGCGATTCATCAGAGCTGCGCACTTTTTCGCGAATAATTGCCTCGTGATCTCTTCGTAAAAATTCCATCTCTACCCGCCCCTTGTACTTCAGATCACACTCTTTCGGTCATAACCCAAAGATCCATTAAACATAGACGACAATTGAAAAAAGTCGAATTTGAAACGTCACAGCTTAGCGTTGTTTGAAAGCTCCCGTTTTGTGAACATGAAATGTGTGCATTACTATGTTTGCTTCACCAATCCGTGTATTAATCTCCTTGTTCCGCCTTCCATCACTCGCGAATCCCACCGAAAGGTACTTGATCTTTTGACTTCTTGCAGTCCGGCAGCAATCCGCTCAATTGCAGGGTACACTGGTTTGGTCTTCTGGAGAATCATACTATAATGCCTCGGTCTTTTGCGTGTTCTTTTAAATCCAGCACATGCAGGATGTCTCCAACACTGCTGCCTCGGACAAAGTTTTGGTTCTTGATGTATCTTGCAGCATTTGATCTTTTGCCGACTAGGAGGCATTAATTTGCTGCCTTCTAAGTGAGTGCTTTCCCAAATCGCAATTTGACTCATTCCATTCCACAACCTTGGACCTCCGCAGCTCATTCCACTGCGAATGCCCAAACGTTTGGCTCTTTTATGAAGGATAACATCGTTCGCCTCCTGGTTTCGCCAAGCGTTTATTTTATGCTACACGTTGTCATGCCAAGTCGCTCCTGTAACATAACTGAGTAGCTGATAAGATAACAGCTGCCTTGAACAACCGTCACTACTCTTCCACGTCCGCTGCGCATTCAAAAATCTTTCGGAAAAGGGAGGTTTAGCTGCAAATCTATTTTCTAGAATAGCTTTCCACTTTATTTGTTTCGGGTAAAGCTGTTCTCAGGACCTCCTATAGTCCTGAACATTCGTGTTAGCCCTGTTGGTTTTTCCAAATGTAAATTGCAGAAAACTAGGTGATGATCGACCGACAGTTCTCCAACTCTTTTGACACGAACGTTGAATATTCTTACTGTTTAAAAGACGTCAGTTGAAACGATGCAGAAACCAATCAGTGACCATAATTCCAACGAATCTACGCACCAGGTTTGCTTGTGCGAACATCTGTGTTTAGAAAAAGTGTTCATTCGATATTCGATATGCACGGCGTGTTGTTGCAACACAATTACAGCAGACGTTTTCCGTTGTTTGTTATATGTTAACATCACCATGTTGACCGATCACACCCTTCTATTCACCAGAGTCGTTTCCAACATCTGCACTGACATCTCAAAAAAGGGTCATAGATTATTTTTCTGCAGGGCATCACTAGTTTCTTCTGTAGCGGCGAGGATTACTGGTCTGAAAATCAAGCACTGTAATTACGGCATCTTGACTGGGAGCAACGGTGGATACGTAGTGTAATTGGTGATCTTTATTCTCAAATGGAAAACGAACGAACAGGCTTGAGACGTTTCGAAACATAGCAAATTGATAGCGCTGGTTCTCGTAATAACTTCTCAAGCTGGCTCTCATACACAACAGACACACATGTTGACTCTCGTCGCATCCACGCCTTCTCTTCTTTCGCGCGCCATCGCTGTTGTTCATGTTCTTTTTTTGATTTGGTGTTTTGTTGATAGCGTTTTATAACTACAATGGTTTTGTAGCGGCACGACTGAGTTTGTCTTATTTCTGGTTTCATTTCACTAGGTTTGTTTTTGCGTTCTGGGTGTGTTCCCTGCAGCTCCTCCACACACCGTGCGCCTGGTAAGAAGGCTACAGTACCAATTTACAAGGTCTTGGTAAGACTCTCGGCCTGCCAGCACCGAAGCGGATGCATTTATCACTAGACCACTGGCTGGTCTGCTGATGTTCTCCCTGGTGCGAGTCGAAGTGTGTGATTTAAGGGGGTGCATCGCGCAACCGCGCAAGTTGATAAGCAATCCACGTTTTGACTATGCTGCGGGGCGAAGCAAGGTCCGCTACACATCCGTTGATTCAGGGAAGCGTGCACTTACGCTTGCGACGTGCGCCTGTTCTGCGCAGGAGCGATCTATCAACTTCAGCTTCAACGCGCAGACCTTTCCTCCCAGTACGATCCATTTATCACCAAAGCCTGTAAGCTGAGGGCGTACAAGTACACCCACCTCAGTCTAGCTGGGCAGACTTTTCTGGTTCAAGGCCAGAGTAGAAGAGTTTCCATCAATCGTCCACCTCAACAGCATTTGAGCGGTGACGCTTAATCGAAGAGATGCCAAAAACATCCATGGAATAAGATTTGCCTTTTTCAACCATTTTGTGCTCTTTTTTCTGTGAGTGAAGTGATGGTCCAATTTCCAATCACCAGCTTATTCCAAGATTGCCGTTTATGCGTACCTTTCGAGTCTCCTAGATTAGAAACACTCTCCGCTGCGTCTCCAGTCCCTCACCAGATGCGCAACAGTCAAAATGTAGGACTTCCAGTTTAGATGGAAGATGATTGTCGCGCATTTGGCAAACTACTGATTCTGCACGAAATCCTAACGCGATCCCTGGTCCTCCGCGGGAAGCCTGATGCTCGATGGTTTGATTGTTTTACGCGCATTTCATGGTAGCAGTTGCTCAAATTGCATCTTTGGAAAAGTAGTAACGCCATCACGTACACAGAAAGATTTGTGGTAAGAAGGGCTACCAAGGGAAGGTGTCGCGACGGGCTGATTTGTGTAGGGGAGGCTTGCATTGAGTCTACTACATGAGCAAACATGAAGCAACTTCTTCCGTCAAATCTGGCAAGATCGTCCGTTAATTATATTTTATGTCCGATGATTTGAAGTGTTTTTCAACTTGTTCATTGTTTTTTGCCCAATAGTTGTTTACGAGGTTGGTGCAGAAACTTAAGATGTGACTGAGATGATTCAGACAAGCAAAAATGTCATCTTATGCAGACAGTCCTCATGATGAGTACGAAGAAGAAGGAGACATTTGGATTGCCACTATTCGTAGGTGCGCCATACTTTAAAAGTTTTTTGGGCTGTGTTGAAAATGATCTATTAAATATCTATGGAAAATGATAAATTTTATCTCTTTTTATTACTGCGGTACAGTGTAAATTTCAGGAATTTTACAAGTGAAATTTCCACGCCACCGTTTTGTAAAACTTAGTGTTTATAGTTGGTTATACGTAACTCAGCCTGTTTCGTTTATTACGATTTGAAATAACTGCTTCAAAAACGTTTGGGCCAAGATTATCTTCGATACATTTTTCTTCCACGATTTTCCTCATTACATATTTGGGAATAAGTTTTTTCTAGTTTTGTTAATAAAAATTCAAAAACATTTGTGTCAGTGATTTTCTAAAACTTTCTTTGATTTTTCTCATATTCATATAGTTACCGATTTCTTTTTCAAATTAATATAATCACTGTACACTGAATCAAAAGCAATTGATCATTTTCTATGAAAGCTACTCCATGTTATTCTGAGTAAAACAAAAATCAAAAATATTGATCGAATAAAATGCTTTAGCTTTCTCATTATTAACGGTAAAAAATTGTTCCTCATCACTCATCCAGCGCTTCAACACACACCTGTACGTATTTCGTTCCACGTTGGGAAAAAACGTTCATCCCGTTGTAAAATAATAGTTAAAAAATACATTACAGTAGTCACGGTTGACCTGGCATTTTTGTTCTCCGAAGTGGGTTCCTTGACGTCGACGTTCGGATTTCAAAATAATGGATTGAACTTCAGCGCATCAAGTTTGTGCTTTCTGAACATGAGTGTCGTCAGCAAAACAATTTTTGGAGGTTGAAACGAACTTTAACAACTTTTGTTTGGCGCAGGACTAGTACGAAATACGTTCTGCTGTGGTGTTCATTCGCGTTCTTTGGCATTTTTAATGAATTCTCGTGATGCTTTTTGCTTTGAATTGGTAAACATCATAACTTTGCAGATGACAGTATAAGCAAGGTTAAGATGAAGACTGTGCATAAATGTAACATCTTGCAATGAATGTGTTGTAAAACGAATTCAACAGTTGACTTAGATTTATTAATAACTACCATGATTCGCTTTTTTGCCTTCAAAAGCAGTGACAAAAAACAACTGCTGATTCTATTTGAAGAGCTGATGATGCCTACTCAGTAGGCGAAATACATGCTCTGTACTCTCATATGATCACAGTTTCTGATGCTTCGCTATTAAAGGATTCCTTTTGATAGACACTGCTGGACAAGTATTTTTTTTTGATGGACTTGGTGTTTTCAGATTCAAACGCTTCATATGCATCAGTTTTCCTGTTTGATTATGTTTGTTTATCAACACGAACAGCAAAGAGCAATGCAGTTGCTTTGTGCAATGCAATTGCAATCGTGCAACAAATGTTACGACAGCGTGAGAGTAATATCTAACACAGCGCCTCGCTTACATTCGGTGACAATCCCTGCCCCTCCCCTCCAGCATAGATCGATATTGTTAATATCAGCGCCGATCTCCACTTGACGCTTCGCTCGACAGATCAGAAAATTGTCGCCTTATGACATCTGCTCGAAAGATTGACTGTTTCATTTTGTTCGTAGTCCCGTTATTTACGAGTTGAGAGTAACATTTCTCAACAGGTCGAGTAAGCCTCGCATTTGCTGCTTATCGATCAAAAGAACTTTCGATTTTTCGGCAAAGCGCAATCAGCCTGAAACGTTATCACTAAATAGACCTACCGCAACAGCCAGCGTAATGACGTTTCTCAACTCTTGTGTCGAGACTCATTAGGAGAAAAGGCGATTAACTTCCACGGCAGTAACAATACTGGTGGCGGAAGTTGAATAGGTCATTTTACACGATGTCACTGTATTCTTGAAAGACAAAATATGTGATTGAATGTGTTGGGAAAACAGATCCTGAAGCCACAAAATACGAAGCCTGTGCTTATCAAAATACAATTGCTCGGAGTTCTTGCGTCGAATCGTCATTGTGACTGCAAACAAGGCTGATGTTATGGTTGCGCAAGAAACCTATTCTCAGTAGCTGCTGAACCTAGTTTGCTTTCAAGACCCAGAATTGGAGAAATGATTCCACGAAAACGAAGAAATTGTAGTTACAGGATGCGGCGACTGGGTCTGGTGAAAACAAGTCGGCACTGGTATGCTTCTTCTTCGTCGTTTGAGTTATATTTTCAAACCACTGCTTGCCCGCAGATCGATCTCGGGGCAGGTGTTGAGCAGCCATTCGATTGTCTCATCGTCCGGAATCGTCAGGCCGTGTAGACCATGAGGAGGTCGATGGATTGGACATTGCAGGACAACATGGTCGACGGTTTGTTCTTCTGCTCCAAACTCACAGGCAGCAGAGGAGGTTATAACCCATTTTTGCAGGAAGGAAGGCGGTTAAGCCGGACCCACGCTGAGGGTGGTTGCCGGTGCCGTTGTTGGGGAAAAAAGTACGGAGTCTCGTAAGGTTGTTCAACCACTCCGCCTTCCATTGGTGATCCGCCCAGTGCCCCGCACGTACAGTCTGCTATTGTTGTCAGAACTGATAAGTTGTCTTGCGGCGAGCACAAATGGGTGTCTCGATTTGAGACGCCGTGCATTCGCACTTGGTGGACAGGTGAGTACTGAGTGGAGCAGGTGTCCATGCTCCATGGCACGGTGTGCTAGAGAATGTGCAGCTCCTTTGCGACGAAGCTTAGCACGTTGGATGTCTGCAAGAATAGGAAGGTTGCCCGCTGGCGTATGGCGCAGGCATCCAGTCACAATTCGCAAGGCGTCGTTGATGGCAGGATCAGTGGGGCGGATATGAGCACTGTTGCACCATACAGGAGCGCAGTACTCTGCTGTTGAATGGACCAGGGCAAGGGTGGCTATTCGTAGCGTTGTTGCTCCAGTAGCCTAGCCAGAGCCAGCACAAGCAATCTCAGGAGTGCGACGCGCGATGTCAGCTTTTTGCGAAGTAATTCGAGGTGTTGGCGATACGTGTGCGACCTGTCCAACGTTATTCCGAGGTATTTGGTCTCGGAGCAGAAGGGCAGGGTTTTGTTGTTGAGGTTGACTTGTATTGCCGCGGTGCCATACAGTGTCGTAGGCTGATGTGAGATCAACAAGCACAGCTCCGGTCTTCTTAACCGAAAAGCTATCCTCGATGTCCTGTGTCAGCAAGGTGACCTGATCTACGGCCGACCTCCCATGTTGAAAACCAGCCTGCTCCTGTGGAAGCAATAGGTCGACGATTGGTTCGACACTATTGTAGATGAGTCTCTCGAGGATCTTGAAGGGGACACATAGAAGAGATATAGGGCGATAGCTCTTTGCGAGCCCCAATGGCTTTTTCCTTTGAGATCGCAGCTATTAGTGCTCTTATCCAGGTACTTGGAAATTTGAGTTGGCGCAAGCAGGAAGTGAGGAAATCGCAAAACAAAGATTTGAGAGGCAACCCAGCGTGGAATATAAACTCTGGGAAAACATAGTCCAGATCCGGAGACTTTGGTGGCTTCAGGCGCCTTAGGGCGGCAGCAAGCTCCTCTGGCCTCAAAGGGCCAGAGATACTATTTGCCCCCTGGGTTGGGACCTTCCACAGATCGGAAAGCTTCTTGTTGACGAACCTGGTAGATTTGCGGATCCCAATTTTGTGCGTCTCGTTATTCACGAGTTGAGAGGCAATGGAGTTTGCTGAGACGGGGTACAGACGAGAGGAACGTCCAGACTTGCCAGTAGGTTTATTGATGATTCTCCACGCCTTGTGGCTAGAGTGCGAGAGGTCGATTGAATTGACAGCTTCTCCACATTGCTCCTGCTTCTTCTTTTCGATATTAAATAGTAGGAACGAAGCGGCTCTATCGGAGTCAGTCCCCGCTGGGGCTCGGAGCAAGTCTGTAGTCAGGTTTTAAGGTTTGAGGTGGCAAAATACGTTTGTAAGGGGGAAGGATTTTTCTTTTGATTGTATGTTGAATATAAATTTTTCTGGTCATAAAACATTTTAAGACGCAAAAAAGGGGGGCACTGCCCCCAAATGCCCTCCCATAGCTTCGGGCCTGGCTTGGAGGAAGAAGCGATGAAGGGTCTCGCACTCTTTGTCCCAGCATGGCGCATAGTTCTCGCGACGGCCACTTGGGATGCACTGCATAGCCGCAAATAGCAAACTCTCGCAAAATTCTGGATGGCCGTTGGTGTGAATCGCGAGCGTGGAGGTTTGTAGATGGAGGTGATCTTATATCCTGCAACGTCTACACACAACCACCCAGTCTCTGATTGCTCTGGAGAATGGTCAACCAGTGGCCATTCCAACCGCTCGTGGACAAACGCGGCAAAGCCGTGCTTTCTGCTTAGGAATGACCCAACTAGTGAGAAGTTGGTAATCACTACCTTGCCTGCGGTTTTGCAGTGGGTCGCTTGTAGGACGATGATGAAAGCTTTGTTGTTGTAGGCTAACTGCTCGATATCGCTGATCTTGTTTGTGGTGAGCCCTCGGTGTTCAGCTGCAGAATGCTGGATCTTCGGTCATCCTCGGCAGCAGGGACGCTTCCGCGCCTTGTAAAAGGCGTACCCAGTCCGCGCCAAACACATCCAGCACGGATAGTAGTGGTTGCGTTCGTAGTGACAGGTTTGGCTGGCATTTCATTATTACCGTTACACGGGGTCATTGCCAGCGGGGGGTCAGTGGTGCCCGCCTCCCCCATTTGAAATCAGTGCCCCCCATTTCACGTTTGACCCCCTGGTTGCTGCATACATCCAATACAGTAATTTAAAAGTGTGCCCCCCCTTCTGGTTTTTGGCCCCTCCTTCTGTTTTTTGGCCCCCTGCTGCTAAACCCTGGCGACGGGCTTGTCGTTACAGGGAGGGCCACGTGAAAGCACCTGTTATACCACCCGTAATTGAAAAGCGGAGACAAAAATTGTGTAGATCCGTGATTTCCCAAATAGTCCTTGAGTGAAAATAGGTCAAGGCCGAAAATAAGTCAAGGACCCACCTTCAGTGAAAATAGATCAAGGCGCCATGTCGAAGGCACAACATACAGTCGTTGTAAGTGATTTGTGTCAAACACCGCAGTCTTTTCAACTCGCATTTTGGCTGAATTTAATTTTAACACCCAAGATGCTTCGGGAAAAGCTGTTGTCACGTCTGCTTTATTCAATTTTCAACCAAAATCTGTTCAACCTTTTTTACCAACGTTTAAAGTTTCTTTGCATTTAACAAGCAAAATTGACCTTGCTCATTTTCTACCGAAACGATGAGTGGACACTGAATAATGCCGTTTTTTTCCATTTTTGTAGCTTGTGTTCACTTAAAAAAAAAAATAATACAAAACGTAACTCTGCCTTTTTCACTAATTTCCTTTCTTTACAGAAATCCCGGCATCATCGCCCTGATTGTTGTGGGACTTCTGGTGCTGTTCGTGATAATCGCTTGTTACGTACAAGCTTGCCGGTCCAATAACATGTTACTCGAGCATGCACGTGCTTATCGAGAACACCGACAACAACATCAACGGCCAATCAATTCATCGGACTCAAGAATGGACGATCCTATGGAGTGTGTTGAAATCAATACTGGTGAAGCCTCGTTTATTAGATCATTGTATGATTGCTAGACGAGTTTCGATGAAAACAAGATATGATCAAAATAAAGAAATGGAAAACTACGCGTGAGCATCCCATAGTTTCCATGTATAAAACACATTCGTTGTCACAAAGGTTTACTTCATTTGTTTCATTGTCGCTTTTACTGTCAGGTTTTTCTTTCAGTTAAAAGCAGGATTTCTCAACCTGTGGGCCACTTAAGAATTTTACGAGCCACGGCCTGGCATTATTGAAATTGAGTACGTTTTTGCAAACGTAGGTAGCTCTAGAACTGCAAACGTCATAATACGCTCTCTTTCGTCATTTCTTGAACGATGCAGAAAGTCTAACAACGTATGGTTGCGCGCTTTGATGGAGTCAGATTGTTTTTATTTGTCCTTATCCTTTGAACACTATAACCGCATTTTACTTTATGACTGAGTGCTCCGACGTTACTGCGTTTGTTTGAGGACATGTCATGCCACAACGCATTCGTACTTTACCTGGCTTTGACCAGGATTGGACTCAGTGTCCTACTCTGGATGTAGTGGGTCGTGCTTTTATGTTCTATGTTGCTATGTCTTTTTTCGTCCTGTTTTCTAGCAGGGTCCCAGCGGACAGTTATGGATGTTGGGCGTTCCCTAGGGTAGCTGGGGGAAGCTTGCTATATCGTGTTCTCCTTGTGACTCCCTGTAGGATAGGCTGGCGGCAAGATTGGGCCTGTGTAGGACACGATCCGCTAGTAGGCATACCGTGGCGTGGGTCTTTGCATTTTCTACCGCGCGGCGGCTGCCGAGGACGAACAAGCCTCCCCGCCTGGCCTTGCTTCAAGGGACAAAAACTATTTGTTGTCAAGTAATGGCACTAAAGTTTGTCAGCAAAAACGTGTGATAGTCCACTAAATAGCTTTCAAATATGAGCCAATGTCAACTTAAAAATGACGTACAGCACTAACAATGAATAGGTAACTTAACTATGAAGTGGAAATTCCTCTCCTGAACTCATTAAATTCCTCTCTGCGGAGGAATTACTCCCCGGTTGGGAAACAATGCTTTACAGGAAGCTATGTCTAATTTTAAACACCAGTTTAAAGTCAAACAATTCAGGTTTATCCCTGCTGCAATTCCACTGGCTAAACATTTTATTAGACTAAATCAAAGTTGTGTTTAGCAACCACTTTCATTTTGCAAAAATATTAGTGAAGCACATTACATCAAAAACACTGGATAGTATTTGAGATTGTGTTTTGGAGTTTCTTTTTAATTTAATATTTTATTTCTTTCTGTGAAATCAAAATCTAAATACAACAGCGTCGACATTTTTAGTGAAACATTTTCATTTTTGGAACAGAACAAATGTTAGAAGTTTGCGAGGTCGTACAAGCGACAATAACGCAACAGCCAGCGACTTTTTGTCTTAAGCGACTTTTTGACAAACCCCTATTTTCATCTTCAGCGCAAATCTACTCCTGCAGTGTCAACGATGAGGTTCAAAAACACTTCATCAAGGTCCACTGATGCGAGCTCGGGACTTGCGGTTACGAACTTAAAGCCCTTTAAGTCCCACGTGGCCCAAAACGACGCCAACATATTCGGCCATAACTAGCCAGTGGATTGAGGCAGAGAACTGATCAAACCCTCTAAAAATGCGGAAAGACTTGTATATTCGATTGAAAGAAAATTGGGAAATTCCGGATTTGAGTTTTTTTGTGGGTGACATCACAATGAGTTCAGGTTTATGCCCTTTTGACCCACTTCATCAGGCCCTGGGACCCAACTGCAAGAGGGGACTTTTTTATTTTTTCTAACCCTGCTCAGGTCTATTTTGCCCGTATATGGCAAATGAATTTGAGGCGCGATGGAAGCATACGACAAATGACCGTTTCAAGGTGAGCCTTCCAATAGCTGATTGTTTCATGTGGTCTTTCATGCAGCATTCTCAAAATCTGCATACGTTTTGTATATATGAAGTTAGGGGGGGTGCCAGGAGCGGGCAAAGTGCACCTGAAATGTTCCAGCAAGAAGCTAGTGAAAGACAACTTTGCCAGCGTGCAGAAAATACGTTTTGACATGTTGATGTGGTGCCAAGGACTTTGGTTTGGCAGATCAATCAAAACATTTTTGACAAGAAGGAGAGCCGACCCGCGTAACTTTGTTTAACATTCAGTAATTGTTTGCCAAACACCAGAAATCTTTCTCTTCAGTATTTTCCCTTGGGAAGGAGACGAGATGAGTTTTAACTGGAAAGCTTGTGATCTATTTGTATGAGAAGTTTGTTCCAGTTGTTGTCATTCAACACCGCGGATTTTTAAAGAACACCAGAGAGTGCATTTTAAAAAATGCCCGAGCCTGCAAACATTTCAAACGCCTTTCAAATGTACAGGTCTGAACAGGAGTTTTCATTCTTAAAAATTAAGTGGAATATCTCGCTGTGACCAAAGAAACATGGCCTAGCACAGCAGCATGATGTTGCCTCCCGCCATCCGGTCCACCATGTACATTAGGCCAACATTTCGTGAATTGACATCAGCGATAACCGGCGCAAGTCCATGAACCACTGACGGCAAGAAAACGCTGCCAAATTTGCGGTCCATTGCACCGAAACAAGACGAGGTTCGTGTGCCGGATGTGTGGAGCTCCTGTGTGCAAGCAAAACTTAGGAATCTCCTGCCCAAACTCACTGCGGAAAGGAAAGCGTTGCATGCACATTGCTTTTTTTTGTATGGCACACTTGAACGTTACTATTATGTGAAAAACGCTATTCTGCAAGCGTTGTGGTTGTGCGTACAAGTACTTAATCCAGTTACGCTTGTGAGAGAATTCAATAGCACATTAGTTTCTCATTAAAAACCCTGTTGTTACTTTGTAAACGGTGCGTTAACTCAAAACAAGCGTTGCAGCTACTACATGTTTGAAATCACTTTGTTTTTCATTCTTTTGATCGATTTTGGGCAGAAGATTGCCACATATCATCGTAAAGGAGTTTGTCCAGTTTCGGCCAAACACACCTTATGGGCAACTATTCACTACAATATCACAGAAATATTCAGTTGACCCTGTTGTGACTTTGTAAAAGGTGTGGCAACTCAAAACAAGCATTACCGCCTTTAAATGTTTGAAATATTTTTTTTTCTTTTTTTGATCGATTCTGTGCAACAGATTGCCAGATATTATCGTAAAAAAATTTGTCCAGTTTGGGCAAAACACAGAATTCACAAAAATTTCATAAAAATAACAAATTTTCATGTCTCAACCTAATTTACTTTTTTTGCATGTACTTCCACCAGTTTGAACACAACATGCTATGGGTTTGTTACAGACCACAAATAAAGGTTGCTGGCGAAATTTCGGATGTTTTCGTGTATTTTTTGTGCCGTTTGGAACTTTACTACCCGCGTGTTTTGGCGAGGGGGATGTGTTTGGTTTTGAAGTAATAAAATTTTTCCGAGAAGAGACAACTTTCTTTTTTAGGGTGAGATGAGCGTGGGAATAGTTTCTGAGTTGTTCAAACACGCGCCTGTGCACCTACAACGTCTGCGTAAGGTTTGGTGGTGGGGGTAAAAATTTACCAGAATGGAGCAAATTGTACCAACAAGGGTTTTTTAAACACACCTGAGCGAGGTTAAAAAGGAAATTGTTTGATGCGTCTGTTGCATTTATTGCTAAGGATATGAGACGTTTCAGAGCACTGATAGTAACGGATTGCAGGAGTTGTTTGAGACATGTGTGGAGGTAGGAGAAAAATGAGGTAAGGTTGAAGTAGGCTAAAGGTTTAAGCATTGTGAAGCTATTAAGCCATTAACCACTATTGCCATTGCTGCTGGTGTCTACGAAAATGCAATATTTTTACTTTAACATAAGGGAACACTACCCATCCTGGATTTCAGTGGTGAGGTGGCCATTGTGGTGATATTCCTATAAGTAGGGCTTTTTTAAGGAAAATGTTAGGTGCCCGGTATGGACCTGTAGGGACCCGATTTTCTCTAATTCTGGGGACCCGATTTTCAATTCTAGGGACCCGAATCGGGTCCCTAAAACACCTTCCAAAAAAGCTGCTATAAGCCTACATCAGTGCTTCATTTCTTTTGCTATCAATTAAAATTATACATCAGAAGTTGCGTGAAGAATGTTTACAGTGAGGCAGATGTAATGGTTCTCACATTCAATTGTTTGATATTTTGTGGTGTTTACTTGTCTTATATTTATGCGGAGTCGAACAGGAGTTGGATCGCATGTGTGATGTTAGTACTGGAGTCGGAGTGAAAATTTGCAAAATATGATTGGATTGAGTGTAAAAGACAATCAGAGTCCGCATATGTGTGCCGGGCGCCAGAGATGGTTGGATAGTGTTTTTATACTATCCGATCCTATCCTGTTTTTTAATGGTATCCGTATCCGATCCAAATCCGGTTTTCTTTCAAATATACTATCCGCATCCGAAAACTATCTAAACGCATATCCTTAATAAGGCATACACAGGCTCCGAGACATAGCACAGAAACCTAAAAGATGCTTCCTAAGATAATAAAAATGATTGTGCATTGTACAACTTTCTCCAAGAGGTCAAAATGACCAAAATTTGTTTCACAGCCTGAATCCTCAAAATATCGAGTAAAGCGTTTGAGATCGGATATCCTTTTATCTGTGTCTTGCTCCGGCTTAAAACAGCTTAGGGTATCTGTACCGGTGGAAAACTTACTATCTTGCTGGATATCCAACCGGCAAACCCGATGGTGATCATCTCTGCTGGGATGCTGACAGTGGTGTAGGAACCTTTTTCAAAGTGCGGGGCACAAGTGCACGTAAAAAACTATTGACAAATTTTTAGTTGGAATTGGCAACTGTGACGTCACAAGCAGCCCCGTTGCCACGGGGGGCTTTGGTGGGTTTAGCCCCCCCAAACAAAGCTCCATGCCCCCAAATTGAAATATGAAACCCTGTAAATCAGTGGAGTTTTTGTCAAGTTTTAGAAGGTCAAGCCCCCTGTACAAGCGTAAAACCTCCCTATTGAAGACTTTCGTGCGACGGTTCTGATCACAAGCATTGAAAATATGACGTCATTAACTTTTGTCAGCATGTTTATTCAATGTTATGCAAAATTTTATAAGCCCCCAACGACCCCTGTTTACACCGCACCCTAGGTAGCCCGGAGCAGGGTGACCAGATTGTGTACGTTGCATTCTGCCAAACATTTACGAAATTCCGCCAAATTCACTGCCAAAAGATAAATAATACGTTGCAAATAACATTGCTAAAACAGCCTACTGCCAAAATTTTGCCAAATCTTTTTCACTAAACGATTTACTTTAACAATGGACCCAATACTGATTGTGTTGCTTAAATGGTTTAAGCAAAATTTGAAAGTGGGGGGAATATGCCCCCCGAACGAAAGTGACTGGGCCTAGTCTCATGCGGCCCCCCGGTTCCTCCATCCCTGGCGGCTGATTGGTCTCTAAAAATGTTACCACGGTCCCATTTATCTCACGTCATTGATTCGATTCGTTAGAGTTGCTGCCAGTGGCCCAACTGTATGGATAAGTGACGACGAGGATGGGATTGAAAGGCGGGTCTGTACTCAATGGAGTTGTTAACCAGGGTCATTCGACTGAAGTGAATAAGATTAAATGCCACAATGATATCGATTCAGCACATGCAAGAGTTTTGCAATAAAAGCTACGGTTTAGGCTAAATCAAACAATTAAAAAAATTCTGTAAAGTGAGTTGACCTTTATAACCAGGGATAAAGCATCAAGACCTGGTCTTGGTCTCGACCACTGCTGCTCTCGGTCTTGAGCCAGTTGTCTCGAGATTTTTAATGCTTTGTTGATGTTGCTTGGCAAATCCTCCGCAGTTCAAACTACTCAATGTTTTACGTAACTTCAGTGAAGGAAAAAACAGTACAACGGAAAGAGTCGGTAAAATTTTGAAACCTTAAAGATCAAACGTATTGATTACCTTTTTGAGAAGTGGAAGAAAAATGTTGAAGTCGACAAATTTTCAGGTCTCGAGTCTTGGTCTTGAATTTTTAACCAAGCCGCTGTCTCAGAGATTGCTGTTTCGACTACATTATTACTGGTGGGTTTCTGTCAACCAATAGAATTGCTTCCTGAAAGATTATCATACTTGGATTAAAGTGACGGTAAGTTTTTAGTATGAACCGCTCTTGACCACTGACCACTCCTTGGTTTTCTGACAAAGGAATTTTAAGAACAAGACATACTGTACTTTTTAATTTATGTAAAAGAAAATTTTCACTGAACGCACACTGTTACAGCGAATATGCCATACTTGCTACATGTTAAAATAAAACCAGTGGTTGTTGCAACGCCCTACACGCCCAGCACCACCACAACGACGTCATAAAACTCAACAACATTCAGCAAAATACTGCACTTTTTTCACCAATTACGATGAGAGATTTAAAAGACGTTTCAAGGATAACTTAAGAGATTGGGATTACAACCGGTTTGCAAATCGGTTTCCGTAATAGTTCAGTTTCATTATACTCACTTTGTACTCCCTTCGCAGGGTCACAAGTGGTCAGCGGCGCCCACCTCCACTTGCTTGCCCCGGGGGCGGGGCCATGCAGCTGCTTTCGTAGTGAATGTTGCACTGGTGAACGTCAATGGCATTGGCAGCACCGCGCGTGAATTGATTTCAATAATATTTGGGCTCGTAATTGAAAGCCTCTGTGGGACGTCTTGGCTATAACGAGGCTTCATGAAAGAGTAGATTACTTTCGCTCCCAGTGATGACGATTATTGAAAGTATTTGCCACGCAACTAAAGGATGTTGCTTTGCAGCTCGTGCATCAAATAGCACGTTTGAAAACACAAGAGTACGGTCATATGGAAGAAAATAAGCGTGTTGGCCTATGACGAAAAAATAAAATTCACTGGCGTTTTTAAAATATCGAGACAACGAGAAGCCTTCAAACAAAACCCCTGCAAAATTTTGAAATCTTTTCTGAGTAACAAGATTTTGCAAGAACAAGGTGTGATTTGATGACGTTTGCTCGTTCCTTGTATCTACGGTAATTATTGACAAGTCTGCATATATTATTATCAGTTTGCTGTCGTAAACACTACAGGCGTTTGCCTGGCTACAGCAGTTTTGTCTCTAACAGATACCCGCGCCTTGGACGAGTATTGGAACATCAGATTTTCTTTGGTGTTGCTGATATCCTTGAGAATGCTACACAGAGAGTAAAATCAATCAACTGTGTCTGGGTCTGTGTGCACTGTGCCATAGATTCTAATCGTTGCTGTTGTCTTCAATTTGCAAGCACTGAGAAATCACATCGAGTTTTCGGTCCACGGTCGCTATCTGTCAAACAAAAATACTTTTTCTTAATTAAGGAACTCATGTCAGTCAAACCAGGACCACAACCAGTGGCGTAACTGACGGAAGGGAAGAGGGGCGAGTTGCCCACATGGCAAGCTAAATGTAAAACCAGACCTCCTTTATCTCACATTTTGATATTTAGAATTATTTTGGTTTTCAGCAGGTTGTTGTTTTTTTTCGTTTTTCAGGTTGTTTTTGTTTTTTTTGCTAGTATGGATATCCATAGCATCCAGATTCACTATCATTTTTAAACATTTCTTCTGAGTGTTGGCTAGTGGGCCCCCTACGGTCGGTGGTGGGCCCCTTCAGTTAAATTTTTCTCCCCTGGCACAAATCTCCAGTTACGCCACTGGTGACAACCAATCGGAAACCGGGCGATTGCTCTCCAAAATTTTTCAAAAACATATTTAGTTGTTAGGTGAAACATCAAGTTACAAGTTACATCACCTCTGAAATATCAGGTGGTTTTAATCCCAGCAAAATTCCTCTTTTTCGTATATTCTAGTTCAGCTATAACGACTTCGTCTATATCGTCACTTCGCCTATGCCCTACAGCCAGGGCCAGCGTTACCATTAGGCGAACCAGGCGGCTGCCTAGGGCGCTGAGCCAAACGAGGGGGCCAAACAGGAGCAAAAAGTAGATGTGTGTTCAGGACGTGACGAACATACACCAAGTAAAAGTGAATGAACATAATGAAAGTAAATAGAACACACGTTCACATAGCTTATGAGAAGATACAGGCACTACACTGTTTCAGGTTTGATGCAGAAAGATTATATCAATTTCATTTATGCTGCAGATAAGCCATGTCGCAATTTGGTATTAATTTTATTCATCTAATGAATTTTTCTCGTGCAAAATATTCGTCCTTAGTTCCATAATGTACAACGTGACGATATATAGAATAAGGATCTTTGTTTAGGAGAGGTGGGTGCTGTCATTGATCCTGCCTAGGGTGCTTAAAAATCTATCAATGGCGTTCTGCTGTCAGAGCCAGCAGGTATGCGTTTCAGGACATACCTTATCAAGTTCATTGCAAAATTGTAAGGTTATCAACTCTGTTCTTTTTATTTCTTGACTTTTCCTGACTGCTCCGAGAATAGCCTCAGGGTCGGATCCAGGGAGGGGTGATCAGGGCCGGCGCTAGGTGTTTGCCCCCCCCCCGAGCCTTGACGTTGGGGACCCCAATATGCAATATAATGCATTTAACGCATAGTATTTATGTTGTCAAAATATCGACGTTTTCATCAAATGTTTATAAAAGCATTTTCTACAGCATCAACACAACGTATAAAGCAGACAGACTTAAGCATTTGCTATGTTTCAAGCTTGGAAAATGACTTTTTCCAAGTTTCCAAAAATGCAAATGTTTCTGTCAGCTCAGTCATACCTAATGTTTTTGCAGTTTCACTTTCAGTAGATATCCTTGCCAGATTGGTTAGCCTTTTATCAGTCATAGTTGATCTGTGAAATGTTTTAATTAGCCTGAATTTGCTGAAGCTCCGCTCAGCAGTATTGCGCACAGTAGTGATCGGTAAACTTTCGTTAGAATGACCCCAAACCCCTTTTCATGGGCGTCCGCAGAAATTTTTTCATGTGGGGCAACGTCTAAATTTTGCTTATACTTTTCAGGTTACTGACGATGCAACGTAAACGGACGTTCGCAAAGCGCTTGCTCCATTTTACGGTAATAGCCACAAAAAATGCTCTTCGTTGGCAGCAATAGCCAAGTATATTACGATAAGTTACAAAATAGACCATCTGCAGATTTTTCAAGCACTAGCAGGGTACTTTTTACAAAGAAGAAAATTGCCATGGTCTTTAACAAAACCACAATTATGTCTTTATTTTACCTAGCACGATTTGCCAACATCACTTTGAAGAAAGAGCTGCAAACGTCTAAAATCTCGTCCAAAGCAATCAAACACCCTTTCAATAAATCCTTGCTTGCCTTTACTGGCTTTTGACGGTGAACGCTCATCCACATAAAGAACAATCTACACGCAAGTTTCGCAACCAGTGCTCTCACATTTAGGAATTTTGTCCCTAGATTGGAACTTTTGACTCTTTTTAGGGATTTTCGGAAATGTATGAAAATGTGTGAAATCAACTATTTCAGTTTTTTTGCAAATCATATTTGGTTCTATTTTTACTATTTATCATTGGCACTCCGATTTTATCCACATATTTGTGGATTTTTTGGTACTGTTCTGGGATTTTTGGAGTTGCATTTGTGAGAGCCCTGTTCGCAACTTGCCTCTGCAGACAGGCAAAGCAGCAGACATGAGCGAACTGCAAGTCATCACTGCACAACACCAGGACAGTGAACTTGGTTCGTGTGCACTGTGGGTGTCATAACGGCAAATAATCTGTCAATGCAAGAATTATATCAGTTTAATCGGAATTGAGCTCCTGACTTCAGGTTTGCTAGAAAAGTTTGGTTCTTAGCCCCATTTTCCAAAAGGGGTGGCGAATGACCGTTTTTCCTCTCATGCGGATGCCCATGCCCTTTTAATGGTAATTAAAGGCCCGTGCTTTTTTTTTGAAGGCCCAATTTCAAACTTATGTTTTATTCGGTATTCTGTAACATAGCAATGATTTATTAATGCAAAACCCTATAATGACAACGTCAATGCCGTGTTAACGTGAAACAATCAATCTTCTATATAATTGTTACAGTTGCGTATGTTTGATTCCACGCAACCAGCGCAGCAAGCACGGCCCACAACAACAAGTGTTGCGCGGCCCATTAAAAAGTGCTGAACGGCCCAAAATTGGGCCGAGGCCCACAACTGGGCACAGTGTTATTCGTTAAATAACTGGATTTCTCATTGGTGTAAAGTTTCGTGTGTTGATTGGACAACTTTGACACAAGATACACTGGATATTACAGGCGCGAGCTACGATTACGATTTTATATGATTGCAAAGCGATTATTCTATTCTTGTACAGTGAAAGAATACCACACAGGTCTACAACAGTGGTGTGACTGACGGGGGTACAAGGGTGCGAACCTCCCCCCTGACTAGCAAATGCAAAAACTGAGCCCAAATTCTGCTGATATTTCAGTATTCAGTACTTTTTTGGTTTTCTGTAAGTTGTTGTTTTTTTGCGTTTTTTGGAAGTTTTTGGACTGGAAGTTTGGAAGTTTTTGGACTGGAACAACTTTGGAAGTTGTTGTTTTTTTGCGTTTTTTTGGAAGTTTTTTTTGGAAGTTTTTGGACGTTTTTTTTGGAATAATTTTTTACTAGGCTATGCTAAAAATGCTTACAATCAACGTGGATTCAGCAAACGTTACCTGCACAACAATCACCTTACCAAGGCAAATGCTGACAACGAAGCTATCCACAATGCATTTAGCACAGGTTGGCTTTAGGAAGTTATGGGTCGTGTGAAGAATAATTTCTTTGACGTGTTAGATAAATATGAATATTGAAAGAGTAAATGTGAGAAATCATTTCTTGGTGAGTTCAGTTTTGGTGTCTCTATATGCCGTAACAAAGGTACTCAGTCAGATTTGGGGGCCCTCTTTTTGTCCGGGGCCCCCGATCGGGGGGTACGGGAGGCCCTTCCTCCAGCTCCGGGGGCGATCGTACCGCCTAAAACCTACGAAAGTAACTTTATTCGCCATGGTTTTGTACAATTCGGAAAACAGCTTTGGCGATATAAGCTTATTGTTTTGTCACAGCAGTGTTGTGTAGTATGATTCATATCTCCTACAGTAGGGAACCTGTAGTGAGACTCGACTACCAAATGCCAAATGCTACTGAGATCGCTCCCCTAACCCTACTGGCTGGATCCGCCCCTGTACAGGCTTATGTCGACACCTTCACTAAAACATTCTCCGAAGACTCGAAGACTTGCTGAATCCGTGGTTGGTTTGGATAGCTCTCTAGCTCAATCGCCTGGGAAGTTGTGGCCAAAAGAGTGCGAGCCAATATATGGACTTTCGCGGTCGTTAAAAGGTTAAATAGAAACTTTGCATTTAAAGCATTATTTATCAAAAGCAATTTTTCGTTTGAGTTTTTTTTGCCGACCTGCAACCAAAAGGAAACGTAACAGCGATTGAGTCAAACTATGCCTTGTTCGATTTAATTGTCTACCTGCAGATTGGTTGGCTCCACCTTAATGTAAACGCAGTATAAGCCTCTAGGTGAGAAAGCGCAATTATGCAACAATCGATACGAAGCGCATAGGGAAAACAGCTGAGTGTTGAAACTCATCTGAACATTATTAAACGTAATTTCGGAGAAACCAAACTGTTTTAAGGCGTCATGCGAGACGAAGTCGGAAAATTTGCCGGCAATCTTCGAGCCAGACGTAACACTGCGGAGGTAGAAGCAATTTAGCCTAGATGCGAGTGTTCAATTGCAGCGCCAAGAATCGATTAAAATAATTAGCCTAGTTTCAGTTTTTTTGTAAAAAACAGTCCGATTTTGGATTAATTTTGCCATGTCTGCAATTTTTAGCTAGAAATTTGCATTTTTTCAGGTTTGAAAAAGCCTAAAAATTGAAAGTTTTTTCATGTTAAAAAATCCTGGATGTATGATTAAACATTGCATTTTTCTTCTCATACGAAGAAACAATTTTCGGTTGTTTCTAAAACAGATACAAAAATGTTTCACTTGTTTTCAAAATAATGCAAAATCCTGGAAAATCCTCCAAGTTGCAGTTTCACAAAATATTTGTATTCAAACGCAAATTTTTGTCACGTGTGAGCAACAAACTCAGCTGCTGATTTGCAGAAAAAGAAAAATGATAACGTTCGCACTGAACAACTGGGTCTTAGAAGTATTGACATTCAGAAGTGTGATTGCACATAGAAGTTGAACGTCAAGCACCATTGCATTGTTCACCGTATTATCGTTCACGAACCAATAGAGATCCTCCCATTATTGGTTGTCCGCAGAAATTTTTCCAGGGTGAGAAACATCGACATTTTGTTTTTCTTTTTCAGGTTTCATTGCAAATGGGCGTTCACAAAACTCTTTAAAGTTCTTGGTCCAAATTTCCAGGGTGTGGAAATGCCCGTTTTGCCCGCCCTGTGGACGCCCACGCTCCCATTATTTCTTTTTATTCAACTTTATCTCCTGAAGGTCATGTTTCTGCTTGGGTTAATCAGTGCTTCCCAACCTTTTTCAGTTCGCGACCCACTTTTAATGCAAGTTTTATTGTGCGACCCACAATCAGATATATGACTAAGATTAACAGTTACGTAAGACCTGCATCTTTGCTACTGTTTACCTGAAATCAACAAACTACTAATCTCCCTATAGTTATAGTAGCCTACCTACACTTTCCAACGTCTAGGGGCGTAGGTACTGAAATAGTTAATGCGACACAACACATCTAATTGTTACATATTTGTTACATTGTTGCATATTTGTTACGTAATGATAATGCAATAATTTCCCGATCTAATAGAAAACTGTAACATTTAGAAAT
>Ga0210059_1003415_pt1 | contig 25401 bp, 10 predicted proteins | sample Ectturendosymbi2_FD_188042 | JGI IMG/M metagenome (GOLD analysis project Ga0210059, IMG submission 188042) | Ecteinascidia turbinata endosymbiont from Florida, USA - Sample 2 (SPAdes) (version 2) | ecosystem: Host-associated > Tunicates > Ascidians > Unclassified | place: Key West, Florida... | reverse complement strand
ACCTAAACCCAAAACCTAAACCCAAAACCCAAACCCAAAACCTAAACCCAAAACCTAAACCCAAAACCTAAACCCAAAACCTAAACCCAAAACCTAAACCCAAAACCTAAACCTAAACCCAAAACCTAAACTCAAAACCTAAACCAAAAACCTCAACCCAAAACCTAAACCCATAACCTAAACCCAAATCCCAAAACGTAAACCTTAAGCCAGGGGTCTCAAACACATGCTCGCCAGGGCGTTTTGTGCAGCCCGCGATGGTTTTTGGGAATTTTCAAATAATTAACGTTGACGTTGCCAAGTGCCTTGAAAAAAGATGGAGCGAAATAACTGAATCAAAACCGAATTATTCCCAGTGCGGTTTTCGTTCCGGTCGTAGCACTACAGACTAAATTTTCACTCTCAGGCATATTTCTGTGAAATCTTGGGAGTGTGGCAAAGACGTCTAGCCTACACATGCTTTGTCGACCTCCTTGAGAAAGCATGCGACCGGGCTCATAAAATGCTTTGGGGTCCCCAAAGCTTTCCACGCTATGGGGTGAAGTCACTGAATTCCTGCTCAGAAGTTTGTGTCCATGTCGGGAGAGTTAAATCACGACCGTTCACCGTTGGACTCCAAAAAGGGTGTGTGCTGTCACCACACCTTTTCATAGTCTACGTGCATAAATAGACCAGCTATGTCCAAACCGCGGCCCACATGCGGCTCTGCCCAAGGTTTTGTGCGGCCCAGTTTAGCTTTTCGCTGTGGTAAAAGTATCCTGCATGACAATTTGTCCTTATTTAGATAATCTTGGGTTTAACATTTTTGTTGCATGTGTTCCTCAGTGCCACTTTATCACGTCTGTTACCATTGCAGTTAGGATTCGAATGCTTCCAGGACATTAGATTTAGCTGAATTTAGTCTGCTATGTTCAAAGTAAGCCATTCATGTGCGGCCCTCTTTAGAATGTTATTAAATGTGCGGCCCTGGTTGGTGAAGATAGTGACATAATTTTTGACTCAGTAAGCCATTTGGATTGGACATAGTTAGAATAGAAAGTTACAGTCGAGTCGACGAGGGTGTCACAGTTGCGAGCTACAAGAACAACCGTTTAATTTTTGCAGACGATTTTCAACAGGGCCTTCAACATACACTTGATCATTTTTTTGCTGCGTGCGACCGAGCCGGAATGAAAATCACCGCTAAAAATACCAGGGTATGATGTTTCTCTTGAAACCCAAAGCAGCGCATGTTGCGAGCGGCAATACACTGCAGCAGGTAAAAAGTTCAAGTACCTGTGGGTGGTATTTATGTCACAAGTGACGGAATATGGAGCGAGGAAATCGATACACGGATTGGTAAAGCAAATGCAGTTCTTCCTGAGCTTTATCGCTCTGTGGTCACGAAACGGGAGCATTCAAATACTGCAAAGCTGTCAGTTTTTAAATTGGTCTGTGTTCCAGTCCCTACCTATGGTCATGAATCTTGGTTAATGACCGAAAGAATATTATCTCAGGTGCAAGCAGTAGAATGGGATTTTTGCAAAGAGTGCGAAGTGACACAAGAGCATACCGAGGTCAGATGGCGCTCGGGGCAAAAAAGAAATTTGGCGCCCCCATGTTCGAACCTAAGGTCTTTTGGGAATAAATGTAGTGTATTGAAGGAAAAACGTGGGACACTGTTGGGACTTTTCAGTGACCCCAGTGATTCGACACCCGAGGCATTGTGCCCCCTTGCATAGGTGTACGGGAGTGCATATTTTTGGAGATGCAAAAAATTTTTGCCCAAATTTGGTCTTGTTTTTCCAAATAAGGCATAAACAGCAAGTCTTAATGTTAAGATTAAAACGTATCATTGTAAACAAGTGAAGATGTCAGCATGCCTAAATACCAATTACCGAGGTTCAAAGCCGTATGCCCTCAACTAGTAATCAATATTCTGCATTCCCACATGTGAGCAATGGTAATATTTATTGGTTGAAAAAGGTTAATTACAATAAATCCCCCCAAAACATGCTGTTGATGCCACCACGTGTGGTAGGTGTTGTTTAGCATCTTCATTTTCAAGTTATTATATACGTTCTACGATTATTATTTCAACACGATCATCCTAGTAGCTAAGATCTGTTCTTCTCTAGTACAGATGTGTGCAGTTGTGTTAGCCACAATCGCAATCAATCTGGGAAAGGAGTAAAATATATCAGGTTACGATCTAAAGTATTACCTTACTGCAAATATGTCAAGTCTCAAGAAAGGAGAGGGAAAAGAGGCAGTTTAATACATAGCATATAGTTTAGCCTTCTCCATTAGGCAATCTTCACTGCAATGTGTTGTACTTAAAATACTCCAACTTACTTCAACGTTTACAGCTTCTAAAGTCACATTATGAAAACCAAAAAGCCACTCCAGTTTAGACAGTTAAATGTGCAGAATTACAATAATTCGCTTGTGGTGACTATCACAGTGACTTGTTACTCATGGGCACCATCTAGCGGTGATCATTTATTTACATGTGGCGCCATCTTCTGGCCGCCACATGGGGTTCTGTTGAACACATAGTACTTACACATAAAAGTTGCTGTTGGGGCCGCTTTGAACGCCAGTACTTACACAATAAAGTTGCTGTTTGGGGCCCTTTGAAAGCAAGGCGCTTACTAATTAGTTGTCGTTCGGGGCCCCTGTGAAAGCAAGGTACCTATGCATTAAAGTTGCTGTTGGGGGCCCTTTGAAAGAAAGGTACTTACACATTAAAGTTTAAGTTGGGCACCTCTTTGAAAGCAATGAATTTCACATTATAGTTGCTGCTGGGGGCTCCTGTGAAAGCAAGGCACTTACATATGAAAGTTGCTGTTGGGGGCCCCTGTGAAAGCAAGGTTCTCACACATTACAATTGCTGTTGGGGGCCCCTTTGAAAACAGAGTACCTGCACACTACAGTTTCGTTTGGGGCCCCTTTGAAAGCAGATCGCCATCAAATTGCAGTTGTTGTTGATGCCCCTTTGAAAGCATTGTACCTGCTTATTACAGTTTCTTATGCAGGCCCTTTGAGAGCAGAGTACTTACTTATGATCTGCTTTGTAGTACATTATATGAATGGATAATAAGTTTTTCATTCAAAATAAGGAAAATTTACGCGCTCCTCAATGATGACCATAAAACAAAACGTCGATCTCAATCGACTCCTAAGGATTACCTGAGAGCATCTCTTTTTAAACACTGTTCCCAGAATATCAGATACTGCGCTAAGAAAACAAGCACAGAAATCTCACTGAGTGGTTTGAAATTGTTTGTCCTTTTTCAAAAAATAAAAAATTTAAACATGGCTGTGTATGCCTTCTTCGAAACGTTTTCCCTCGTTTCAGTGATACGCCAGTTCGTAAGAAATTATTTTAAGAATCTCAACAACCTCAGCAACCACTTCTTGAAAGGATTCATGCTTGCTTGTAAGGGCATTTCATTAAAGTTTCGTCTCAAAGATTGATAAATTTCGTACAAGCATCGCCATAAAATTGGTTCCGGTCATGGGCGTTTTTTTCCAGGTGGGGGGGCACTAGATGATTTTTACAAAATTTTCCAGGGGGGACCAAAAGTGGTGAACTTTGTTTTTTCCCACTCAAAACTAAGAAAACAACCTTTTTTGCTATAAATTTCAAAATCCAAAGTGGCCACGACCCCCTTCCGACGCTTACGGTTCCAGTAAGCACAAAAATTGATGTAGGCATATCTGATTGAGTGTAAGTTTACAAAGTTTTTCCTGGAGAACCTACCCAGGACCCATTCCAGAAAAGTCATGTCTTGATACACTAAATATTGTTGGGGGTAAAATCAATTTTTTGATTTTGTTAAAGGGTAAATGAGACAAAAAGGTTAAGACCCACTGATCTATCGCCATATTTATTTTAAGCATTCAATTCACTTCCAGCAAATCATCCAAAACCAGCGCAAAACTGCGAGAAGAGCAGCTACTACCAATGTGGGCGAACAGAAGAGCTGTTACGCATTTTTTCCTTTGGCCACCACTCATGCCAAAGGAGCGAATAGCGGTAAATTAGTAATAGCTCGCTACCGCCTCCGTCACTTTTTTAAAAAATAGCAGCACTTGGCAAATGATATCATACAAAACTAGTACACAAATTAAAATAGCAAAACCTTAGAACATTTCCTTGGATATAACACCCAGAGAAGTTGACAGAAAATGAAAGACATACCGCGATTCAATGTTTTACTTCTACTTATCTAACTTCGAAGGTAGCGTTTTATTGCCTCTGCTGTAACTTCATCGATTCTTTCGACAAAAAGTTGATATAATTTAAATGTGTCACATGCAAAGCGCCTTAGTTCAGTTTTGAAATTCAATTTAAAACAGACAAAGACAACGTTGGCAATGCTTTATCTCACTCTAGGGCACTGAACATATATTTGCATACTCCCTCAGGCAAATTACAATCAGATCCATGCAGCATGTGTTAGCAACCAATAAAGAAACGTCTTGTTACAATTTTCATGAAATCTATTTTTTGTAATTTCACTCTTTGGATGCTTCCCTACATAGGATGCCCGGGGCCGTCGCCCCTTTTACCCCTCTGCACGCACCAGTGTTGCCACTCTGTTGTTACGGGAAAGTACTAGATTTCATGATAAAAAACACTAGATTCACAAAAACACACTAGATTGCAAAAGCAAACATACACACAGTGAAAATGGCCAGAAAATGCGTTGCAATGCCAAACATAGACTGTAGACATTGTGCAACTCATTGTAAACCAGAGCAGGGGCGTAACGACGGGGGGCAAAAGGGGCACAATTCCCCAGGCGCCGGATCATTATGGGGGCGCCGAATGGGAAGCCAAATGTCTGCTGGAGAGGCCGAAAATCCCAACAATTTCACAAGTAGCCTACTTTCTTCAAGACAGTAAATTTCCTTCCGAAAGACCTCAGGTTCGAACATGGGGGCGCCAAGCTTGTTTCTTGCCCCGGGCGTCATCTAACCTCGTTACGCCCCTGAACCAGAGACAAACAAAACGGGAGATAGCAGTAACGCTGGTGTTTGTTTGTACAGGTCACTGAAATTTTTAACAGATGACCAAGTGACTTCGCAGCGGTTTAACTCAAAACATACTTTCAATTGCAACAAAACAATTGGTGTTCTTTGCCCAAAAAAGTATAAACAACCTGCTCCACCAAATGTTTTTCTAAATGGTGTACGTGCACAATTTTTTGACCACGTGAACTACCTCGGTGTGTGGATAAATGCATCACTGAAAGATGATATTCAGAGACAAATGAAATCACTGTATTGTGCAGCAAACAATCTCAGAGGCACTTTTGATCAGTGCTCTCCTGCAGCAAAAAACACTCTATTTCGTGCCTAATGCATGCCAATGTATGCTTGCCAACTGTGGAGCAAATACACGCAAAGACCAGTATGAAGAGCATACGTGCTGCGTATAACAATTCTTACTGAATTATGCATTACATAGGCTACCCAGAAATGTAAGTGTTCGCCCACACCAGGTAAGCTATTGTGCCAAGACTTTATGCCCTGCTGAGCAACAATTTGTTTCGATTTTTTATACGATGCGCATCTTCATCCAACTTTTTATCCGTTCGCTTCAAATGTCTGATGCATTTTACAAATCTTCATTTTTCCTCAATTATTCAACGCTCCTGTATGATGGAGACCAAATGCAGTTGTTGCTGATTGTTTCGGTTTTCGCGTCTCATCACTTATTGCTTCTGCGTAGTAAAAAATCAGTGCGCAATGTATACAACCCAACAGTGATGTAGTCGAGACCGAGACTTTGCCATAAACGCCGAGACCTAACATTTCTCTGATGGTATTTAAAGCTAACTCCTTGAAAAATGTTGCCAAATACTAAGATAAGTGTTTGACGTTGCTATGGTTCAATAAATTTGTTTTACTCAAAAAAATTTGTAAATTCTCTTGTTCGTTAAAAAACACTACCAACCATTCTGTGTAAAGACAGGAGGTGATGAAGGTCCCATGTTCTGGCCTGCTACTCAGTATTGAAGTATGTTATTTGAGAACGTGGAAAAGAGGTGAATCATTTCTTTTTATTTTAAACAAGCACACTCGATGTAGGCGAGTGTCTAGGCCTATAGCAGCACTAATCAAAACAGCACAGCAAAGTGGTAACTCCTCGGGAATGGTTGCTTTCAATCCTTCAATTTTTTCCAAGGTATTTCGTCGTTTAATGAAGTAACAATCTTTTAAAATATTTTTCTATCCAATCACTGCATTCCTTTTATTTTAACGTTATTCTGCACTGACACTCAACTTTCTTTGCCACATATTTCGCGTATTTTGACTCATAAAGCTTTGCCATCTTTTGTAACGTTACCTGCACCTTCCCAGTTCTTTTCTCCCCACACGACAAGAAATTGATTTAGCATTCTCCAAATATTTAGAATTAAGAGGTGCTAAATTTACAGATTTAAAAAACGAAAGCACTACTTTGAAATTTGAAAAGCAAAATTGTAATTTGTTTCATCCATCCAGAAGTGCTCACTCATTCCAAAACAAGATTTCAAAATTTTCCCGGGGTTTCCCTGTTGACGCAGAGAAAAAATATTTAGGCCTATTGGAGCAATAGACATTTTTTGGCATGAATTAGGTTTACACTTTGAACCAGCGAGGTAACATCCCACTGCATGCTCCACTGCAGTGGCGTAACGATGCTGACTGTCGCCGGAGGCCGACCATACAAATGCTTCCTCTTTCCACTCCTCACATTTGCTTACAACAGTATAAAATGAAAGAAAATCATGTATCATGCTTATTATGACAGTTTTCTGAATGTCAAAATTTCTGAAAGAAAAAATCATGGCAAACTCTGTTTTTCAGGGCAAGCGCAAGTTCCTCAAAATTTCTAAAAGTTAAAAAAATGTATCTTCAATACAGTGAGATCAGGACACACTCTTTTTTTCAGGGCAAGCGCGAAGTTGTTCAAAAATCCTGAATGTAAAACGTATATTCAATACAGTGAAAAATTTTAGGGCAAACTCTTTTTTTCAGGGCAAGCGGAAGTTGCTCAAAAATGCTGTGAATGTTAAAAAATATATTCAGTACAGTGAAAAACTTCAGGGCAAATTCTGATTTTCATGGCAAGCGCAAGTTGCTCAAAAATCTTGAATAATGAAAAATATATTTCAATGCAGTGAAATCAGGGCACACTCTGTTTTTCAGGACAAGCGAAAAGTTGCTATATCTTGAATGAAAAAGTATACTTAATACAGTGAAAAATTTTAGGGCAAACTTTGTTTTTCAGGGCAAGCGAAAGTTGCTCAAAAAGCCTAAATGGTAAAAAATATATTCAATCAAGTGAAAAACTTCAGGGCAACTCTGATTTTTAGGGCAAGCGCAAGTAGCTTTAATATCCAGAATGAAAAAGTATATTCAAAACAGTGAAAATTTTCAGTGCAAACTCTGTTGTCAGAGTAGGCGCAAGTTGCTCAAAAATCCTGAATGATAAAAAATATATTCAATACAGTGAATAATTTCAGGGCACACTCTGATTTTCAGGGCAAGCGCAAAGTTGCTCAAACATTCCGAACGATAATAATATATTCAATACGGTAAGAAATATCAGGGCAAGCGCAAGTTGCTCGAAAATCCGGAATGATAAAACATATTTCAATACATTGAAAATTTTCAGAACTGTTTTTCAGGGCAAGCGCAAGTTGCTCAAAAATATTGAATGATAAAAATTATGTATTCAATACAGTGAGAAATTTCAGAACTCTGTTTTTCAGAGAAAGCGCAAGTGCTCAAAAATCTTGAATGATAAAAAATATGTAGGGGAAGGTGGGGCACAGTCGTCTTTTTTGATTTATTCAAAAAGTTAAAAACGTTGAACTTTGAAGTTTCTATGGTGATTTAGAACTTTGAAGAAGTTTCTATGGTGATTTAGAACTTTGAAGTTTCTATGGTGATTTATACCAGCCGTAGTACTAAAGTGAACAATTCCTTGATAGGCAGCCAGTGGCGTAGCCAGCCCAAAAATCTGGGGGGGGGCAAAATGTTTGATTTTAGGCGAATAACACTATTTTGTTTGGAAAAACGCCTCTCAAAGCACAAAATGACTACTTTCTAAAAATTTGGGGAGGTCATGGCTCCTCTGTCCCTCCCTGGCTACGCCTGTGTAGGCAGACGTTGTTACGCGTTACAGAGCAAGTCGGGTTTTTGCTACCCAAAAGTAATTTGCAAAATCGCATTTAGATTTGGGTTTTGCCCACGTTGATCAACATCTTCTGTTCTGAGTTTTTGTGAAGTTGTAGTCAGGGCGGTGCAACATTATTTGATAATGCCTGATTTTAAATTATTTTTGGTCTGGTGTAGTGTTTAATTTGGACCATTACACATTCCGGTGTAGGGAGTCAGACCCTTCGATCCGGAACCGTCGCTTTTAACCGTTGCGTTGCGCCATCGAAGTCGCATACATATTTGCATCAGTAAAGGCAATTGCTGCAACGTTTCTTGTCTGGGAGAACACAACACGCAAGGAACCTTACTCCCATGAGTTAACATGGCAAAGCAACTACCGATTTTGCCTATAACGGCACCTCTAGGGGATTGCATAAAAACGTAATCGCCGAATTAACGTTATGAGCGAATTAGATGCATGTAAAAGATGCCACCGGGATCGAACAAAATCTAAGGTTATAGGTAAATTGACGTTATAGACGAAGTAGTTATAAACGAATTCAGCTGTATAGAACAGATTTGCAAGAGGTTTCAGGCCCCATTCGGATTAAACTAAAAAAGTTAGTTTCAGAATAAGTTGTTATTTTCAGGGCAAATTTTTTCCGCCCCCGCCAGTAAAATGGCTTCCCGTACGCCTATGGTCTTCATTGTAGTCTGATGCATCGCCAGGCAAGCCGATCGAAACGGTTTCACAGTAAAACACTTCCATAATTGCATTAAAGTGCTTTCGCACTTTTGTATCCCATACTGTACACATCTGCAGCAGTATAGCAAGAGGCTGAGGTGGTGCGCATGACTATACACAGATACCCAACTTAGAAGTTTTGCTTCCAACTTCTGCACCTGAAAATTGTGTCCACCTATAACATTGCAGCCGTCTATTGCAATAACCACGTGCAGGAATACATGCTTATCTCAAATCATTTTACTCCGATGCAAAGCAAAACCATATCTGGCTTTCAGAATTTAGGGTGTCATTTTGACACCCAAAAACGGCTTAAAAAAACACTGAAACTGATTATTCACAACTGTTCCGAATTTCCGTTTTTGGTCCCTCACAGGTTCGCAACACCGAAGGTCGGTTAGAAAACACAGAAAGGCCGTAGAGCCTAGCAGCACGTCAGACTAGCTGATCAGCCATATGACGCATTACTTGCTCTCTGTATACAACTCTTATGAGCAAAACATTTTCTCAAGAGAGTTCCGAGGCATTTCTGAACTTTACAAAGTCGGCATTACGCAGAAAAAAAAACTCACCAGCGTGTTTTAACAGACTGCTTTGAAAAGAACTTCGAAGAAAAGACCTAGTTTTATTTGGCTTCTCAAAAAATAAACTTGTTGGCACTCTCCCACTTCTTTTGAATATGGGTTTTCATAACAAAACTGCCTGCAAGAACAGTTGAAAGATAGTCCTTAGCAAAGTACTCCTAACGTCTCGTTGCAAGTGTTGCAGAAATTATGCGCTGCAGTTTCAATGGTACACACACTGTTTTTATTGAACTCAGCACAAATTTGAAACAGGGTAGAGGGCAAATTGTTTTCTCCACAGTAGCTTAACAACAAAGAAAGCTTAGCTACTGACCGCTTTGAACGGATGAATTTTGAACAATTGCTTTACAAATCCGTTTTCAAGGAGCTGCTTCTAGCAAGACTTCATAAAAAAATAACTCATGCAAAGACTCGAGACCGAGACTTGAAAAAACGGGTCTCGAGACCAGTGACGTAGCCAGCCCAAAAATTTTGGGGGGGCCAAAATGTTTCATTTTAGGCGAATAACACTATTTTGTCTAGAAAAACGCCTCTGAAAGCACAAAATGATTATATTTTCTAAAAATTTTCGGGGGCTATGGCCCCTTTCGCCCCCCCTGGCTACGCCTATGCTCGAGACTCCATCACTGCAACCCAAGCATACAAAAAGAAAGAAGTGCTGTTAGTGTTTTGCTCCTCTCCATGTTGGTCACGTGCAAATTGCGCTGCTGTGTGGCTAACCATTTTTGTGATCTTGTGTCTATGATCACATCTGTATGAACCACGAGTCTGCAATGAACTAATATTATTATATTGCCTTGTGTAATTTAAGATTTAATTAGGTAGAATTTTTAGCAAATTACAATTGCACTAAATCAAAAGGTCTCAATTACAGTTAAAACTACACAAAAATGTGTAATCAAATACATTCAGCTCACTCATAAAACAACATTAAATTGCCATAAAAAACACTAGAATCCTAGATGAAATGAAAAAACACTAGATCTGGTGGAAAAACACTAGGAGAGGCACCACTGGCACGCACCTCGTGCACTGTGAACGCTGGACTTCCGCCCCACAACTTTAAAATGATAGCCAAGTCGGAAAGTTCGCAACCTTGGCTATCTTCTTAACGCATTATGACGCAGCCGTGAGTCAAACCACATGCGGCCGCGGGAGGTGATTGCTGGAGAAAAAAGCTTCACCTAAAAACGTAACTAAGTTTCGAACTGCTCCATTGCAAACCTTGGTGATCTTGATGAGATTTCGCAACTGGGTAGCACCCAATAGCATTCGACATTTTGCAAATCATAATTATTGGCACCCGCTGACATTTCGTAGTTATTATGTAACATTTTGACCTCAATTTGGCGCCCCCCTAAGTTCTGCACCCAGGGGCATATGTCGTCCCCTTGTTACGTCACTGCTGGGCAGACGGGATAATCGGAGTGTCTATTCGCCGCCTCCCTGTCTTACTGTGTATGTACTGAGAAGTTCACTAGCGTTAAAGGCCAAAAATAAAATTGTTGTGAGTACTCTGCTTTTCAATGGGGCACCCAACAGTAACTATAAAGCTAGACTAGTGGGGGGTGATGCCAGCTTGCTATCGCGCAACGTTTGTGTTGCCAGCTTTGTCTCCACAACTGTCAATGTTTTTGTAAGTTCACTGTCTATGGAAAGAAATCCTTTCCCAGCTAAGAATCATACACAAAGATCTTACAGAGTATATATTTCGCCTACGATGTAGACATCATCAGCTCTTATTCAAACGTTTTTGCAAGTTGTGCATCACGAATACCCTTTTGCGTTTTCTATTGTCAGTCACGCCGTAGTCTCAGGAACGTATCCTTCGGTTATCCCCCTCCACGGCTTGATCAAAGGTCTTATCACAGTTGGATGAGTACGATGATGTCATCAAAGGGTCCCCTTTTCCGCCTTGCCTCGACCCCCCAGCCCTACGTCCACCACGACGGCTTTGCCTGCACGGTCTGCGCTACGCGTCAAACACAATCGCACACCGATACTACCTCGCTTTCCTTACACAAAGCAACACGCACGCACAGGAGGTGGGACTCTAATGAAAAAGTTTCCTGACACCTGACGTTCTGGGTGGCGGCGCAGTTTTTGAGGCGGCTATCACAACAAAACCAACGAACAAACCCTAACGCTAGATGGTCTATAAAGATGCGGATTTTCGCCTAGTTTACTTAAAATGAATAAACAAAGAAATTGCCCCTTTGAATATTTTTTCAGGCCGCGATGACGTCACCCAAAAATCCCTTGAACCCCGAACACTCGTGACATCATCAACCCAAAAGTAGTGCGACCCAAAAGCGCCCGGATTTTTTTAATCGAAGCTAGGAAACTTTCTGCTTTTTCAGAGGGTTGAACACTAAACAGCTTTCTAACTCTGTTGAACGGCAAGTTATGAATAAACAACACCCGAGCCACTGCAGTGGTTTTGCGGTCCTTAAGGGGTTAAGCAAATTGTTGTGAACTTTTCTGGTTTGCTGGCTTTGAAACGTAAGGAAATAGACATGTACTACACCATGTTGCCGAGCCTGTTCTCGACCAGAACCCCAGAAGTAATGCGGACAACTTACTGGGCGGAACCACGCTTGCAAATTCATTTTTTCTGAAAGAAATGCAGCATCTTCGGACCTTTCAATTCCTAAACAAGGCAAAAACTTAGACTCAATTGACGTCAAGCAAATGATAGCAAATTTAACCACGTCGCTGAACTTGCAGCCAGGAGCAAAATCATTCGAAAGACACTTCGTAACTTCTTTGTCGATGCTAGCCATCGCCAATCATTCCAAACTGAAGACCAAGACCAGAACATTCCGACCGGAAAGATTTTCAGCTTCGTCAAAATTTTTCAAATCCTTAATTATCAAAAAAATCATACAGCCTACATTTCTGGTCCTGGATTTCCGTTCGTTTTTACCATTTTTTACTATGCCTTTAGCAAATAAGTTGAACTGTTGGAGGTTTTTGAGGACATGTCAGTGGTACTCGAGACCGAGTCTAATAAAATTGGGTCTCAAGAGTCCATTACGGATACTAACTGTACGACATTCAGCAACGAGTCTTGCGCAGTTACTGCCAAGGCGGACGTCATAAAAACTGCAATAAATATGTCAAAAGCGTAATCTGCAGAGGCTTCGAAGTAGGCTTACCATACAAGTCCCGTTTCAGCCGGGACAGTCCCGGTTTAAAAGCTTTGTCCCGTTCAGTTAACCAAAAAGTCCCGGTTAAGCATTACGTCAGCCAGCATAGCTCTACACGAAGATTAGCAAGCATACTGTGATTGGTCTGTTGAGTTAACTTGCTGAAAAGTTATGCGTAATTTTTTTTCTTGTTTCATTGTGTTAGATGTAATGGTAATCGTAACGTCATTGCAGCTGGTAAATTAGTGGGTTGATTGTTGGCGCATTGGCTAGTTCATTTCTTACCTTTGGGTTGACCTTAGTAGAAATATCGTGGGGACAAGTTTTAAGCCTGCAAAAAAAATCAACGTCATGTTTAGGAAGTACGTGATCGACAGCGACTCAGTCCCGGCGCCACGGGGCTTAGTCCCCCCAACCAAAGCTCAAGCCCCCCAATTGAAATACGAAGCACTATAAATGAGTAGAGTTTTTGTCAAATTTTAGAATGTCAAGCCCCTATTGAAGACTTTCTGGCGACGGTTCTGCAGCGACTCTCTTTTAGACGAGCAAGTATTTGCGAAAAGGCACATGTCCGAATGTCGCAAGGAAGATATTTGCCAAAAGGACCTCTTGAACAAAAGTGGGTCCAGGTGTTTAAAAAATATGAAGAAAAAATCATATACTGCACATTTTAAACTTTCAAACGCTGGTAGAGTTTGTATTTTGTTTACCTGGTACATCAGCTCCAAATGAAAGATTTTTTTATAACATGAATAGCATTTGTTCTGATAGCAGAAGCAAAATGCTAAAGCAGAATTCGAAAGCCCTTATCACTTGTAGAAGATCCTAGTCCTACTGACTTTTCCTGCTGTGATTTTTACTAGAAAATAAAATCGAATAAAGACTTTAAGTATTGTCTACAGAAGATTGTGATTGGGCAAATGTGCAAATTTACAAATGGTTGAACATTCTTTTGTTTTTTAGTAAAATGCATTATTTTAATTTTTCGTGGTGTCTTACTTAGCTATAGGAATCCAAAATAGCTACATAGTACATCCTCAAGAAAGACATGAACCGCATTCATCTGGTAAGGCTTGTTGTTCTGAAGCATCCCAGTTTTCAATCCCAAAATATGGTATGCCTACTTCGAAGTAACTTTGTCTCGGATTTTAGAAGCTTATTCCGAACTTCACGGATGAATCTCAACTACAGCCAAGGGGTAGAAGCACTGGTAGATTAAATCTCATTCAAAACAATTCTGCAAAAAACTGTGTTAGGTCACCAGTTTGATGATGACGTAAAAACGTTTTACTTTGCAAGTTTAGCAGTAGAAGTTTGCTAAATGGAATCACAATCTCAGGTCTAATGAAACAAATCGACAATGACAACAATTGGGAAGCGATGGTGCTTGTCGTCTCCACGTCGTGATGTCAGACAATTTGGCTGCAGGTTCTACGGAACACTGAGGAGGCGGTGGTGCTTCCCCCTATCCACGCATCATTGTCGAATACTGCGATACTCATCTTAATCGCAACGATTTGCATCATTCATCTCCGCCGTGAATAGACAGATTCGGGGGAGCCGCACCCTTCACCAGAAAATAAAATGAGTACAGTCTAATTCGTCAATTCGTTACTTTTTCGTCGGTCCCAGCAGAATCCCTATCTTTCGTGTACATTCGTTCGTCTAATTCGTCACCTCTTTCTACCCTGAGAAGCGTTTTGTTCGGCTAATACGTCATTTGTTGTTTCGCTTTTGATCCTTACGCAGTTAACACGTAAGGATGTTTATCTGAGAGTTGTTGCGCCTCGCAATTTTTTTATCGAATTTATACACGAGGTGCGAAGCTGACCCGACTCCCCATTGAGAGAACGCGGAAAAGTTTATTAAAGATTTGAAAGGTGCTTGATTGAATGGAGTCCAGATAGAGCAGAGGAATTAATTGTTGTATTCAATCATAACGTCATAAACTTGTATTTTACTGCAAATAAAAGCCCACGAGTTACTATGATAAAGTATACGAGCTTCTATGATAGAGTTTTCACTTGTTTGCATAATTCGTCACTTCGCCTAAATCGTCACTTTTTTCTAATGCCCTTGAGGTGACGAATTAGGCAAATTCTACTGTGCAACAAACTTCAAAAGAAACAAGATTGTCGACAAATAACAAGTACGCGCCCTATACTTAATGCTGCAGCAATTTCTTTGGGTGATCCATGCTTTCAGTGATGTAGAAGCTGGGGTAAAAGCGCACCCCCATAAGTTTCGATTTGTCGAAAATTCGGGCACAGATGTTTCGACACATGTTTCCAACTTCTGCGATCAATGAGTCCGAGAATCTGACTGACTTTTGACTTTTTTTCTCCAAAAAAAAGTTTTGAGAGCTCGTGAACTGATAATGTGTAACCAACAACTGCAAACAATAAAATGCAGTAAACCTCGGTTAGTCCGGATCTTCGCCAAAACCGGATAAAACCGGTCGAACAAATGATTTCTAACGTTTTTCTTTATAAAAGTCTTCGGTTTATCCGGATTTTTTAATTCGGATCTTCGCCAGTTCCGGATAAAATCTGCTCTTTTCACATCTCGTAATCCGTATTTTTCTGCATTGATTTGTTCGTAAGTACACTGACTGGTCTCTCGGAAAGACTCGGGAGCTTACAGACGCAACACAAGCGTGCTCACGATCACTAACGAACGTGAAGAAATATGATAACAACTGCCGCAAGTGTGCGCAACATTCGACTATTCGTAGTAACGATTATTACGCCACACACGGGCATAACATATTGCCTTGAACATCACGCTCAAGGCACGCCCCCGCACCACGGTTTCAGTCTATTGATTAGTGCTGGGTGTGCGTGTGGAGAGCATTATCCCTGAGTGTACTCAGGCCCGCAAACAGGGAGGGGGCGCAGTCCCCGCTAGAAAAATTTTCGCCACCCTTGGAAAAATATGTTGGACATTATTTAAAAGTATTGGACATAGTTAAAACAATTTTGGCCACTCTCAGAAAAGCCTTCGCCCCCCTGGTGTCCCAAGCTGGTTACGGGCCAGAATGTACTGCTTATGCGCAGAATTTCTGCGTCAGTCCAAAATCCCGCTTTTCTTCGCAACTAAGTAATCTAAAATTATGAACTTAAGATTATTCATAACTGCCTGGATATGGTGGTTGTACCATTGTAAATATATCAATAAATTCGTTTTGCTTCTGCGAAAGTCTGCTGTCGTAAATGTGTTCAATTTAGATGAGTTTCACCGGTATCTCAGTACTGAGATGACGTCAGGCTAGAAACAACCATCTTCGGTTAATCCGGATCTCCGCCTAAACCGGATAAAATCGTTGGTCAAATCAAACCGGATTAACCGAGGTTTCCTGTAGTCTTCTACAAACATTTTTCGGGCAAGTTTGTGAAAATTCGGGCAAAATATCTTTCGCACCCCCCAAAATTCGCCTGCTCGTACACCTATGCATGCTTCTATCGATAGTTTGTCAGAAACTTGCTCGCCAAATACAAAAGGCACGTTAACTGTGGCTGTGCGCTGATCTTTGATCAACGGAGCAGAACCACCATATCAGAGATGCAACTAATTGCCAATGCATGTGCTTAACATGCAAGTTCTACAAAGTAAGGGTTGTATGAAAGGGAAGCTGCCTTTCAATTCCATCGTTCTCTCAATGCCAGTGGCGGATTAAGGGGGATGCGGACTGGGCTACAGCAAGTGGCCCCAATCATTTGGGGGTCCCCGATTTAGTGTTTTTGCCCTATTAACACAGATTTATAGACATATAGAAAGAGTCGCTTTCTAAGTGTCAGCCAAGGGCCTCATACAACCTTAATCCGCCAATGCTCAATACACTTCGGCGGAGACTATAGTTGGTTCTGAGCTACGTCAAAAAAGCAGCACGTGGTGTGTGCAACCAAATCTGTTCTGGTTTCGTTTAATGAGTCAGGCCAGTAGCCAGGTTTTAAGGTTTGGGGGGTCAATATTTATGTTTTTATTAATGTTTAGGAAATATAATAAAATATTTTCTGGGTACAACAATATCTGGGGGCACAAAAAATTTTGGAGACTGCGGCGTGATGATTCACCACATACAACGTTGAATTCGTAGCAGCAATAGTAGAGTCTACCTAGTCGAGTGGGGAAACTCTATTATTGCTGTTATGCCGAGGGTCGTCGGTTCGACTCTCCATTCAGGTGGCACATGGCGACGGAGCATTGTGGCTGCAACACTGCGCTTGGATGTCCCCTGTGGCTACAGGTTTGATGACAGCTACGGGCAAATTATTTATCCGCTCCTCTTCAAACCAAGATGGCATACTAAAGGCGAAAGCATTTGTGTTACACCGAATGCCTTATTCAGATCTAATTTTAACGTAACCTCGAACCACAAGGCTACTTTTCATGGCCGTTATAGCACCGTTTAAACCAACTGCGGATGCTGGTCATGATTTGTCATGAACACTTAAAGGCTTTCACTTAAAGGCTTAAGATTCAAGAACGGCATAAGGTAGCTTTAAATATATTGAAAAAAAGCTCTCCCAGAACTAGAGTAAGGTGAAAAAATTCTTTACCGGAAGTAATTTTTCTTCCCTTACACTCACCGTACAAAACTTTTAGTACTTCTATAAAATACCAGCTTTGATGCAAATGTGTTATATTTATCCAACATACGGGCTACCCCACTCTCACGCACGAGGTCTTTCGAAACAAACGATGACGATTGTTTTGCCATAAGATTCTATTGCAGGGTTGAATCCTCCGGTTACATCGGCAGAACATGAAGCCGAACCATAACTTATTGTGGCATAATCCAAATTTACGGGAGAGAATCTGAACACAACCAATGCTATGTAGCACGAAGATCATTTTCAGCACCTGTTGTGCCTAACGCACAGGCAACACTTGTGGCAGGTCCTAATATAGTCAACCACACATGGGACTTTTTGAACGAAATTTAGAAATAAGGTTTCCACAATACGTACCCTTGCTTACTTAGTACAGGTCAGCACTGTGTATCCCATTCACAGAGTTAAGACAACGCCATGTAGCTTGCGGCAGAAAAGTTTTGCAATATGTCCCAACACACCAAGCTGGAAAACCGCTTAAGTCCAGCACGAGGCCTGTTCAGTAATAAAAGCTGGTTGCACTTTATGAAAATATCACTTTTCAGTACATTTAGACAACGCTCTTTGCTTTCCACGACAAGATATAGCAAGAACACTGAAAGCAGTTCATATATGACATTACATTTAAGCTGCCAATAACTTAAACTGACTACCAATCAACCAGCATACTCACGACTGAACGATGTACGAATGGTCGTTGACCTTTTATTCTGTTGATGAGATAAACAGCAAGTACATAATATTGTACCACCTAAACAGTAAACACTTTACCCAGTTACCTGGTTTTAAAATGCAGTGTGGTGTATTTTTCTGTAAGATTGTAAATTATAATAACAATCGTTTCTTTTACATAACAGAGGAGCATTAACTGATCAAATAACAGTAGTTCTGTTAGGCATCTTTCTTGGAGACTAGTTCTATGCATAAAAGAACCAAGCACCAAGCTTATCAGAGTATGCATCAATGTACTTCATACTTACAGCAAATCCAATATCCAACGAAACTTCCCGCTAATCGCAAATCATGTTTTTGCTACAGGTAATGACTTACCCTTGCTGTAAGCTCCTAACTGTTTCGTCTTTAGCTGCACATTTCATAAAACAATTTGAATCATTGTGCAAAAAAACCTTTGTTGAAACACTTTACATTTAAGTTTTCAATGCCAACATCAAAACGGCTATGCTGTAAAACTATTAGTCAGTTTATGAGCCATGTTTATTACATAATTCCCACAGAATTACCAAAAATGTACTATAATGTGCCTTCCATACATTTCATTTATGCAACTCACAAAAATCTGCTGGAGGTTCCAGACAAGGTTCTGCCATCACAAGTTGCTGAGATGCCTAATAAATGAAGACACATAGTTTGTAACCACAATCGTTTTTGTTACAAGGCCTATGTACAAAAATGCTTTTGTTCAGCATATTTTCACTCACACTCAGCGTCGATGACGATAGCGGCGATCACGATCTCTTGATCTGCTTCTGTCTCTTCTCCTTTCACGGGATCGACTACGACTACGACGTTTGTAGCTGCGACGAGGTGATGGGCTGCGATGTCTGCTGGTTCGACTATGAGAGTCACGACTTCGATAATCTGATCTTTTCCTCCGTTCTTCTGTAAATCTTTCTCTGTCCAGTCTCTGTTTCTTTAAATAGTCATCATACTCACTCCTCCTTGATTCAACTTGGCTTTTCAACTTGACCAACTGTTCCCTGATCTGAATGAACCCAGCATGCAACTTCCCACCAAAGTGATCAGCAAGACGGCAATCATTGTCATGTAATCCAAGGTATGCAGAGCAAACTTCACAAACACGCAGCTTTTGTTGTTGGTAAGTGGATGCAGGCATTGAATTTCGATAAGCATCTTCAGCTTCTATCTTCAATTGTTTCACTTTCTCAACTTCCTCTAACACTTGCTTTGACTCTTCGATGTTTCCTTCCATGCCAAGTTCCTCTGCTTTCACTAGTAATTTGCCAATCTGTTCATTTAGGTCATGAACTGCGTTGGCCTTACTTTGAACTTCAGCACTTACTTCAGCCTGCTGCTCAGCCAGTCGCTTTTTGGACACAACAATCTTTTGATCTGTTTCGGTGATGAATGCATTAACATGTTCATATGCATCAAAATCATAAAAATAGTCCTTGGATTTTGACGCCATTTCATAATCAGCTTTAAGAGCAAGATCATGGATCTTGCGACATTCACCAATGTCAGCTCTAGTACTAGATAATATATCATTGGGACAACATCCAAGTAAAAATGATCTGCAAACAGAGGGATCATCAAACTTGACTGAAGAAGAATCTTGATTGCCGTCTCGTTGTGTTCCCATCAGTTGATCCAACATTGCACGCATCTGCGACTGAGCAGACATCATGTAGATTATTACTATGAATGTCTAACAATATGTTCTGAAACAAAAATAATTTGTGATCTGAGCCCTTAATTCATTATGTGAGTATTCACTCTGCAAACATTGTTGCATTCACATTCTCGAAAAAAAATGTAAGTGTACTGTTGCGATCGGAAATCCCAAGCGGCATGTGCGCAAAGCTTCGCACCGTGGCAGCAAGCAACAATAGAGATCATGCGTCGCAATCTCTCTTTGCGTATGCTAGTCGTTATGCTCAATCGTTCACATGTTAGTATCGGCAGAGCTTCCATGCCGCAATCACTCTTATTATTGCTTGCTCGCTCCATGCATATGTATTGTTGTTCTTCACGCACATCCCGTTCATGGTGAATCACACAATCAACGCAACGCCACCAGAGAGGTTGCAACAGTACTTCACATCTGATCACCTACTGATAAACATTTGTTACGAAGAAGCTCTGTTTATAAATGGGGCCCATGTGGCACAATGCAAATTTAGTATGCAACTTGCAGATAAAGTTTTGCAATCCTTTGGAAATCAGTCAAAACTATCACATTCCCATGTTTTAAAGAAATTCGTGGAATCCTCACAACAAATTTTTTTGGCAAACTTGGCATTAGAAATAAATTGATTTTTTTGACAAGACGTTTTTGCTTTAAACTAGAATTACAAAAAATGCAAGTCTTTAGTTGGGTCTCCATACTGTCTTTTACTTTCTTTAACTTATTGTTAAACACAAGCTGTGCATCACTGATAAAATCGTAAGTTGGAACAATACTCTCTGGAAATTAAAGTGGAAAAAAATTCCTATTTCCCATGCTGGATACAATTGTGTTAGCTAGATGGCTGCATCTATGCTGCACATTACTGATGAAAGTACATATAATGCGCCTCAAATTGGAGTCCAACACTAAGGCAATTCATGTCTGTATCATACTGATCAAAAAATGCGTTTTACTACATGATCAATACTATTTTTAATCAAAACATGCCAATGCCATTGTAGCATTGTGTGTGAGGCTTCATATGTTTTTAGAACTAACTTAAACCTTAAATGGGTTGTATCTACAATCAGCATTTTCACTTCTGGCTAGACCCAAAAATGATTAAAAAAATCTGGCAGAAATTCTGACCAGGCCCATAAATTGTTTTATACTTTTTTCTAGCTTCAATTTTGTTGTAAATGCACTCAAACTCTTGAAGTTCAATAGTAATAGATTGCATCCTATAGAACTTTGCTTTTGCATATGATATTTGAACAGCAAGGCAGTTTGTACAAGGTATTTCAATTTCTTCAAATCAGTGGTGGGCAAACTGTTTGACTTGTGGGCCACACTGGCTTGCAAAACTTCACAGTAAGTTGGACCAGGACCACATAGATAGATTGTTGGTGTAACTAGAATAAATGCCACAACATAAAGGCTTTGACATTTATCAGATGATAGAAACATCACGATGTAACTTATTGCATAACTTATTTTATAATTGCATTTATTTCACAACTCAGCAAAATCACCTTCTATTCTGGTAGGAACAGTATTGTTGGTCTCCATTTTTAGCCAGTGTAGCAAACTAGATATGAAAATTGGTTTGCCTTCAACAAAAAAATTTACACAAGTTTAGTGGGCTATAATAAAAAGCTTAATGTATCAAATGTGGCCTGTAGGCCATAGTTTGTCCATGTTGAAGAAATCAAAGAAATCTTGCTGGTGATCTCTGTTCACAAGAAAAACAATAGCTTGTTCATGTTGCAGAAATCACACAAAACCAAAGCTTTGCAAAAAAACGTATTTGATCTGAAGTGGGAAAAATCTTGATTTCTGGCTGCAATAATGGTGCATCCCCATCTTAAGTTTGATAGTGACTGTACTAAAAATATTGTCATTTGTGAAATATCTGTGCTGTGGGGCTTTGTTCAAGAAAACTGATAAGCTCAGTGAGAGGTGGGGACTTCACTACTTTCTTTCTGAAGGTGGTTTATGTATGCAGGAGCTACGAGACCAGTACCACCGAAATATCACTTGTTCTGGGCCCATCATGGAAAGTGATAGAGCAAAGCTTTTCCTTTTAAGATGTAGTGATAGCTGTGAATGTGCTACAACAATCAATACCATTGAGCACAAATTGCACTCATCAACAAAAACTAGCATTTGGACTTTCAGTAGAGAGACGTGTTCAAAAAATTTGTGAATCTCCTCAAACAATCAGCCACAACATGAGACTCCATTTTGAAAATGTGGATAGTGCAGAGTGCTTATACACAGAGAAAAATCTTGAAGCTGGTGATTGAAAACTTGAAAACCACTTCACCAACAGGGAAACAATTAGAGATAAACCAATATCGGCCGATATTTGGGTTTTACTGATATATCAGTATCGGCTAAAACAGCCTATAAATATCGGCCTTATCATGTTGACAAAACGCTGTTATATTCCTCAAGCATCCAGACAACTTGCCCAAGAAAGCACAACAAAGCAAATCAAGACAGTTATCCTGCAAAAAAGTTACTGGCGCTTTGGAAAAATTTTCATTTTGGGCAATGGTTAATTGAATGCCGGATTGTACTAACTTCAACCTCCTTAACTTGATGCTCTGTTTTGTGATTCCTTCTTCCTTTTCATTGTTCATAATCTTTCAACTTCAAGCACTGTTTTTGCTTTTTTGGTTGTAAGCACTGTGAGCAGTTCTCTTTCATTCAGTGTTCTGTTCCTATTGCTTTGTTACTTTTACCATTCTGTTTTTATTCATGGCACTGTGTTTATTAATTGCAGATAGTGTATCCTATGCTAAAAAGTTAATCCAATTAATTAAAAATCATATCGAAATATTGAAATTCCTGCAATTTGAAAAATTTTAGCTCATAAATCTTGATTTTTGAAGTTTTCAAAAAACGGTAAGGCATATAATACATTCTATTTTTGATAATGAAGCAGAAAATAAGATTTAAAAATTTTGGAAATATCGGGAAACATTGGTTATCAGTCCATGAATGTTCGACATATCGGTGTCAGTCCCATAAAAGCCACATCGGTTAATGTCCAGTGTTGCAACCTCTCTGGAGGCATTGTGTTGATTGTGTGATTCACCACGGACAGGATGTGCGTGACGAATAACAACACTATGTATGTGGCGCGAACAAGCAATAATAGAGTGATCATGGCATGTGAACTCTATTGTTGCTTGCTGCCACAGTGCGAAGCTTTGTGCATATGCCGTTCGGGATTTCCAATCGCAACAAAATGGTGCTGGGACCAGGATGTGGAGGTCGTGCCGAGTTCAGCCTTCACACAAAGAACGTGCGATCGGTGTGGTTCATTGTTAAAAGGAGGGGATGTTGTTACAACCTCTCTGGTGGCGTTGTGTTGATTGTGTGATTCACCACGAATGGGATGTGCGTGAAGAATAACAACCTTATATATGTGGCGCGAACAAGCAATATAGAGTGATAATGGCATGTGATCTCTATTGTTGCTTGCTGCCACAGTGCGAAGCTTTGCGCATATGCCGCTCAGAATTTCCGATCGCAACACTAGAAAGAATATGAGCTGGTTGAGGATGCCAAGTGATATTGCCTGCATACTTTTAGCATCTCTTCAACTGGTTGATGGAAGGAAATCAAATATCATGAATCCACTCCACAGTCATTTTGGGAGACTTCAATACAAACCACATAAATGATGCTGGTATTGTTGCAACCTGGCATTATGATGAATGCACGATACACCACAAACGGGATGTGCACCAAGAATAACATCCATATATGCAAGTGGCACGAACAAGCATTAATAGAGTGATTGCGGCGCATCATTTCTATTGTTGCTTGCTGTCACAGTGTGAAGCTTGGTGCACTTGCCACTCAGGCTTTTCAATCACAACAGTATATGGAAAGGTGTGATTGCTGAACATCTTGATGTTAACCTAAAATGCTGCAACAACACTCTGTGCAGCATGAACTTTTTCTAACAGAGTCCAACACAAACAAACATGGTGTGCACAAAGATCACTGCTTCAGCTGATTTTTTCCTATCACTGTTCAACATTTGTGACACAGTGGTACAAAATGTGAACTGATTACCACCTAGTCCCCTGCAAATTACATCTTAATATAACAACATGGTTTGTACATTGTGTTACCAAATAAAGTGGAGTGCCTTCATGGACAAGGATATAAGGAAGACCTTAGATGTAGAAGAGTGGGGGTGTTTGTTTAATGCATTCATTATATCACCAGCTGCTTGAGTATGTTCAGAAACAAATTGGTATGACAGCAGGTGGCGAAGAAGGATCCTGGATGGAACCAGTTGAAAAATGCCATTTCAGCAAGGAAAATAGCCTGCGAGGCCTGGCTTCTGAACAAAGCCAAACCCTGTTTGCAGTTGCAATTTACTGATGTGTGAAAATCAACCAGGGATTTGCAAAAAAATGACCCAAAAAAAACCACCGGGGTTTTTCAAAAAGCCCACTTAAAAAAGCTCAACAAAGCCCACCAAAATACCCACTCTTTACTTTTCCTATGAAAAATCTACTAAGAAGTAAAAAACAAAATAAGCAGGATCAAAATTGGAAGGACTTGAAAAAAAAGAATAAATCGAACAATTTTAATAAATTCTAATGGTTATGTTGCAACCTCTCCAGTGGCGTTGCGTTGATTGTGTGATTCACCATGAACGGGATGTGCGTGAAGAACAACAATACATATGCGTGGAGCGAGCAATAATAAGAGATCGCGACGCATGATCTCTATTGTTGGTTGCTGCCACAGTGCGAAGCTTTGCGCACATGCCGCTTCCGATTTCCAATTGCAACAGTTATCTTCTCAAGCTCTGCACAATTGGTATATTTTAACCAATTTTTCTGCCTTCTCCACTTCTAAACTTTTCCTGATTTTGGACCATGCCAAATCATATGTTGAAAAAAACACTGCTGAACTAGTAGCGCATGCACATAAACTTGACATGAAACTGCAGAGTTTGTTTGGGAATGGTTTTTCTCCGTTTGCTTTGCACATGCTTGCCAAGCCTTATTTACCACTTAGGAGTGAACTGACCAACAACACTTAGTGAAAACAAGGATGGGGTACATTTCTTTACCCCCAGTTTTGAATGCCTTAATAGGTATAACAAGTTATTATTGTGTGATTCTGAAAATGGTGATATTGCATGATGCAATAAAAACAATTCAGAATGGGGGTTTTCCCCAATAACAAAATCTTGCCTCTTTAACACTTTGAGAACCGGTCTACGATATATTCGTACTTCGATTTCGGCCGAAAAAACAGCAGTTTTTGGTTGCCTTACCAACGCCCTAGCTCCTCCGCCGATTGCGCTAGAGAGCTGTTGAATAGCTCAAAAGAATCGGCCAGTCTAGTAGATTACACTCGAAAAAAAATTTTTTGGTTGGGGGGTGTGGATTTTTTGTGACTGACGTCATAAGTGAAGTAGTTTTAGGGTCATTTTGGCACATGTTGCCCGGCCTGGGGCCCAACTGCTAGGCCAAGGTGTTTCGCTGAAGTTTTCATTAGAATCTAGACTCGAGTCCGAGTCTTTTGAGCCTTTGATCGACTTTCTAGCGTTTCTGGTTCAAAAGTTATGATTTAAATAAACAAATTAATTAATTATCTAATTAGTCTAATATTTTTACTAACTAACATCATAACTTTTGAACCCGAAACCCCAGCAGGTCATCCAAAGTATCAAAAGACTCGGATTGTAGCCTAGTTTCCAGTAAAAACTTAAGCGAAATACTACCACCTAACGGTTGGCGCCCAGGGCCAGGCAAAGTGG
>Ga0210059_1003414_pt1 | contig 25402 bp, 16 predicted proteins | sample Ectturendosymbi2_FD_188042 | JGI IMG/M metagenome (GOLD analysis project Ga0210059, IMG submission 188042) | Ecteinascidia turbinata endosymbiont from Florida, USA - Sample 2 (SPAdes) (version 2) | ecosystem: Host-associated > Tunicates > Ascidians > Unclassified | place: Key West, Florida... | reverse complement strand
GGCGCGGGGCCCAATGCAGCTGCATCGGTTGCATCGGCTCAAGGCCGGCCCTGCTCGCGATAATATATCACAAAACCGCATAGGGCCCATAAGCAGTTGTAGGATTAGTGATAGAAGCAAGATACTCAAATAAAATTTATACTTTGGGTTTAGTTGATGTTAACGATCAACGAAGATAACACCGCACGCTAATTTGCCAACTGCAAGTTTTTCACAATTTAAACAAATGTAGGCAAGGCATTGGATGAAGGAAACTCTTTCAACACACTAATGTAAATAGTATCAACTAAAAAAACAAAATATTTCACCACTGTTAAAACCTATTTCAGTCAAAGTAATTTTGCAAAAGCAAAGACAAAATGATCATCGTTGGTTCTTCATAGGGTGGACTCAGAATTACTTATGATGGTTAATCAAGTACGACTGATTATGGTCAATGAAGGATGACCAACTGAGCCCAAATTATGCTTTCATAAAATTGCAGATTGCGTTTTGCGTCTGAATTTATGAATATGCAAGAAGTTTAATTTCTGCAAGTGTACATCAGAGTAAAAAATTTTTACAGCAGACCCAGCTGGTGGAGCAGCAAGAAATAGCAACTTATTTGTAGAGTCGGAGAAGTTAATGGTGAAAATACAACAATCACAAATGTAATTAAAATATTGCCTGAAGTAGTACTTCTCGGAAACCAACCAATTGTTGTCACAACCAGTCTACTGCTAGCCTGTTGAAAACATATGAAGTTTGAAGTTTTGTATTAAAATCCTGAAAAACTCAACCAAGTTGAAGCTCTAATGCAGTGGTTCTTAACCTTTTCTACCACATCTCCCTTGAGTAATTATTCCTTGTTTCAAGCTCCCCTAACTTTAAATAAGTTGTAAAAGACTTTCAAAATCTTTCCATATTGTAGAGCGCGTAAAGGGTTTCCCCTAGAAATTTATTGACGCCCCCTGAAGGATGCATGTCTCCTGTAGGACCACTGCTCTGATGTATTAATCATGCCAGAAAACGTAACTAATCTTGCAACACTAGATGTTTACAGTATTTGAAAATCCTAGAAAACGTTCTTGTAGTTGACATGAAAGAGAAAGTGTTAACTGATATCGCAAAGTTTTATTTAATACATAAGGCTAGAAATAGCAGTTAATGAGCTGCCTTTCAATTGGTTCGTGATGACGGTCAGAGGTCAGTGATCTTGATAGCAATCACACTGAAATACCTGCAGTTTAAGTAAAGTCGATTCATTGCAGTAGCGCTGCTACTGGCCATGTCTACCAATCATGTGTATCTCAAAGGTACCCACAGGTCGACGCAAAGTATAGTTAAACGGTTCCAATCCTTTTCTGTTTGCTTCTAAATGTGAAGTCGCCAAAGCAACCTCAGTACAAATTCAGTATATGTTAGATCCTATCGCATGTTCACAAAAAAAGTAGTAGCTCTGGCTTCACACAGCGTGGCGTTAATTTCAATAAAAGTGTACACGCATTGAAACCTCGTCTTCTCGTGAGAGAGCTGTTACTGTCCACTGCTTGGCCTCACTAGATCTCGGGGCAAGTGTTTTTGTCTTTCGATTTGTCTCATCGTCCAGAAGAATGGTCAGGTCTTGCAGTCCATGAGGAGGTCAGTGGATCGGACATTGTAGGACAACATGGTCGATGGTTTGTTCTTCTGCACCGCTGCACTCACAGGCCGCAGAGGAGGCCATACCGCATTTGTATAAGCAGGAGCGGAAACGTTCGACACCGGTGCGGAGGCGGTTAAGCCGGACCCAGGCTGTTTTTGGAAGGGTCTTTGCAGTATGCAGGAGAGTGGGTGCTGGTGTCAGGGCTGAAAGTGCAGAGTCTTGTAGGGTTGAACAATCACTCCGCATTTCATTGGTGATCCGCCCAGTGCGCTGCACGTATGCTGTTTGAGTTACTGTACGGCGGGTACAAATAAGTTTCTCGATGTCAGACGCCGTGCAGTCGCACTCGATGGACAGGTGACCACTGAGTGGAGTAGGTGTCCACCCTCCATGGCGCGGCGTGCTAGAGACACTGTGGCTTCTTTGCGACGAAGCTCAGCAGGTAGGATGCCTGCGAGGATAAGAAGGTTGTTCGCTGATGTAGGACGCACAGACATCCAGTCACAATTCGCAAGGTATCGTTGACGGTAGGGTCAATGAGGCGGGTGTGAGCACCAGACAGGAGCGCAGTATGTTCTGCGGTTGAATGCACCAGGGCTAGGGTGGCTGTTCGCAACGTTGTTGCTCCAGCACCCCAACCGGAGCCAGCAAGCCGCCTCAAGAGCGCAACGCGTGATGTCAGCTTTTTGCGAAGTGACTCAAGGTGTCAACGATACGTGAGCGACCTGTCCAGCGTAACTCCGAGATATTTGGGCTTGGAGCAGAAGGGCAGGATTTCGTTGTTGTACTGTAGTTGACTTTAAGCTCAAGATTAGCTTCCTTGTCAAGGTAGAAGGCTGCCGACACATTTTTTGTAGTGCTGAAGATACACCAGGCTGTTTTCTACCTTGCATTCAAGTGCACAGTAAAAGTACGCTAATACCGAGATGCACGTGCACGTTAAGTGCAAGTGTACAACAGAGTAAATTCTAATAGCAAGGACAAGTTATCGTTCACAAGCCGAGAAAGCTTAGAACTACCAGTTGTCGGAAGAAGGTTAGCACGAAGTTACGTCAGCGGCTTGTTGTTGAGTTCGATATTTCGTGGCATCACAGTTCACTTTGCAGTGTTCCTGTATAATCAATGAATGCAATTTTAGTGCGGGTAACACTGCACACCTACCGGAAAACACATAAGCATTTGCAGCAAAACCTGCTACTTTACTGAAGGTCATATCTTTCGTCTATTTTGAAGTTTATAGGTTTTTGCTATTTTGAAAACGATTTGTTGTTAAAACTCGACATAAAATTTATTTGTGGTCTTTTAAAATCATGGAGCTACTGAAACTGTGACCATGCCAACAAATGTAAGATAATAGCAATCACGCATAACCTTATTTAAAAAGTGTAAGACAATATTTTGTAAAGCACAGCACGTTCCACTTGTGCTGCAACACGCTGACCAGTGCCCACGCCACAGTTAGTTACACTCGTGAAATATTACTTTAATCTAATTTCGAATGTCAGCACGAGTTGCTTACACTAAGGTAATCTACAAAAAGTAGTCCATCTATAGTTCATTGATACCAATTGAATCGAATTTGGGTGAGGGTTTTCAAGTGTTTGTGAAATAGTTTAGGATAACAATTATCATTTATTTTTTCCAATGTTTCTTTACAATGACTTTCTCTCAAAATCAGGTCCTATAGGCATGCGGGAAACAAATATACTCCATATGTTTTCTTCATTCGTGGTTAGCCAGGAAAATCTTGATTTGAAAACTCTTGCAATTTGTTTGAGCAGCTTTTCTGCAAACTATATTCCACCTCCGCTGCCTGATATAGTAAAATGCAGATGTTTCCCAACAAGGTTTAATTAAATAATCAGTTAACTTTTTAATAGAAGTGAACTTTAGCTGGCCAAGTAATTAAAGGTCAATACACACTTACTTGTGGCTGATGTGACGTATACTCTACACTAGTGGTTCCAACCTTTTCAGGAGAAGAGATAAACAATAATTTGCGGTGCCCAATGGCGCCCTTTAGTGTTTTAATATGAGGTTTGGTTACATCTTGACCGTGCACTGTATTTTTGAAGCTTGCGCCACCCTTCAGCTTTGTAACTGGCATACAAGTTGAAAGACCTTGCTTTACACCTTTGCGCAAAAAAAGGCAATTAACCTTTGAGACATTTTTTTTTCAGTGAAGACTTACTTTGTAAAAAGATTCGTTTGCGCAATAGCTTCAATTCATATATGCGATATTTTTAACAAAGCAATTTTGCAGAATGCAAGTCAGTGACACTGAATTTTCGATGCTCCTTTTAAGGAAAATAATGTTAGTTGCAAAACAGTGAGCTTACCTGGTTTTCAGACAAAAACTTTTCACGGAAATGGAGGGAATTGATGTTAACATGAAAATGTCTCTGCTTTCGGTTATAGTAGCTTTCCAAAACGCTGATGGCCAGTATCAAGCACGCACTCGCAGAAAGAACAATCAGTAGTGTGATGAACACCGTGTTCGCTGACCTGCAGGCAAGCATGAGGATTTGGTAACAGCTTGCCTTGGCAAAAGGAAAAATGTTATTTCAAAAGTGTAGGCAGTAATGAAGTTTATAGATCTCTTGACATTGCCAACATGATTGCATGCAAGATAACGAAAAAAAGTGTCACTATTTAAGCAAATAATTCACCAGACCAGTGATACAGTATCAGATAAGAGTAACAAATAATCTCATCTTTGTTCTATTGTATAGATGTCTGAGACATGTTTGCCTGGTTAAGGAGGAAGTATTTTGAAAAACACCTGATTAATTGTAGTTGGCAGAGAACAAGATGAGAGAACATGAGTAAAATTATTACTTTTTTCCTTTCAAACTTTTATCGTTTCCAAAATAACAGCACATTTATACTAAACCTCCCAAATTTAAAAAAATGCACAGTTTTGTCATTTTTCTTTTCTGCAACATATAGCGGTAAATGTTTTTCTATTATACTGTCTGGGATAACTGGAAAAAAGGATAGTGCAACGCTGATAGCCAGACCTACTAGTAGAGAAAATCACTCTTTCAATTCCTTTGTTTGGGAACAACATGCACGACCACACAAAACTGCAGTACCCCCTCAAACAAATTCTGGCCTTGGAATTGTTTAACCAGTAAAAATGCCCACACAACAGATATTTTTCAAGACCAACACTACAGATAGACTGAAACACACAGGAGTAAAACAATTTTTTGTGTCAGGAAAAGCTTTGGAGAAAACATAAAGAAACTAAAACCTCTCTTTCTGCCAAAATTCTAACCATAAATGGTTAACCAAAATTCCCCTCGTTTTGATCAACAGGCGAAAAGCTATGAAAGCCTTGAGAAACTTTAAGAACGAAACTCGCAACGACTTTTAGACCGAGATCTGACATCCTGCTTTCTCGATGTCCCAGGCCGTTGAGAGCTAATGTAATGCTTTCTTGTTAAAAAAAGTAAAATCATTTTTCTTCTATCTATTTATTGGTATGCCACCCAATTGTGTGATCAGGCAGACAACATATGTCTTACGTGCTCTAGTTTTTGATTTCGTGAACTAATTGCTCGTTGTTTGAGTTTGATGTCTGGCAGAAGAAGACTGAAGCCCTTTGGGGAATCAACAGACGTATTTCTTTGAAACGAAAGCTAGCTGCCGCAGAATATTGGCTTCCTATACCGCGAGCCTAAACCCACTGGACCTTTCGATAACCTTAACGAAATGCCAACACTGCTGTTAAAATACCGTATGAAATGCGTTTTGTAAAATCGGGAAAGCATAAAAAGTAATTGGGAAAAAATGTAGTTGCTGACCTTTTTGATACGGTCTCTCTTTTCTGATATTTCTATTTTAAATGTGTTTTAAGTTTATTTAGAAGTTGCTGCAACAAAACAACCCCAAGTTAATGTGCAACTTTTTTAACTTATGTTTAAACGCTTTCGCTCAAAAGCATCAGAATGTTTAAAACAAAACGGGCATTTCATTTGTATTTCGAGTATGCTAAGATAGACAACAAATTACAAAGATAACATGGCAAAAAACAATCCAGGGTTTAATTGGCCTTTGCATGACATCAGTTCGGAATTTTTGGATGTATCGGCTATAAAATGGGTTAATTTATCAACTTTATGGTTGATTTATCAATTTTTTAAATCAATCAACTGTAAAACTTCAAGGAACTGCAAATGGGATTTGATGCTCAAAATACGCCGTTGGCTACACCAGCTCAATGACAAAATTAATTGGTCATTAGTTATCTGAGAGCTCTATTTTCGTAATTTTTGACAGTTTCTAATTCATTTATCAAAATAATATCTTAAAAGCGAAAATACTCATATTTTTTACTGCCCATCCTTTTCAGATACACAATTTCAAAATGTGTTGAACTGGTAAATGTGATTGACAAATAAAAAGACTGCTTTTTATTTTGAAAATGTCAATAATATCAATTTTGCTTTGAAACGCTTTGGGGCACTGCTCTGGTGTTTACCAGGCTCATTTTTTTACTTGTTTGTTACATGGTTTATTTATTTATTTATTGTTTTATGTGACTGAGCTAATAAGCAGAAACAATGCAAAATGCCATCATATTCCAAGAAGTAACCAGCAATTGTCAGTGGAAATTATAATAAATGAAAACACAATGGCAAAAGAACTGATCAATGTAAACAAAGATGGTATACTCGTACTGCGTCACGTAGGATTGGTGAAAGGCTGTGGAGGTCGTCCAGTCAACCAACCTCATTTGACTTATAACGCTGCTCGTAAGCAAATGAAAATAGTGCATTAGTATAGCCATAAAATTTAACTTACTTTATTATGATTGTTGCTTCCAGCAAAGATCCTAGTTGAATTGTGATTTGTCCAGGAACAGTGGCATTGTTCATTTTGCCACTTTATCTACACAGCACACGTTCAGAAACTAGGTTCAAAGGGTTCCAGAAGTTCAAACTCTTCAATCTCGAGTTACTTAATGGTGGAATTCTTTACTGAACAAGGACAGGAAAACTGCCTCGAAACAGTTAACGCTAAATATAATAGGCTACAGCAATATATTTCGAAAATACAAAGCTTGTTAAAATGCTACTCTTTTCCTTTTATGCCTTCATACCTACTAGCAACCTGTTCACTGAAAGCTTATTTTAATTTTGATAAAATACTAAATGGTTGTTAGTTAGAACGTTACAGGCAACGGTAATGAACAGAGAAGGTTTATGAAACAAAGCGCAATCATGTGAGGAAAATCCACACTTTTTATGCTTCCACTTTTATCGGGTAAGTCGTTTTGATGGATTGTTGCTAAATCATTGCAAAATAAGTATTAAGGGCTTTTAGGCATGTTTTTGACCGTTTTCATATTCATGATTGCCAACTGCTTCTGCAGAGCATTGCCGACGTCGGAAACCAATTGCTGGTGGGGTGGCAGAGTTTGAAGTACAATTTTTAAGTGCACAACTGAGCAACACGCATTGATTTATCCAAATTTACATGTTAAATTACCGCTAAGCAAAAATTTGGCCCAAGCACAGGCCATTTGTGCGCATAAGCGTGTAAAATTTTCCTTTCCTGCTGTCAAACACTAAAGTCTCCTTGCTCCATTCGAAGCATCCTGATCTACGCGTTTGAAATAGCACAGGTAAAGCACAGTTCGACAATATTTGATCAGACCCACAAAAGTTTGTCATGAACATACTATTAAACAAAGATATATCGTAAACTTTTGAAGTGTTTTGGCGTGGAAAGCCCCAGCTGCCATTTGTGTCGTAGCTTGTTAGGCAGTAAATTAGAACACAAAATTACACCTTATAACAACTTATGTTTCTAAGCTTCACCCTTACCCATCAACTGCAGCCTGACCGTTAGTAACTGGCGATTGCCGAGTCCGCAAAAGCAGCAGCAGTGGCTCAAACCTTCATTAGCTTTGCAGCAATGGGGATTGGGCGGGCGGTCGATCAAACGCTTTCGTTCCAGATGCTTCTCATTTTTCAACAAGCTTTTGGCCGCTAGGCTGGAACGCTTGCCAATCGTCATGGATTACAGATCTGCGTCCGAGCTCCAGAGACCATTACGCATATTACATTTTCCCGGCACAAAATTGGGATTGAATCACATTTGCAATTCTCTGACTCTCTGAGAAATTTTCAGAAAATATTGCAAGATTGCCAGGTGAAGCAGTAAACACGCAAAAAATCTAAGATTTTTATCTCTGTCTGACTAGCGAAGAAAGCTTCAACTAATTTGATTGACTGTGTCCCGGTTTCTGAGCACAATTACCGTTCGATAAATATTATAGTTTTGAAACCAAATAAATGAAGATACTGATCAGACCAATGGAGCATAAACGTTTCAGGAAGTACCTCAGCAAACTCCCAGTCCAAACAGGGTAAAGTAGGATTTCTTAAAGTTTACATCAGCAACACCAGCACGCCTCGAAATTAGATTTGGAGGTATTGAGTATTTCATTTCAGAATAAGTGATGTACTGTACAGTGAAAGCTCATTATAACACGATCGTCAAGATCCAAAAAATGCCATCGCGAAACAGAAATAATTCCCTACGGTGAATCCATAAATGAGATAAACATGCCAAAGTGGACTCGACGTTTTCAATTCTTTCGTGCATTGTCAAAAATTTTTGATCATAGGGGTATTGATGCTTAAAAATTTCAAGGATCACTGGGTTGAAGTGTATGTGTTTTCCAACTTTTTAACATGATATGTTATGGCTTGTTTATTTTGGGAATATGAATGTGAAAAGCACACCTTTTAGTAAAATAGGCGGACAAACAATTTACAGGGGAGCGTCCAGGTTTGGTTGTGGGACGGGTCAAAACAAAGAAATAGTGAAAATCTGCAGGTAGACCAAAAAATTGCCAACACGGATTTCCAGTTCGTGGAAATGGAATTGCTGGTAACATGTCTCATTCTCTAATTTTCCATGCGCTCAATTGCACACAAGTAAATTACCTAACGAGAGAAAAGATAAGTAAAAGTGTTTTTCTTCTTACTGCCATTAGTGCTTTAACTCTTAAAATGCTCTTGTGGTTTTTTGAAAATGAATGGGATGTACTTTCCCAAAGACTGAAACACATCTTGTAAGTCTGACCTAGAATTCAGCAAATGCAGCACTTATTAAATGGACGGGTTGTAGTAGCCAGACTCGTAGCCACGGGAGGCATTTGGAGACAATGCCCCCCAAATTCGTTTTGTTTCCCCTCCCAAATTTCGTTGTGCCCGAAATTTTTTATCATATTTATCTGTATTTTATTATGTTTATTTTAAACATATAATCAAAGCAAAAATCTTGACCCCATAAAATTTATTTTTGCCCCCAAAACTTAAAGCCTAGCTGCAGGCCTGGCATAGCAAGGATAACTTCATTTTGTTTTCAACCTCCTTTCACGTAAACTGCAGATTTTTGCACAATATACTCCCAGCACAACCAAGAGTTCTGGAAAACAGTGCACTAAATTGTACACTTTCCCATGGAACCTAATGTTCAGAAACGTTTTTGAAAGTATTCATATTTTATTTGCTTGCAGGACTGATTTGTGTAGGAATTGCTTAATAAATTACAGTTTGAACATCAAAGAGCGTTAACTAGCAGTGTGGAATGAGTTTTCCGAAATTTCATGGAACTACCAGGCGTCGGAATTAAGGTTGTAGTAAAATAACTTTCAAAACAGCATATGTCCCTATCCCGCTCTCAGATCTGCGTCTGCGTAATGCAAGACAACGGGTGTGAAACTTGATGAATTTTCTACCTACACAGAAAGCGGGTAGATTAAAAATTGTCAGTTGACATGAACATTTTGTTGATAAAGCGCGATTTTGTTAAGTTTGTCCGAAAACCGTGTTTTAAAGATGCGATGCGATGCTGCCACCCAGAGTCATATATAATTAATAAAAACTCAGTACCAGTCAAACTGACTTCATTCATTATTAACAGCTTTGCTGGTAATATAATGACCATGCAAATAACTGAGAATCATAATCACAAATGGTGGATTTTATGAAAATACTGCTGTTGCTGAAAGCGCATGTTTGATAACCAGAGATGTGAGAGTTCACAGGAATGGCCACTTCAAATAATCAATCGTCATATTTCATACAAATTTAAAATGCACGTTTGCGGCAGCCAGTGCAGTATTTCAAAGCTTTTCCGTTCCTGTGAACCAAAGTGTTTGTCTTTCGTTCGACGAAAAGCGGAACGTTTCAACCAAACTAATGAAACCCTCGACAACGACAACCAAAACGAATTTTTTGTAATCTTTTGGAAAAATATCTAAAGGTTGAAATCGGAGAATGTCATTAGACCGTTGCATTTATACTTTAAATTTAAACTTCCAGTTGAGCAATAACTGTCGTAAAATCTTCTTCGCCGGGTAAAATGTACAACATTAAAATAAAATTGATCAAAACTTTCAATCCGGTTTCAAGGATATGTATCATAACACGTTTTATGTCACTTGTCTTACATCAACGCGTGCGAAGAACACTACCGTAGTAAAAATATCCATAATTTGAGAATGCTTTTTTTGAATGTGTAGGTGTATCATTCTTGAGGCCATAGAGTCCAACGACGAGAAACGATGTTGTGTTAAACAATGTTCTCAAGGTATTTATAAACATGGACTTTTGTACTTACAAGTAAGATGCTGGATCTCATACGTTTTCCAGCTCTAACCTATGAATTTTCGGTAGGTTGGCTTTCATTGTCACAATGGGGTTGTTAACCATGTTTAAAATGATGCAAAAAAGCTGTAAAAATGGGTTAAAGTTCACAACGGTTATTATTACCCTGCGTTTCCACGCGTGTTTTCAACTATCGGAGCATCATTTTTTGCCTTTGCCATGCTTCGCTACAGGTGATTGGATAAGCAATTGTAATTATTGCAAAGGCAGCGCCGAAGGTTCAAATGCGTTTTGTTGGAAAATGCGAAAATGCATCACGCGTGCCGGAGCTGCTCGTGCCACCTTTTCTGCAGAACGCAAAAAGAGTTTTCTCCCAACGCTCTTCGTGCTTTAAAGCGAAGTAGTTTCAACTTGCAGTCCTACTAGTAGCACTTTTGCATGCAGACGGTCGTTTTGGTTTTTACGTTGCAGTTTACTTTGTTTCAAAGGCGTTCTATAGCTATTATTCGAGGTAAGACGTAGATGATTTAGTTATAGTTCCGTAATCTTACGTCGACAAGATATAAGAAGTGTGAATGCGGAATGATTCATTAGTTTATCATTCTCAATAATCTGCAAGGGAGCGCGTTCTTTCTTATTCAGCAATTTGTTCCTTTCAAAGCAACGTAATTTTTTCAGATGAGTTCTGGTGCCTACGACACTACCGTTCCGTCTGAGTTATCCACTTATTTCAGCAATTACACAACAGTCCCGAGCGATGTTGCAGTGGATCCAGAATTGAACTTGTGAGGGTTTGAAATTTTGTCAGCGATGTACATTAAGTTGCGTGCTTGTAGATTTTGGCTCTGCTTGGTAGATTTTGGCTCTGCTTCGTTACCTGCACGCTTTATCAACAGTCTTTGTGTGCTTAGGTTGATGTGGGTCGGTGTCGCCGTTCTTTCTGCTGCATTGGTCATCGTTGTTTGTCTAATGGTGCACATTCTGTTTTGCAAGTCACCTCAGTACGAACGCTTGCCAGGTGAGCGATTCTTCCGTAGTTTTGAATTGGCGTTATGTAGCTATACACCAGAACCTACTTACCATCTCGGGCCGCATGAAATTGTGCGTTGTCGCTGGCGGGACGCCAATCAATCGAATTTATCTTAAAATTCTGCTAGATACTCGATTAATAACTATAAGGAGGGGTGCTTTGACAATTTTTACGTACCTGCTTATCATAGCTTCGTTTTGACCGATATAATGTACTTGGGCAACGTAAATTCTGATGCGGGCCGCGTTTTGGCCCGTGGCCCGCTGGTTCCCCACCCCTGCCTTATACGGATAGTGAACTTCAGGTACCTGCTGAGAAACGGATGCCGGTTGACTCGGTAGGTATGTACGCCTTTAAGTGTCTGCAGCTAAATTTTTCAGAAACAAGCATCTCGGACTCGGACGGACAGTCTGCTTCCCAGGGCGCTTCCCCTTCGGACTCTGGCGCCGAATAATTTCTTCAAGTGCGGACTTTAGCGTTTCCCGACTTTCATGTGATGCTGTGTTATTTCTTTCTAATACAATCTTGCCAAAATGTGCTCATTGCTTGTGTCGGCGGATGCGGCTGTACAGTGGTATTTGAAAATTTAAACAAGTCCCTATGTGGCATACGTTTCTCAACGTATTGTATACCGTCTGCAATCCCACACCAAGTTGATGTGTCGATAGTACAACATCAATAGATTGATGGCGCTAGCACAATTACTTCAAACAACCAAGTGTGAGTGATGGCGCCATCACGGTTCTTGCAAAATGGTGCTGCAATGATTTCCATATGGACCGTTGTACAAATGCATGATTAGGAGGCCGGGAGCTACATACCTCCCTAGGGCGAAGCTTATAATGTGACTGGAACAATGTACCTCTAAGCAAAACTCTCTTGCTCCGAGTATAAGGTTTAATATGCGCATTGCGATTGTATGGTTGATGGAAGCAAAATGCGTTAAGATAAGATCAAACCACCCGATGAACTTGGCTTTTAACGATGCCGTATAAAACAGTTGCTGTTCAATTATTTTGGAAAACGCCAAGTGGAAAGCACTACAATGGTGTTGCAGAATTTATGCAGTTTGTGAACAAGGCGTACATTTATGTGTTTGTGAAATGTATTCTCAGTCGATGCGATGAATAATGCATGGGAACGGAAATTCGTTAATACTGCGTACACACATTGTTCGCTTTGCGATTGGAAACTAAAGGCATTCCAAAGACTTCAAAACGACCAATTTAATGAACACAACTAACACCAATCGAGTAAGATACACCAGCAATACATCATTATTTGACTGTTGTCACAGTGGCAGCGTTAAATAAATCAATGCACCGGGGTAATGCATGCACACCAAGAAATAAGTAGGCCATTCCGCTGCAAAAAGGGTCAACAGTTTCTTGTTTCTACACGAATTTTCACCAGATTTCTGCACTACTGTACATTAACATTTTCGCACCTGAGTTGAACGCGCTTTTGGTAAAGCAAGATGTTGAAGTGCATTGCGCCGTACTTGAACTTTTTCGCACCTAAGTTTGATAGTGCTTTTGGGAACGCAAATTTCCGAGATTTGGGTTGCCTCGTGTTATACTGAAGAACATCCGTAATGAGTTTAAAATATAAAATGTAGCCGGTAGCTGAGAGTTAAGTGTACTTATACATGGATTGGCTCACTTTAAGATTGTAAATATCTTTCAGTGGAATAATTTTTTGAGTTTTATAGATGTTAACTTTTACGAGTCACAAGTTTGTGTTCAAACATTTCATGGCGCGATTTAAGACAACCGATATTGGCTGTAGATGACATGAAGCTGCTTGTCCCCAGGCAATATTTCCATATTTTACTCGTGAGTTTATTTAGCTGTGCAGAGTGGTTGTCGCCACTTGATAATTGACCGCCAGGAAACAATTGTGCATTACAACAATGGTTACAGTCATTGGTTTTGATTTAGGTTTGAAGTATATTTTTGCATTGCTGCGCTAGTAACCTTGTGTTGTTAACACTAAAAGCATCCCAACAGGTAAAATAACACTAAAAGCAAAAAGCATCCCAACAGGTAAAATAACACTAAAAGCAAAAAGCATCCTAACAGGTAAAGAAAAGTGTTTGTGTTGCTAACACAAAGCATCCCAACAGGTATAGAAAAGTGTTATTGTTGTTTACACTAAAAGCATCCCAACAGGTGAAAAAAGTCACTTCTAAAGATGGTTTTCGCTTGTGCAAAAAGCAGACCTTCATGCAACAAGCCATCTCTTTAACCAAAGCTGCCACACAATGCGAAATTCCTCCGCCAGCGACCACGGTGCACAAGCCCAAGGGTTATTTCATGGTCCTATCAGGGTCCAGTTCCTTAATTTAAAACATTTGATTCTTGGAATCCATAATCCTGAGACATGATCTTTCAGAATCAATGCAAAACGCGTACGGCTTCCCCTTTAAGAACAAGGTTCTGCAATCTTTACGTTTAGAGGTTATTTCCAACGCACTATCCGTCTCTTTTATAAAAATGCTGTGGGATTAATGTTAGGGTTTGTTCAAAAGCGTAATATCACGCAATTTATAACAGTGGACTTCGTTCACAGCGTTTATGCGTTTCAATGCATGAGCATTGAGTTGCTTACATCGTTGAACGAGCAGATATCCACTGAACTGAATCAGTTTTGTTTCGACCCAGATTATTGCAGGTGATAGTGGGCTGCTACAATAGCTAATGCTCAAGAAAGATGTTCGATTTGTGTTTCTTGATGTAAGATAGTCGTCGAGTACCGCCATGCAGCGCCGGATTTAGATGGTGGGGGACCTGGGGCCCAGGTGTGGTGGGAGGCCCTATGTGCGGATACAGAATCTTTAGGTAAGGGATGATCGATGAAGTCACTAGCATTTCCACATTTCCAAGGATCGTTAATAATTATGACGTAATCTTGTGACGCCACATTTGTTAACTCAAGTGTAACAAAACTTTGTGGTGCAACATGATATTTGACAATGATGAGCGGTTTGTGAAACTGTTGCAAAACCGGTCACCAGAAGCAAGCCAGCTTGTGCTGTCAACTATTTCGCCGTTGTGGTTCTGGCGACGAACAAACATTGCGGTGCATTCCGTGGCGATTTTCTGTCTTTTATGTGTTGTGAAACAACATGATTCATGGTTCAAAAATAGCTTTCTATAACCATGTCAAAGAGGACTTGTGTCATTTTTCAACCAATCTTCCTGTATTTTTTCTGGTATATCAGCTGACCAGAGACCGATATCTTTGCCTCCAGTGATAGCGTCAACCATCTTATCTATCGTTCTTTTCGATGATACTTCTTGACGTTCTTCTGCTACTGCACCGCTGGTTAAACTAGATCTATTCTCATCGTTACGTAGATCTAAGACTGTAACAACATGTTTTTCGATTTTCTGTCCTCTTACAAGTTCCGTAGAAATGTCTCCGCTGGATTTCACTTACACTGTAAACTAGCAACTTGAATTTTTCTTGACTTAGCTGCAACTTCTTCCTCTCTCATATTTGTCCCTTTTGACTTTTTACGTTTTTAGAACCACTTGGATAAGCTCTATACATGTAAAGGTGACCATCCCTTATTCTTCTGTCCACGTTTGTTTAATAATAAGCTCAATATGGCTGCCATATTTTCATCGCAAAAACGGAAGATAATTTACGACTGTCACTTACTGGAGTGTATTATCTACACTTAAAAAGTCAAATAACAAGTATAGCCCAATTGATAAGTTTTAAGAATTTGAAGTAAGACGTCCAGTGTAGACGATGCTTCAGTCAAAACACGAAACAAAATCTTTATGTACTTGTCCTACTTAGCCCTTGAATATTTTGCAGTTTCCTCAAATTTCTTTAAAATGTAGAATCGCCTTTAACAATGTTATGTAACTGCTTGCATGAGAGATGTTTTAAATTGCACACCAGCTTTAATAGACCAAGAAACTGGTTCAGCTACAAAGATTTGTCCTTCTTTTATGTTTGTGGCTGCATCAAGGGAAAAATCGTTCCACATTAACGTAAAGAGCCATGACGCTAAAGTAAAACTGTGCAATCTTTATCAGTTTGCTGAAGCATTCAGTGGTATTGCAAGCTGCAATATATTTTGCCCATCTTTCATGTTACATCATTTTGCAATAAATTGCATTTGGTTGATGCTCTTTTTGCACGAACTCAAACACGTTTTGGTATTGGTCAAACAGTTTAATTCAACTTCATCAATAGAAACATTGCTATCAAGCAGATACTACTCACATGGTTCATCAATACCCCATTCAGTTGTTTGCAAACAGAGGAATCTAGTCAGAGCATTTAAATTCAAAAACTAAAAGTGGTCCATTTAGCCAGATGTGCAACACAAGACTTGTACAATACAGCTACATCTGACATAAATAAATCACAGTCATGATCCTTGCCTTCTCTGAGTTTTCTTAGTGCTGCATTTAACTTGGCTTGCTATGTATAGGCTATCTGATTGTCTCACTTAAATCCCTGCCTTCACAGTGGCGAAACCGATACAACCTCACCAAGTGATACTTTTGACTTCTCAATATTCTAAACGTGCTCATTAAAAACAACCACAAATGATTGCAAGTGTCTTAATGTGTTTAAACAGAGTTCGCGCAGAGAATTTCCAAAAAAACGTTTCAGAACAACAGTTGGTTTGTCGATGGACATGAAGTATGAATGTGAAGCTGCGGTACATCTGAAGCATCCTTGGCAACCTAGCACAAAGCGATAGCCATCTGGTTACACTTTGAGAAATAAGTTTTTGGCACTCAATATCCATAAAGTCACAATGATCTTTTCACTTTTTCTTGCGAACTGTGCAAATGCAACCTGACGTAATTCACTCAGCTTAAATCATCAAGTACTTTTGTGAGAAAGGGATACTTCTGACGTATTTCTTCATTTTTTAGCGTTACTGATTAGCTATAATTAAAAGAAACTACTACACTAATCCATGTATAATACACTGATCACGGTTCATCAGCAAAGCTAGTACAGTATAATGGAGTCAGCAGACCAAACTCTAATGCCAAAGTCATTGAGATAGTGAAAAAAGATTTACCACTATTATGTAGCGATTATTGTCAAAGCCTTTCCAGCCGAAAATAAGCTCAACCAAAACATAGATTGATTAGACAACTTGCAAGCCCTCCTATAAACTAAGCTACGCCACCATCTCGTATCTTGTTGCAGTTGAGTTGGGACAGTTTACTCCATGTAAATACAATATATCATAGACAGTGATGTAATTGACTAGGGGCAGAGGGGCGAATTGCCCCCCCAAGCTAAATGTGAAAAACGGACCCCCACTTAACCTATATTTTGATTTTAGTATTTTTTTGGTTTTCAGTAGGTTGTATATTTGTAGTTTTCGGACTTTTTTCCGGATATTTAGGGCTTTAGTATAGCCATCCACATCCGGATTCAGCATCATTTCTCAAACTTTTTTCTGATTGTTGGCTAGTGGGCCCCGTACATTGGCCAGTAGGCTAAGTTTTCCACCCTGGCTCAAACCTCTAGTTACGGTACTGATTACAGCTCTGTAAAATAAGAAATGCAAAAAGGAGAACATTTTGACATTTTTGAATGTGCTCGGAGAATATTTTATTTCTGTAATAGTTGTTTCGTCACAATATCAAATAATATGCAAGTGAAATACTACCAATAGCATCTACAAAACATTTTCATCGGTAAAAATGATTAAGCGGCACGCACATGTCGTACATATGGCAAAGCACATGAACATGGTGGGGACCCCCTTTGGTCGGAGACCCTGGGCCCGGGCCCCTTTCCCCCTGAATCCGGCGCTGCCGCCATGTATGCACACACAAATGAATTGGAAGACAATTGATGGAAAAGCAGAAGTGCCCACTGCAGTAGCCTGTAAATGCCAAATTCGAATAATTTTTTCAATGCTCTTTTTGTGACATCATCGATGCTTACATCCACCCTTTCAATGTGAAGTTCGTGGCCTTATGCCAAATCATGCGCTTGAAGGTTTATCTTGATCTAGAGCGATTGTAGTACATACTGCAACATAAGCGAAATTTTACGTGCATCGGTGGAAGATTGGCAACTAGATGGTGGATGGGGCGAAGGGAGTTCATCCTACAAACCTAGATATTTGTGAACACTAGAAAATCCGGGACAGTCAATTGCTTTTAGGACTACTGAAGTTTAAATTATTATATTGAGTAGCACTTAATTATTAAAACATTGTACGTACCATGGCTGCTTGGATTTTCGAAATAAGTTTTTATGAAATCCATAGGGAGCCTGCATTTTTTTCAGTTATGTTATGAAATTTGTGTAAATGAAACCTAGTATGACCTCTTGATGTGTAGCTGCAAATACTTGGTATTCTCATTTATTTTATTGTATTGCCAAAGTTATAACACATATTGAAATAGCTTGGAACGTTTTTCAGTTTTTAGTTAATCGTTCATTGCCAGGAAATGTTTCAAGCAAATGTGAATTCAATTTTTATAGGGCGTTAGTTTTAGATGAACAGTGTGTGGCTCATGATATCGCGATTGAAAATTTTACACATTGTGAGTGTATTTGCATAGTGACAAGACAATCATGACTGTCACCCTGTTTGGTCCAGTTAAGTGTTGCAAGCAATTAGGAACAGTCAAGATCTGAAGGTGAAATAAGGTCGCCTCAAGCAGAATTTGTGTGTGATAAAGGTTTGTACGAAACCTGATGCAACATTTTCCTGCAGAGAACACCGGAGGAAAGAGCCGGAGTGACGAATAAGCTCTGCAATGTCTTGCCGTCGTGCATAAAGCAGTAAGTTCCTTGTTGTGCGTCTTCTGACAAGTGTCATTGTCGAAGTTAGTTGAATTGCGACAGCAGGACACCTACCTCGCATGCAATGCTGTGCAATTTAAAACAAACCACTATTTTCTCTGCATAAAAAACTTAAATCGAATTCGCTGGAAAACCGCAAGATTGCCAGCACTGCTCAGTGCATGAATTTATGACGTCACAGACAGTGCCATCATTGTGCATGGTGCCCACACGCTGCCTTGCCCACCTAACATGTCAAAGGTTGATGGATTTTAAATACGTTTCGCATCCGAGTTGCTGCATGAAGTCTGGTCCATTACTGCTGTATGATCTCAACTGTTCGTAGATTCTAAAGAGGATATTTTTACTTGATATTATGAATGTAGACGAGTTGACTGAAAAACATTGGTTTACCGCTCTCAACCGAAAATCAATGAAATGAAAAAAATCTTGCTGTTGCATCAAATAAGGCATTGGTTTGTATCCCTAATCAAAATGAGGAATGTAGATTAGTGCGGTGCTTGTCGCTCATCGGTTTTAGAAACAACCACCTCTAGCTCCACTGAAACTGCTTTGAGAACATCGCTTTAAGAAACAACCGCTAGGGGCACATTTTCAAATGTAATTAAACTGTGGTGGCCTGGAGATGGCGCCACATGTAAATAAATAGTCACCGGTAGATGGCGCCCATAAATAACAAGTCACTGTGATAATCACAACAAGCGAATCATCGTAATTCACTAATAATGATAGTGCAACCTAGTATCAGTAGAGTGATCTCGCCGGGTGATCTATTATTGCTGATTGCTTTCCTGTTAGTTCAATGACCCGAATTACCATCTTTCTTTTGTGCTTACCTCCGTAGTTCAAAAGGCGATGCAGATACCTGTAACAATACCTAGGCTACATCATTGCATGCTTGCTGCTCGCTTCTTTGTATCTTTAAAATGGCGATGAAGAGTGGACGCAGAAGTGACTATTGTCTTTGTTCCAACCATCACGAAATTTATTCTTGCTCGTATTGCACTGCATCCCTTATAATTTCTTCAAGCTCCAACCCAAGTTTCGCCCTTGATAAAACGGATGTAATTTTTTTTCTCTGATAGTCCATCAATTTGGGGAATTGATTTGTGGAAGGGCTTGTGATGCTGGTTCTCCATTTATACTGTTTAACTCTCGCGTAAATAATACTATTTTGAACCAACTTTTTCCCAGCCTCTGCTTGTGATGTGCAACCAGGGTTGCGGGGTCAGAATCGAATTCCTGAGAACACTGGGGTTCGCTGTCAGAGTCGGATTTTTCTGTCCGACTCCGGAAGTCCTTTTGAATTTTTTTTTCACATCACACTCCTAAGTTGGGAATTCCTGTTGAAATAGTGCAATTTCTGTTGGAACTTTTATAGAAACATATAATTCTTGCTGCGTACCATGATTTCCATTGATTGCTAGTTGCTGCTAATTGTTGACAGTCAAATTTCATTCACGTTAAGGCGTCGGAGTCGGAAATTTTTGAAAGGTCGGGGTTGGAGTCGGCATTGGACATTTTACCTCCGACTCCGCAACCCTGTGCGCAACGGTAAGTAAATTACGACTGGAAAAGATTTCTACCACAGAATGTAAGAGAAATTTTTAAGGTTTTCCACAATTTGCGACTTCCTTGTATTTTCTTCATCTACGTCTACCTGCAAGGAATTTTGATAAAACTTTTAAAACTATTACTTAATTGCATTGATATCACTGAGAAATACATTCCTCTTGCTCTCTTTTCCCTATTCAAAATTTGAGGTATTGCGTGGAGAGGTATATCTTGTTGTCACTGCCTCACTCATTCCCTCCGGTCAAGAACTATTGGACCGGGTCTCACCTTTCTAACTTTTCCGCTTGTCGCACTTCTGAAAAATGGTCACACAAGCTTTGGTACCAAACATTTATATGTATATTTTTTTAAAATCACGGCAGTCTATCTTTCGTGGCACCCTAATATTAAGTTTCGGCAGGTTTGAGCCCACAAAAGAGCTTTTGCGTTCCCATCTTTGCTACCACAGGTCTACACTGGTTAACCGCTTTTTAACAATTTTTACTGTAACAAATTTTACACATGCAGTGAACAGCACTTTTAAGACTGAAGTGAACTACGTGCTCGCGATAATCGCAAGCTGCTCAAGAAGACTAGATGCACAAACAGAAAAGAAGTTCAGGAATTGTGGCAAGTGTGAGACACAGGACTGGATCAAACCTGCAGTCACCGTTTTCCATCTAACATTCAACGTGCCAGACGCACTTCTCTGCAATCAAACCGTTCAAATTTATTTATTGACGTCCTTGCTTCATCATCTAGGTCAGTGGCTCCCAACCATGGATGTTCGCAACCCCTGGAGGTGCGAGAAACATCCGTCTTAATGATAGGACATTTATATATTTATTGCTGTCCTGTGACTTTTTGTTTACTTTTTGCAGTGGATTATAGACAAAAAAGCACCTCAGAAGCTTGAATCGGCGTCGCTGTCAAATAATTGCTATTCAGAGCCAAAGTGCTGATTTGCATTCAAATATTTTGGAACAAGTCATCTCACATGTGAAGGCTAGTCCCTCCTCTCACCTTTAGTCCGGACTACCGATGTTTTGAATTTCAGACACCTTACTTCACCGGTGAGGTTTATTTTCTGCGACAAACTGAAAATAACCACCAAAGCAAAAGATGTTTTTCGGTTTGTGATAGACTTCTTGTAAAACATGAGTTAGACCAGTGTTTCTTAACCTGAGGTAAATTTACTGAACCATAAATACCAGCAAATGTACATTTTTATAAATATTTCTAAACTGTAAGAGTTTGTTTCGTATTTTTAATAAATGACCACCATTGAGTGTATTGGGAGTAAACCTGGTAATATTGTTTGATAAAAGGGTAAGATAGGTAAAAAAGGTTAAGATCCACTGAGTTAGAGGTTCAATGCATTGGCTCCGTTTTCAATGAATAAAAATAGGTGCATGGAAAACTCTTGAAAATTGCCCGCGTTGTCAGATTATTCTCTGTTTTACTTTGTGAGAAAAAAGTAACCGACCTGACAAAATTGGTTAAAAAACAACCCATTCTAAAAAATATTTGCGCAATTTATTCAAGTGAATGCACTCCTCATTTCCTAGAACTTTCAAAATGACATAGCTATGGACGTCCGCAGAAATTGTTCCAGGGGGGGCCAACATCGACATTTCGCCTATACTGTTTAGGATTTTGTGATGATGCAATGCAAATGGATGTTGACAAAACGCTTCACCTTTTCTACTCCACAACGAAAATGGCCTGTGTTACTGCAACAGTCAAAAATACACAAATACACTTCGTAGGCAGCAATAGCCAGGTATACTACGATAATTTACACAATACAATAGTTTATCTGCAGATTTTCAAAGCAGGGCACATCTTTTCAAAGAAGCGCTGCCATGGTATTTCACGAAACCACAAATTGTGACTTCGTAATCGCTACTTAGAAACAAGAGATGCAAACGTTTGGGAACTTACTCAGAAATCAGAATTAAACCATAAACGATTAAAACTTAGCGTGTATAGACGCATTCTAACAAGCCACGTAGTTTCAAACTGCAAAAAGAATGCATAAGCGTACTGCTCAGGAAACCTTTAAACGCTATATGAATCGAGAAACGATGGGTGTAATGCAACCCAAAATTTGATTACGTTTTCCTGGGACATGTGACATCCGTTATTTCCGGAACAAACTTTTTTTGACTTCCCGAGGACCATTTTTAATCACTTGCACAACAAAATCGTATCTGCACAGCGAAGCATACATAGCATACCATTTTTATACACTGTACCCAAAAAACAGCTTTTTTTACAAACCCAGGGTTCCCGAGCAGGAAAATATTCACTCAGGCACATTTGTCACACTCACAGTCTCACAGTCAGTGGTGTAACTAACGGTGGGGCAGAGGGGAGAATTGCCCTCCTCTGGCAAGATGAATGTTAACACCGGGCCCCCACTTAGCTTATATTTCGGTTTTAGTGGTCTTTTGGTTATCAGTAAGTTATTGCTTTTTGCGTTTTTCGGAGTATTTTCCGGTGATTTATGATTTTATTACAGCCAGCCACATTCGGATTCACCATCACTTCTCAAGATTTTTCTGAATGTTGGCTAGTGGGCCCCATGCAGTGGCAATTGGGTCCCTTTCAGCTACGTTTTCCCTCCCTGGCTCAAATCTCTTTACGTCACTGCTCAAACTAATGATGGATTTTCAGACTTCTGGAAGCATTCCTACAGATTCACCCATGCTTCTTTTCACACAGTATACTACTACGTGGCTTGCCGCTGTTTGCAGTCACTGTCACGCTGTATTACCTGCCAAGATGTCCGAATGCAACAGTCACATGCGGCAAAACGCTTACTACCGTAACCGCCTACCCTACCTTGAAGTTAACCTTTGAAGATTTGCTGCCATGAGATTGTTACGCAATAAAGACCAACAGAAGAACAATCCGATCGCAAGTTTTGGCAACCTGCCTCTGCAGGCAAAGGAGTGGACATGAGTGAAATGCAAGCTCATCACTATGCTTGACACCAGAACAGTGAACCTGGCTTTAGTGCAGTGTGAACCATTGCCTGAATGAAGTGGATCAATCGGAATTAAGCTGCTGACTTCAGGTTTTCTATAAACTTTTGTTTCTTAGTTCCAATTTCCAGCGGGGACAAATGCTTGTTTTGCCCCCCCTGCGGACGCCCATGGGCACAGCCTCCTTCTTAAAACACAATTTATTTTCGCAGGCACATGATAGCTCTCAAACAACTCTGTTGGAAATCAAGTGACTCACCAATTTCGACCAACAGAGATGAGAAAATGAACATATCGCTTGATCTACAGTACAATTGTTTCTTTCAATGAATCAAAACACGCAAAGCAAATTTACGTTTGTGGCAACACTTTCTTTCTTTAGCAGACTGCATTTTTACAGACGACGAAATTCTCTCATCACAAAAATATTTGTGTATTTGATTTTCGGTACCAGACTCAATGTCCATACCATATATTGGTGGTAGTGAAACACAAGCAACGATAATGCACTAAACCAGTGGTCCTTAACTTGAGTTCGATCGGACCCCTGGGGTTCGATGATTCAGTTTCAAGGGTTCAAGGTTAAGAACCACGGTACTAGAGAAATCCAACTAAACATCTCAATTAGAATAACGTCTGCAAAGTTAAAAAAAACAGGGAGATGAAATCATTTAATCAGAAGGAGATAATAAAGGTTATAGTTATCATCAAATCTTTCTTCGAACGTTGTAAAATTGTTTGCACACTTTTCGGAGTGTTACGAGTTGTCTGCGGCGCCAACCTCCATTTGCTTGCGCCCACCTTAATGCCAATACCGAGGCTGAACAGGCCGCAAGTACCGTTTTTGAAGTCTTCGGTACGATCCGACTGGGAATCGATTCCCGCCAACCAGCATTGCTTGCGTGTGCTCAATCAACTGTACCATTTAGCTCGTAAGCTGGTTCAGTCTGACATGTGGTTTAACTTTTCAGAAAATTTTTGATTAGTTGCTTATATCAGATTGCAATAGCATACCACCGCAAAGATGTATCAGAGGCAAGAAAACGTGTTTGCACCCACAGGTGAAACCTATAAATCTTAAACATTTAGACGCAGGGTTACTAAATTTAGTTCGTGCGCACACATTTGCAAGCACATTTGCGAGCCATTATTTATCTTACTGCACCCTTCAGAGCTTGCTCGCGATTTCCCCGTCTTTTCTGAACCATTTATAAAGCTTAGTAAAGAATAAAATTAACAAAAAGTCGTATAGCTCCACATTTTCAGCGAAATCATTCTTGTTCTGAACGTTTTCTGATGTTTTCCATTTTGCTCTTCTGTGCCGAGATATGGCTCCCAAAACCAGCTTAACGCAATGATTTCAATATATGTCAAGTGTGAATTTATCCATTCCGATCAGAGGACTCTGTCTTATGTGTCACGATGATTGGTTGTATCCGCATGGAGCTTTCACTACCGAAACAAAAGCTATGAAATATACGCTTACGCGACGAGATGTTCCATTACGACCGCTGCTCTGCCAGTGATTTGCTGATCTTGTCGTGTTTGAAACCTGGCCCTAATTGGGTGAAGCAGCATGTTCACTGCGAATCTTTGGTAGCTGAAACTGAGTTTCCAGCGGTTTAAGCCCGTTATGCTAAAGTTCTTTTCAGAAATGGGAGAGAAGCAACGGTATCGATCAACAACCTTTCTCCGTGAGATGAAGAAACCATCAGCGACGATGTTTGCCAACATTCCTAATGTTACCAAGTGTAACTACCAACTCAAAAGAGAAAGTGGCACTACGATTACTGCAACTGCCGCCCCGCTAGCGATTCCACAACTTTAAAATATGTAGGAGCCGCAGGCGCGCCGTCATTACGTGACTTGAGACTTGGAAGGCTCGCCACTGCGGGGCGAGTGACGTTGTCAGTGAAGCATCACACAATCATAATTTTGCCGTAACAATGGTTATCACGATGGCGTTGATCAGAGCCATGCTACCATCACACATGACCAAACGTGGATAAGATTTGGATGGGAAAAGTTTTCTTTCAGCGCGCCAGATTCGATTCAAGAAGTACGATACGGTCGGAATGTCATGACTCCATGTGATCAAGGTTGCTACAGCCAATGGGGGATTGCTTTTTACAGGGTGTTGCACAACTATTTCATAAATGTAGCAGTGTTGCTCACCGAGCAAGACATTGCCCGTTGCGTCTATGTAAATAATGTCATCCTTCCACACGTTGTGCGGTATGCGGATGGCCTTTTTATTATAAAAATTTACTGCTGGTGGATCCAGGCTGATTGACTGAAGCGTAGCACTGGAAGCTGACATCTGATTTTGATTTTCTTTAATGATCTGCAGGGCCAACCAAGCATTACCTGGAGGAGTTGCAATCTTTCTGCTCTCGTAACGAATTTGTTTCAAAAATCCTATTGATGGGAAACTGTCTCGACACCCACTTTCTCGAGAGTCTTGGTCCACGTTTTGCAGCATTTCCAGATGGTGTTAACGTGGGTTTGTATGTTGCAATAATTTTTTAAGTTCGTTTCGAGCAGGTCCTTGAACAGAGCGAGACGCTTTTTCTGTTAGTGAATGACAGACATCTCCTTGAAACCGGGCATGCAACTGCAGATTAGCGTCAATTTGACAAACGAATGTAACGTTGCAAGTGGAAAAAGTGCAGTAACCTTCACACCGAAAGATTACTCCGCGCAGTGTGTTGTCATCTCGAAGACTAGCAGCATGTGTCTTGAAGGCGAAACTACACACGGTATT
>Ga0210059_1003413_pt1 | contig 25403 bp, 15 predicted proteins | sample Ectturendosymbi2_FD_188042 | JGI IMG/M metagenome (GOLD analysis project Ga0210059, IMG submission 188042) | Ecteinascidia turbinata endosymbiont from Florida, USA - Sample 2 (SPAdes) (version 2) | ecosystem: Host-associated > Tunicates > Ascidians > Unclassified | place: Key West, Florida... | reverse complement strand
TGATGCACGGTTGAAGGTATTTTGTCCAGCAGTAACTCTAAATTTCCCAAAATTTGCGAAAGATTCTCTATTTTGGTTATGAAAATCATTCAACTAATTTAATATTTCAAATTGTTTGGTTGTGATGCCTCAAAACATGGGCGTATGTCGTTGTAAAGAATAAAAGTTGGAGCATTGAGGATGAGCGACCTGTGCATTTTTTTAATGCTTGTTGCTTGTTTGGCGTTGGAACTTGGAATGATAAAATAATAGCTGTGTTTGGGTGTGACTCTCTGTATTCAGTGGTATATATCTCTCTAATGTTGCCTGAAGCGGGTGTCTGCTTTTGTTTGCATTCAAGCGAAAAAATATAGCGCGATTTTGTTACGTTCTGATTTAAACAAAGTTGTACCCAACTCAGAACTGACAAAGTGGCTTGCAAAGATTATGTTGACATCCTTTTCGGCCATTGTGCATAAAATACTCGCTGCATCAATTTTTATGCACAATAGTACAGTATTTTAATAAGGATTGCAAAAATACGAATTGCTTTGCAACGCGTTTAGAAGAGTTGGGTTTTAACAACCAAAAAAAGAAACGACATCAAAATTTCTTTGGATTTTCCAACGCTAAGAGGAATGCACTTTCAAAATGTGCTTGCTAAGAAGCAGTGGAAGTTTACAAATGCTTTGTGACAGACGGAACCTTTGACTTTTATTTATTTTTTCTAGTCTTCTAGCGTTAGAAACTGAGGCCAATGCGTCGGAACACAGGAACTTTATTACTTTCACAAAATATTTTAGGTTTTTCAGTGAACTAAAGGGTGAGGTAGCGACAAGACAAAAATAGCGAACCGACAGTGATTGAAACGCATTGGTACCAAACTGATAGCCCAGCTGGTGGATAACAAATGCTGTACTTGAAATTCCGTTCCATACCAAGGCATAGCAAATGCTCCACAGACAAATATTTTCTGCACAGCTTACGTAGATGTTTCAAGCACGTTGCAAAAAGAGCGAAGTTCAGTTGAGCTCAGCGAATTGATTCGTACCCCTTGCAGGGGCATAACGATGGGGCAATGGGGGCGCAATTTCCAGGTGCCGAATCATTATGTGGGCGCCGATTGACTGTGGAAGCCGCCGAAAAGTACCCAAAATGTCACAAGTAATTTTTCAATACATCATACATTTTCTTCCGAAAGACCTCATGTTCGAGCATGGGGACGCCAGACTTGCGTCTTGCCCCGGACGCCATATAACCTCGTTCCGCCTCTGCCCCCTTGCCCGAATCTTTCAAGGTATCGCGTCAGGTGTTTTGATTTTCGTCTGTATGATACATTTTCTTCAAAATATAGTTATTGAGTCAAAATTACGATTGTCTGATAATCTGAATAAGAGCTCTTAACAAGCACTAAAATTGATTGAACGACAATTTTCAAGTTAAATCATGAAAAGCTGACCCTCTATGGCTCTGCTTTCCCGAACAAAGTACATCTTATTACCATTTGTTCATCCATGAAATTTCCTTAATTTAGTTCTACGCGAAAAAAAGCTATTGATAATATCTACCTCTGCTTCATTGAAGGACGTACTGTCCGAGAATGTGGCAGAGTTTAGATTAAGTGCTTGCTAGCGAATATATTTGTAAATCATGGAACTGTGGCACAAATTAAAGCAAAAGCTTTTTTCAACAGGCTACTGGTCTCTTGAAAGTTCTGTTGGACCTTCTTAAACTGCTGCAGTAAAGGAAGTTACTCGTGCATCCACCCACCAACACGCGCCACAGCAAATTATGAAGCACATACTTCCTTCTACAATAACTTCTTTTTGCTTTAGTTCGAACATATGGGTGCCCATTGCGAGATAGTAAAGTCTAGCGCGATGCAACAAATTATTTCCAGCATCCAGATTGGAGAATGTGTGAGCAGTAGGAAAAAAACGAGGTTGACCAAGCTTTAAGCATATCACGTAATATGCATGAAAAGAAATAATAGCATGTTGACTTATTGTCGACTGCTATCCCTGACTTGCTTACACCGTAGCCCGTAGAATAACTGAGTGGGCACTTTAGGTTAAGTATGTTAGGTTAGGTCTCTTGGATTTTTTCAATCTTGCTGCTGTCAAACCAAGATTAGCAGTTACAGATCTTAGGTCGCACTTTTTCCTGCATGAACAGGAGTTCGCATGCGTGATTTTGCCACTCTTTTTCAGAAATTGCATTATTTTCTGTGATATAAAAATAAGTCACACCGAGTTACTCGGCAGAAGTTCAAAGAAACATTACAAGTTCGTTAGTGTTGAGGCTTGAATTGATGACAGATAGATCAATTAACTCATGACAGTCAATCTTTCAAACAGCAATCACATGGACATGTTTTTGCGGTACTAAGCGGTTGAGAGCCTGTGCATTTTGCATCTTTGATGTGCATGTGATAGACCGATACATGAAAAAAAAAAACTTTCCTGGAAATAAACTTTTGCAACGCAGAAAAGGTTGATTAACGACAAGTAGCACTGCAAGAATAAAGGCATAGCATTAGGTAGCATTCGGAATCTTCCAAGATTGTTGATGATGCTTGACAGTTGTATTGGATTAAAAATTTGTGCTCAATGATGAAGCCAGAAATCTTACCCCTCTGGATCGGGTAAGCTAGTGACAATGAAACAGTCAAATCATTTGTGACAAACAGACAGGCGTCAATATTCGCAAAATGAATAACCACCTTCTCGACGGATCATTTGTACCAAGTTTCCCTTCGCATGCTACGGTATCCAGGGCATGGGCGACGTAAGCAGAGTGTAGGGGCTTTTTCCTCTAGATTTTAAAGTGTAGAGGATATTTCCCCCCTAGATTTTGAAATTTGATATTTTCCTATTAATTTTTGTAAAAAAAATGTTTTCTGTTAGTTTTGAATTGGCAAAATGAAATTCCACTCTGTTTTGTCACTTCCGGAAAAATGGTTTTGGTCGCCACATAAAAACATTGACTGCTGGCCCTTGGAAAACTCTTCCGATGCCCATGATCCGGGGTCGTGCCACCTTAGACGACTCCAGCATTGTGAAAGGTGTAACACATCGAAAAGTGTCTGGTGAGCTTTACCCTCAAGGCCCTTAAGTTTTGTGAGTTCCGAGAATGTATTCATACATGTCAAAAGTGTCACAACACTTACAGAAACTTAAGAAATATTTTCAGCATTGATCTGCATTATTAGAAACCACTGGAGCCCCGAGACTGGGTCTCATTTTCAATACCCTTTTTAGCAAGTTTTGTCTAGGTCGTGAAAGATGAAAACCTATGTATCGAGCCCTTTACGTTGAGACTTCTCATGTTTTCTTTAATTCTGATACTTGCACAAACTTAACTTACGGTTTGGAACCAATTATCTAAACGTAAAGTAGCCAATGCCCTGCTCCGGCCGTTTTTACTTTGGCCAAGTGATGCAGTAACGCGAAGAATGAAGCTGATTTTTGTCGAGGAGAGGAACAAACTTTGCACTTGAGAGAGGAAGTAGGAGAAACCATGGGAGTTCTGTCGGGTGCTTTACATAAGGGACGAAAAACAATATCGTTGTCCAGTTTGCCTAAGCTGGTAGTGCTGAAGTTAGCCATTTTTTTTCCTGAAAATTAAAGTGAAGCGCAAAAGAAGGTTATACATTTTTCGATGAAGTAGAAAGCTCTACAAATGTCTGAACCTCAACTTTTAACTTCCGAGATTTTCCATTTATCCAGTTCTTATTCCCTGACTAATACTACTCTGACTGTCCTATGTTTTTGTTTGTCCCTAACATTCACTCTTAGTTTTTAAAATTAATCCAATTTGACGTGATCTGCCTATCGTGACAGGTGTCGCACTGTAAGGGGAATGCGTGTCACTGACCCCTCGCGAAGTACCCTTACGCGAGCAGTGCACATGCGATCTTGCCTTTATGTATTTTTTTATAGTAAAAATTATTTTTTTGCCAGCAAATAAAGCTGGGTGTTGTGTGTTACGGTTCGTCTTCGAGTAACGTGTAAATGTTCGTCTTGTTTCGATTTCAAATTTGATATAGACTCCCCAGGTTCTGTATCAATTATTTGGCGTGGGATTAAGATCAACCTTATTTTGACCAACTGAAGAGAACCAAGTGACATGTATACCGCACTTACAGAAACCCGTGGTTATTTATTATTTTGTCATCAGACAAACACACTTCAATCATTTTTTCTGTTACGTTGCTTTCGTTTGTTTTCCTGAATGAGTGACTTCGAAGGTAAAAAATTAACAAGCAATCATATGCTGCCGTCTTCAACAGCTCTAAACAAACATTTCCAAGTTGTTTTTTTACAGATCACACAACCAGTATATCCACTTTCCTTCCCCAACAATTCAATTGTTAGAACGTGCCCATGGTTCCCACACGTTTTGTTCATAAGCACACTGGAGAAAAACTGAAATAAACTGCAGCATTTAACGCCCAATTTCACCACGTCATTTTAAAAACAAACTACCGATTTCATTGATTAAAATAAACACTATTATTCAAATACGTTGCAAACAAAATTGCCCATAATTAAATTGTTGATTGTACGTCCACTTCACTATTTATTTTTGCAGAAACGCAAATCTTCAAATCTCATTAGTAGCGCAAAGTTACAAAAATAGGAAAACGTAGCAAAAACACTAATACATATATTTTGTGTGCATATTTCGTGGACTATTTCGAGTTAAAATTTATTAAACCACCTTAAAATTTCTACGCTGTTGCACTAATCACATTTTATCAGGTTTCGCTTGCCAAGCAAAACAAATTAATGCTTTCTCTTATTTTCAAATTTGTTTTGCAAACGAAAGTGAAAAATCTGTTCATATTGATTTCTCATTGTATGTTTCTTAAAAGAAAGCTTTACTTGAATGAACCATTTAAATTTTTCTAGAGATTATGAATATCATTCACATTTCTTTATCCTATGCTACCTCTTCCACAACTCAGACGAAATTCCAGCTAAGTTGCAGGATGTGAACATCCTTCAAAGGTGGTGTTCTTCATCAAGAAAAACTGCACCAAAATTGAATCTTGTTCCCAACACAGCCTTTTGCCCCAATATTTACCAACGATCATTGCCACAAAAATATTATTGAGTACAATAAATATAAAAAATAACACAAAAGCAATTTATTGGCAAATGCAACGCTTTCCCAATTTTTTCCGCACGGATAAAAGGTGAAGCAGATGTTGGTTCCCAGCACAACGTTTTCAGGTGACGCTGCTCGATCTTGAAAGAGTTGGCATTCAATAATGAGTGTCCTCTCGGCATTTTTGACCAAATCAAGGATTTGGACTTCAACTTTGGATTGGTACTGCGAACCTCGGATATAGTTATCGACTACCTCTCTGCCAAAGACATGCTCTTCGTAAAGTTCAAGTTTACCCACTAATTCCTGACGAGCATAGAAAATCATTGAATTATTAAATCGCTCTCAGATGATGGTACTGTATATCGCCCAAGCACGTTTTCAAGCTGTGGACCTAAAAATCCGGTGACTGTCCATGGAGGTTTGGTGAATTTTTTCTGTTTCTCACCTGCACCTCGCTTGGAAAACACAACTTATGCACAATCGTTTTATCAGAAACAACAATTTTGATTTTCAGCTCTTCGGTGAAAATCACGATTCTCACGTTCATTTGCATTGCAGTAATTTCTTTCCAGTTGGAAACGTTTTTCACTGCAATATTTCTGATGCAAATTGGAAGGTGACTTCTTATCTTTGGAGCATTCAAAAACAGTGCACAGCATCTTCATCAGAATCAGATGTAACAGCAATCAGTTTCTGAACCTGGCAGTTAGAAAAGACCTATTCACGAAAACCCTTACTCCAAACTTTCTTTGTGACAAAATGATTTTTGTTACTTTGAGGGCCTTGTGATATTTTATCCGAGCATGAGTTACCTACAGTATGCAAGCAACCAAACTATAGCAGGCTCAACCATATCTGCTTATAGTTTTAGATCTTAAAAGCTAGCTGGGCGGTGGCTTGAAAGGCCCTACCACACTTTTATTATGGTGTTGGCATTCTCATGTTGGTTGATATCATTAAGTTCGATAAAGCCATCCGTCGATTGAAGTATTGGACGTAAAAAATGTTTCCTTTCAGCGCAGACCAATCGCATTAAGCAATGTCGTGAACATAAACACCTTTGCTTTGCATCAATTAGATCTTTCTAGTTAGTCATGGACAGTATTTGAAGATCTCGTACGAAATAATAAAACACATTCCAACCGCTGTGGTGACGATCATTTTATTTTACCTGGATGAGGTAGGCTTGTAAAAACCACAGACGCGCAAATTCTTTTACGTCTTTCCAGAATTGCTAGCAACTAAACATGCGTGTTGTGCCTGTGCAAATTGTTTATATTGTCTATTTGCTGTGCTGTAAAACCAGCCTGGCGGATGAAGATCCGCGGTCAAATACACAAACACCCAACTTCAAACAGTACTGTATCATCGGAGCTGGACCAGGAGGCCTTCAGATGGCGTATTTCTTGCAACAATCTAACAGAGATTACATTATATACGAAAAAGGTACCTCTGAATACCACAATATTTCCAATATTTAGGGGGAGTCAGCAACCTCTAGGATCATTTTTGATATGACAGTGGTAAAGCTAGTATGTATATGATAACATATTCATGAATTGAAACATCAATTTTCTGTTGCTAAGATTTTTTCTTTCCAGAACGGTACACTTGCCTCATTGATAAAGAACGTGAAACAGTTGTTTCTTTCTTAAAAAATGTTTTGTGCCAATTTGAAAATAGAGATTTCCCTCCTAATTAAAACCAGAATTTACTCAATCAGTGACATAAAAGGCTGATCGAAACGCATGTTAGAATTGTTTTCTATTTTACTGCATCTACGCTTTCAGACTGTTGATGGTAAAATATTGCACAATCCTTTACATTTTAATTATTGTCATTTACTGTAATTTCGAAATGTTTTCACAAAATAAAACTTAGCAAAACACAGATCGTGACGTTTGAAGGTTTGTTTTGAAGGTCACGGAGCTGGAACATTTTATTTGAAGTATCCGATTCATCGTCAACTGATCAGCATCAATAAAAGGCACACTGGAAAAACAAACAAAGAATTCAACATGAGACATGATTGGAACAGTCTTCTCAGTCATGACGAATCACTGAGAATGACCAAGTACTCCAAGGTGATCAAAGAATTTTCGATATTTGGTTAAAGCAATGTTCTGCAATGGTACACAAATAAACATTTTTACCGAAACTTAAATTACTAGGTTATAGTTAACATTTTTGCAGTCTTCAGGTCTATGGGCCAGACTGTAATAATACAACGTGAAAATGTTGCTAAAGGCTGTACATCTAGCAACCTTTCTACTAATTAAGTTAAAAGACTTTTAATGAACAACAGCACGGTAGTTTGATCATTTTCCACAAAGCCTTTGTTCGCCACAGCCAAAAGTAATCTTTTTTTGTTAGAAAAGGATTTGTCTAAAACGAAGGGGTTTTGCAACTTTGGATTGGGCAAGGTCGGTGTGTAAAACTCTCACCGTCTCGCTTTTCACTGTGGTTAGAACTAATGCGTTTATACACAGTCTTCCTTTCTAAATAATATTGAAAAGTTTTGATATACAATTTGTATGGATGAATAACATCCCTGCTCAGATGACTCAATTTCATCCTTCCAATAAAGAAAAATAATTACAAAATGAAAAAAAGAAATTACAAAATCTGTGACAGCTGCCAAAATTGAAATTAACGTTTTAGTAGCACAGGCGCATTTTTCAACAGCTCAGAAATTATTTGCAAGCTCATCTGACCCGAAAAAGCAAGCGTGTTGTATTCGAAATATATACATGTTTTTTTTTTCAAAAACAAACATATTTTCCGTGGGAGGAACGCAAGGTGACTCCTACCAAAATAGCAAAATTCCTTTCACAGTGCAACCGAGGTTGACTATGAGCCGCCCTCGTCTACTCAGCTTGCCTTATCAGGAAATTCCCTCACTGGACAGAGTTACGAAGCTTGCTCGTCCATCAAAAAAAACAGCATTGGAGACCAGTTATTGTACAAAATAGCTTTTGTTATTACACGTTAGGAATCCACTGCAGTCTAGGTAGTACCCCCTTCCTTACTTAAAACATACAAAATTTAAGCATATTTCGTTAGCTCGCCAGAACGCTTCGAAAAAAGCAGCTACGGAGGAAATCAGGTAAATGAGGGTGTTTCAAGTCTTCGTAAAATTTATTTGAAAATTGACTTAGCTATATTTACCAACCGCTGCCTGAGCGCTGCTGCAACACACAACTTAATTTTTGCATTTTGGAAAAAGGTAGCAAAAACGAATAAAGCGCGTTTCATCGTAATGGGAGCTACTTTAAAAAAATTGACGTAACTGCACACAAAACTTACTGTACGTTATTCAAAAGACAAGATCTGTCTTTTCCCACAGGAGTTCTTCCCTCCTGCTGATGTCTTGGTGAAATATCTCAACGATTATATGAACAAACTGAACCTCAACGTTAAAGTAAATACAACAATTTCCAATATTTTAAAAAGAAACGACAAGCTCTTTGAAATGCAAGACCAGCACAACACAACTTACACATGCAAGTACATGATCATTGCTACTGGAATCGCTGAGCCAAATGTTCCAAGTTTTATTGGTAAGCACAATATTAACGCGTTTCAATTGTTGATGTTTGAGAGCACATGTATATCAAACTCTGACAAAACTTGGAGAAGCGCTATGGTTGGACGTGTGTGATTGAAAACTAAACAATAACTCAAACAAACGTTTGCAGTAATGAACATGAAAAATACTTTGAAGTGTAATGCAGTTAGAAAAAATTGTGTGTGCTTGCTTCCTTCTATGTATTCGTATTTTATTGGAAGGATAAAATTGATTCTTTTTGTGTTTTGGCAAGTAGTGGATGTTAAATGCTGCAGCTAAAGTCATTTTGTTTAGGCTCGGAGCTTGTTGATGGCTATGAAGATCTTTCGATCAATCTCGATGATTTCGAGGGACAGAACGTTCTGATTCTTGGACGAGGAAACTCAGCTTTTGAAACTGCTCAGCATATCATGGGTTCAACCAACGTTGTGCATATGATGGCTAGAAACCGTGTTAAACTATCATGGGCAACACACTACGTCGGTGACCTTCGCGCAGTAAACAATGGGTTGCTTGACACTTATCAGTTGAAGTCGCTTGATGGTCTGTTTGAAGGTATTATACTCGATTCATGTATTTTTCATCGACAGACTACTTGAATAGATGCAAACCCTTTTGCAATAAATTTTCTGTTGTTTTTGCGCAGTGGCCTAAAGTAGTGCTGCCACAGGCTTCACATCAAAAATCACTAGATTCACAAAAGAAATTCACTCGATCTGAAAAAATCACTAGCTTTCAAATTTTTGCTTCGAAGTTTGCAGCTTTGCTTGCAGTGGTTTAGTTATTTGCTTTATTGTTCAAAACCTTTACATCATTTGCAAATTTATTAAAATAGGTGATGCTGAAGCCTGGAAAATCTCATACAACAATCTGCAGGCTTTATCAAGAGCTGAAAACGACTCATGGAGTATTTTGGAGCAACCAACCTTACATTTAATTAATTATTTCTACTGCAGTGCTCCAGCAGTAAAATGGAAATACCGTCATGGCCAACAATGCAACAATAAACTGCACGGAAGTGAAAACAATAAGAAACTCAAATTAGAAATACTTGTTGATTCCGTTGGTGCAACTGCAAACCTTCAAGCAACCATTCATGTAATCAGTTGTTTATGAATAGGGCTGAAAATTTAGAAACAAGTCAAACGATCATCTTTAAACACATACTTTGCAAAAATCACTAGATTGTAGTTAAAAATCAGTAGATCACTAGGCCCGCTTAAAATCACCAGTTCTAGTGAAAAATCACTAGGCGTGGCACCAGTGCCCGGGAGAGTGCCTAGGGGCTAAGCTATTTTAAATTGGGGGGATCTTCTGGAAGGTTTGCAACGGCTGATGTCACACAAATTAGCACTCCACGTGCTCGTTGCATTCACTGAACAAGTTGTTCCAATTTGAAAACATATTACTTTATCTGAATTTTTCGACATCAGGAACAAAAACAGTCACAATGAAACTAATGAAAAAGGCAGCGGTGGAGTTATCTGACCACACTCACATTACATATTATTGAGCATCTCACTGGCCTCGTGTAATCTGAAAAATAGATTCAGGCGTTTTGTTCAACACAGTATACGTAACAATAACCAATTCTCAACGCCATAAAAAGAAATGTTCATCGTCATTCACTTCAATCTTTCGCGCTCAATCTTCCATAGACATCTTTTGTTAGGAGCATAGTAAAAAAACGTGCGTTTAACCAAAACAAAAATACAAATGTAATTGCTTACACAAATGCTGGAAATTGTCCTTACTCCCAAAACTTTGGGGCTCCCTGAAAGCGTGGGCCCTAGGCTTAAAGCTTTTTTAGCCTAATGGTAAAATCCGCGCCTGACTGTTGATGGAAGCTCGGGCTCTAACGAATACAAGCCCGAGTAAAGCGTAAGGGAACGAAGTTGAAAGAACACCTGCTACGAACGATATTTTTTATTCTGGTAACCTGCAACATGAACGCAAAAGGCCAGACACGAAAAGAAAATATATAAACAGTGAGAAGGCCCAATGGAAAGAGCTCGAGTTAAAAAAGAGCAACCTTAATTAGTGAAGTGGTGGTGGAACAAATATACAAAGCAAGCAAGTTAGTGTTCTACAATGTATTATTGTAATCGAAGACTCAGGCTAAACCCGAGGAGCCCGAGTGCCGGAGTCTCCACGGTCTGAAATATTTTATTACATTTTGCAGGTGACGTTCAGTCACTGACCTTTCAAAGGAGTCTTCTGAATGGAAGAATATATGTGCCAACTGACAATGGTTCATTGCCTGGATCCGGTGAAGAAAAAGATGGTAATAAGGCCAGATGGAGTGTTGTGAATGTTGTTTGTACTACGTAAACAGTGCAATAATCCAACATTTTCAAATAAGGTGGTGCTGGTGTTGTAACTTTGATAACTGCAAAAACTCAACTTTGAAAATCTCAGCACTCAGTATCATTTATGCCGGAGTGAAGAATGTTGAAATCTAAAAGAATAGTATCAGGTAACTCGAAACTGATTCCTTGGTGAATGAGATCTGTCAAAGTTTAGATTTCATGTTGATTTGATCCAATATGCTGTTTTTTACGCAGTTGCATGTTCAAACCAATGCAACATGTAATGAACTAAAAGGCACAACGGTTTCGTCATTCTTGCAATAGCTTGATTAAAACTTGATATGGTGCTGGCTCATCATCAAAGAAAAATATTCTTCATTACTGGTGTCAACACAAAAGGTTGTTGTAAATTATGCTGGACTTGGTATGGGACTTCGCAGACATGCAAAAATTTAGAAATGACTCTACGGTCAATGGTTACGTTAAACCACTGTGGTGGTTTTCTCACTCATAAAAATAAAAATCTAATAACAGAATACGCTTGAAACAAGTCTAATTAATTTTTATCCATTTCAGTCTTCCTGTTTTGACATCATAGCAGTTCGAGAAAACTGAAATCACGGTATCAGATTTTCCATTTCTATGAACTTCAACTAAAACTTTATCTGAACAGACCTGAAACATGGCTCCGCTACAAAAATTTAATTGGTATTTATTCGTGTACCTCCGCAACCAGGAATCATGTAGCATAATTACGGTTTCATTTGAACTAGTTGTAAATAGGCCTACGTGAAGACCCAAGCAGTAAAACTGCCTTGGTTTGTTTCCCGCTAGATTTCCTTCAATAAATATACACAAAAAATTAAGGAGAATAATATGATTCTGCAGTGACCACACACAAACAGAGTAATAAGAAAAAGATCAGGCATCAGGAGAGACACAGCAACTGCTTCGCGAGCGCCGTCTAAGACAACATTATGGTGGACAAAAACGGTCAATCATGCACGAGATGTTGCAGTTATCTTGTCACTAAGACGACCTACAATAGGCCTGCACAACTCAGAACTCGATGGGACAAACTATCGACAAAAATTTGCCGCGGGCCGCAAAAGTCTATTTCAGTTCGATGTAGAGATGTCGTTGTGGTATGGAAGAAATTCTGGAACGATAATTACTTATTCGAGGACGAGCTTTGGTAATATTTTCTCCAATTGAGAAACCTCTCGCGGGCCGCAAGAAAAGCTTTCGCGGGCCGTATGCTGTGCAGGCCTGACCACGGACCTTTGATGTGAATTTGCCAGGGCTAACAAGGGTTCGAGCAACTGATAGCAACGACCTTTCAGCGATAAATATATATGGGTTTACAATTACCACACTGATCATCTTCCAACCGTATGTAATTTTGGTTTCTCCAAAGCTTTTGCACTCCGTCAAGTACATTGTCCGGAAAGTAATATAATATGGGCGAGAATTTAGCAATATTGGCTTGCAAAAACTTTTACAACAAAATTAATTATGCGCGGCAAAATGTACAAAGTTCTTCCATTTATAGGAAGATTTGAACATAATTTCATTCTGCTATTGTGTTTTATGAAAGTTTCCTGAAGCCCTACATGAGCTGAATATGTTTTAATGCAAAATCTTGAAAAATTTTGACATAAGCCATGTACCCGTGACCCGAATTTTGCATGAGAAAATTCGTGGGTGGTTGCAAGAGAACGGTTTTAACGGCACTGCAGACCACTCGTGGCACTCTGCAAGGAGTACAGAAACCGTGTACAGACGAAACTGAATTGAACGATTACGCCGCAGCAAGAACTCAGAGTAATTTCACCAGGGGGTACTACGACCGATTCCGGTCCCTGAGCTTCGGTGGACTTCGTCAAAAACTTGTATAACTTGATTATATAGTAATCAAAACATAGCTAAAACAGATACCATGCTAAGATTGAGAACGATCAGTTGTACTGAAACTGGCTTACATTCGTAATTTTGGGCTTGGTTACAGAAAAACGTAGCGTGCGTACTTTCATCCTCCCAGGCCCCATGCGGTACCTCTTGTGCACCTCTCTCGTAGGCCCTGCGTAGCAGTCATGCATTACTGGAACATCTGCTGAAATATTTCAGGCTTGAAAGAAAGTTAAAACAAGGTGGTGTGGTAAATATTCGCGTGCAGCTTGTGTGCTGATGATGATTCAGTGGTTGATGTTAAACACAGACATACCAACAATTCCATATGAAACAATGGTTAACAGTAGGATGATATCACTGAACTGCTTTTTTCTGCCGTATGCCTTGACAAAAATGTCATTAATTACATTCGGTTACAGAGTCCAGCATGTTGGGCCGCTGCAGGCCTGAGGTGTCCTAAACAAACATTATCACTGAGTCTTACGGATAAGATAGGCATGGCCCTTTCCAGTAAAGATATGTATGTAGTTCTCTGTGTATGTTGTAGTCTTTCTGTCAATTAACCACTTGAAAAAAATGGTTTCAACCAGTTCCAGATGCAACGAATATCACAGCACGTTGCTGGTCTAGAACTGTTGACACTTGGTTTGAAAGCAAATCTCGCGGTCATTTATTTGAGGCACTTGCCGTGTGGAAAAAGAACGAATAGGCTGGCAATGAGGCGGGGAAAAATTCCAACACATTTTAAGAGCGAAGACAATGAACAATAAGTGCAAAGTTTAGAGTCTGTTAAACCTATGGAATAGTCAAAGCGTACATAAACTCGGTTATACGTCTTCACAGTAGGAGAAGACAACGATGCTTTACGAGAAGGTTATGATCGCATCATCCGATGCCTTGGATTCAAGTTTGACATGTCAATCTTTCATCCACTGATGCCGCTGCGCTACGCTGGTAGGAAGCAAAGCAAATACCCACGAATCAACTTGATTTATGAATCCCTGGATGCAAAAAACATGTTTTTTGCAGGTATGAAAATTCTTTTGCAAACACCATTTTTCTGCTTCAGGGTTCAGATAAATTTTTTTTTCACTAGATTCACGATCTTCGAAAATAATGTTCTAGCAAGCAAAACCAAGAATATTTATTTCGTATAAAAACTATATTTTCATTTGTAACAGTAATTAAGGCAAGGAAGATTAAATCCTGCTTCAAAGCACTTGTAACGAATGATCCACATGTCCAACAAATCTACCCTTAAACCGCAAAGCCCCTATAGTGCCAGAGATTTTATCCAGTCATAACGTAACGACAGATAGAGCTAGAAAGCTGTTCAAACCTTCTAAGGATGCGGAAAGCCTTCTATTTTGATTTGTAAAAATTGATAAGTTTTGGATTTTGTTCTTTTTTTTGGGTAACGCCACAGAAGGGGAGATTTAGGCTTTTAATTCACCCACATTCATCCGGCCCTGGGCCCCATCCCCGATGGGCAATTTTTGTTTCTTTTTTCGGATAAGCTAGGCATAAATCCGTATCCTTAGAACCCTTGGTTGGCTTTCTAGATTTTGTTGTTGGGAAGTTAGCAAGTTATGGCCTGAAAACAACAAATTATATAGTTAATCCCCCCGGGATTAATTATTTATTTAATCATTTATTTTGTGGTTTTCAGGTCATAACTTGCTAACCACAAATGCTATAAGGCCAATCAAGAGCTCTGAAGATGCGGATGTTCGGCTAGTTGTTTTCAACAAAAGAAACAAAAAATTGCCTCTTGGGGTTAGGGGCCGGTGTTCGATGACGTAAGCCAAAAAAGCTTAAACCACCCCCAATATGACGTCACCCACAGAAAATTCAATTCCAAACCTTCCCAATTTTTTAGTGGAAACTAGAAGACTTGGCGAGTGATTTGAGCGTCTGAACAGCTCTCTAGATGAATCGGGTGGCGAGTTATGGCATTTGACCAAAATGTCCAAGCACACCTTTTGTGGGATTTTATTGAAAAAATCAGAATTTTGTTTTTGAGCCATAATTTTGGAACCTGAAACGCTAGAAAGCCGAACAAGGCTCTAAAGACTCGGAATATAGTCAAGTTTCCAAAAAAATTTTAACAGAACCGTCGCCAGAACGTCTGCAATAGGGGTGCTTTACGTTTGTGCAGGGGTTCTTGGCATTCTAAAATTCTACAAAAACTCTGCTTATTTATGGTGCTTCATATTTTGTATTTTTGGCTTGCATTTTTGTCTGAATTTTGAGTCAAAAATTGGCTCGTTGGCTTGGCGCCCAGGGCATGGTGACCACGGCCAAAAATGTGTAAACCTAGCCCTAGTGTGACGTCACCCATAAAAAAACAAAATCCAAAACTTTTCAATTTTAAAAAATCTAAGCTACAAGACCTTCCACATCTGTAGATGGTTTTATCAGCTCTCTAACTCAATCGATAGGCAAGTTTTGACTGGAAAAAATCACTGGTACTATAGTGGCTTTGTGATCCTTAAAGTGTTTGAAGCCGAAAGGTAGTCGGTAATGCGTTGCTACATAGCTGTGACTGATTGCTGTAATTCGGTGATAATGTTACATGTTACGTCAACTCATTGGAACATGTTAAAGTTGATCCGAAGTCAAAACTTTACTTAGTGGAATGCTTTTCTCCGTCATCCTCTTGTGAACTTCATATATGTTATATTTAATAGTGGCGATTTTATCTCATATGCAGTAAATAAAAACAACCGAGGTTTGGCTGTAGATAAATTTTCGTTTTTTTGTGATTTTTAGCAAAGAAAGTGTTTTGAAAAAAATTGCCACGTCTCTTATCACTAGCAAAATATTGTAGATGATGCATTTTTTTGTAAAAAGAAGCTAAACGCTATGTAAGGTGAAAAGGCTGCAAGTCTCTGAACAGTAAGTTTCCATCAAGGTGTCGAATCAATCAGCAAATTGTTGTGCCTGGAAATCGATTTCATGTATTTTACGCATCTCCAGTCCTAAAAACGACAAGCAAAAGCTTAGGAGTCAAATGGTGAATACTTAAAGCAAGATTTACAGAAAGTAAGCAAATTGTAGTCTGAAGCACAATCTCCGGCCATAAAGTTGGCCTCATGAAAACGTTGAAAAATGAAATTAAATCATTTACTGAACGAGTAGCCTCAAGCAAAGTGGTGATGAGTCAACAAGCGCAGCGGGTGGCGCTACACTCGAGAAAAAAATTGTTTGTCAACATTTTATTTCTCTTGTTTAGAGAAAAGCCAGGTTTAACATATTCTTTTGCTTCACTAAATTTCAAAACGCTGTGTTTGTGATTTTCTTTGCGTATCTTCCGACCTAGAAGATAAAAGATACTGATTATGGTATACTGTTCAAAAAGGTACAAACACTCATTCCCTGGACTTCAAGAAGTCTGCAGGGGCCTTCATCCATGGATACAGGTACACGGCTCGTGCGCTTCACCGGATATTGGAGTGGAGGCATTTCAAAAACCCGTGGCCGTCTGTGCATTTCAAGAACACTCAAAATTTGATTCCTCACCTCATCAAACGCCTTAATGAAGTATGCTGCTATTTTACGTACAAATCTACACCAGTGTTTGCCAAAAGAAAACATTATTTAAAGACAGTGGAAGGTAAAATCAAGATAGAATCTTTACCTGACACATTTATTTTTGAATAATTGTCTAATAAAAATTCATCAGTATGAAAATCCATCGGAGTGATACAGTTGTTCGAATATGCACCACCAAAGCTGTGAGACAAGATTCCATTCCCGGTCGCGTCATACCAAAGACTTGAAAAACGGTACTTGCGCCATGTCCAGCAGTGCAGCAGCATTCACTGCGAAAACAACCACGTAGCCCCACGGCGTTATCAGGCGGAGATGGTCGCCTGCAAACCACTCGTGATACTTCGAAATGAGTACTGTGCAAATCCGAGTATAAACGAAACTGAATCGAGCAGTACAAAAGAATTAGAATGCGAAACTAATCAAAGCGAGTTAATGTAAGAGTTACTACAAAATGCGGGAATTCCTTTGCTTGTTGAATATTGAAATCTACAGCCTTTTTTAACTTTTGTTCGATGCTTTCAGATTTCATCTGAAAATTTCATCAACTACCTCAAATTGGAAAACAAAACCCCCTGCGTTTGCTTAACTCTGCATGCTAATAGCGCATGATGTAAGCTCGAGCTTGCCAGTTGTGTTGTTGTCTTCAGTACATGAATCTTGTGCTTTACTGAAGCTTTTGCAATTTTAGTTACTTTGTTGTTTGTGATAATGTATTGATCACTGAACATCTGCGGTTTTTGTAGAAATTTAATGAGTTCGAAAAATTTGTGTTTTTGACACTTATTCTCAATGGAATGTTTTTGCTTGGCAAGTTTTGTTCCTCACGCAGACACGCATGCAATATTCTTTAGGCCACTTAGCGTTACGTTTCATTTAAGTATGTCCAGTCGTCAACTAGCACACCCAAGATGCAATTATTTTCCACACCAAAAGTCTAACTGTGTGGGTAGCAATAGACTTCATTTTTATGACGATCAGTTTTCGATCTACAGTAAAGAGGGTACGGTGGTAAAAATGTTATCCCACTCCTACGTGTTTAAGTAATGTGTTTTCTTTTCTGGAAGGCTTGATTTAATTCCTCTTTTGTAATGCTTGATTTTCCGCAATGACACTGTTTCTGCAATTACGAAAAAAGGTAATGATTGGTCAGTTTATTCAACATCTATTCTAGCGTCTTCGGGACAACGATATCCATCAATTATTAAATGTACCAGAGATGATTAATTGTCGATGGGCATAGGGCAAACATTTCCAATCACTGAATGCTCTTTGATCATGTTTATTTTTCAAACTAGAAGCATTACTGTAAATGTTGCATTATTTCCTTAATTATTACTTTTTTCAGGCCTCTGATATCTACCAAATGTTCAGCGTTTTGTGCGACGTTGTGATCTTCAACGAAAACAAGACGGAAGCATCTTACTTAGAGGCCGTACCTTGCGCTTTGGTCAGCAAGCTGGAGATTGTAACAGGACATAAAGTTTCAGGACCGATAATGATGATCTCATTGGAGTACGGGAAAAACTTTTCTGGACCGGGAAAAGATGTATTTAACTCAGAAAGAGCATTAGGCGAAGCCAAATTAGCTTACCAGTCAAATTTTCTTCACCCTGTGCTGTACTTTTACAGCAAGCTAGTAACTGTTAATGACTACCTTCATAGACCAGAAAAGTGGCCGTTACCGATTCCAGACGACATTCATCACATTGTTGAGGATTTCACCACCAAATTCGATGGCCCCGCAACCCACATTCTCCCAGTAAGGCGGTTTCTGGAACGAATAACACAGAGAGATCATCGGTTTTGGTTTTCGGATCAGTGTTTGAAACTGTCCTTAACCTATAACTCACTTCCACTTGGCTGTAGAACAAATGAAGGCAATGGTTCATCATGGCCCATCACTGCCTCTGGACCACTGGATCGCAATCGTTTGAAAATGTCTGCGCACCTTCTTCCGTTTGTTGCAGCCAAATAATAAAAATGACGGAATCTCATTCGTATTACTGACAAATCAAGAACGATTAATCATATAAAGTTAGAAGATGAAATTAGAATTGTGAGTCCACGGTATTGGAGTTATTGTTTTATTTTTAACACTTAAATGAAATTTTGTGACCCGGTTACGAGTGCAACGCATTTATACGATCTTCTGTTGGATTGTTTGAGTTTGTTTTTGTCGCAATGGTTCTTCTATCTTACGACGATAATAAATAATGAACTAGATAATGAACTTGGCGTTGACCGAGCCATACGCAGAACAGAAACGTCTTAAGAAATCATCAAGTACCGTATTTTTGTGTTCCACAAAGAAATTTGCAAAAATTGTTATCAGTATAACCAATTCTTTTAATTCCTAGAGTGTCGTACTTGCAGCTGTGTTTCTCACGAATGATATAAAAGAATAACAAAATTTGAGTGTGTACGTCAATGGTCTTCGTCAGTCGTCTTTGTGCAATCGCCCCTCTACAGAAATTTTGCTTGAAAATCACCCCTGCTTGTGATTTTAGCGATGTCGAAAAATTTTCGTTTTCTTTGAAAATAATTCAGTACTTAAGAAATATTGACGGGCAATCTAGTTAGCACAAAACAAAGCGAATACAAAGACATTTGTGGAATAAATGTTATTCCTTTCTACAACACAGTTCGTTCCAACCAGTACTGTTGCGATCGGAAACCCGAGCGGCATGTGCGCAAAGCTTCGCACCGTGGCAGCAAGCAAAAATAGAAATCATGCTCGCAATCTCTCTTACTATTGCTTGCTCGCGCTACGTATATAATGGTGTTGTTCTTCACGCACATCGCGTTCGTGGTGAATCACACAATCAACGCAACACCACCGGAGAGGTTGCAACAGTGTAAACCTTGTGCCTGGTGTTCATCAGTAAGCTTTTTCAAAAGCAGGTTGGCCCCCAAATTTCCCTGCTCCTACACCTATGAGGCGATTGCTGTGATTTTTATAAATGCCCAATGCTTGACTGAAACTTTGCTCTGCAACACGCGTCATGGCAAACGCCAGTAGTAATAATAGCTTCAATAATAGCTCAAAATTTCTGGAAACCGCTCACTGTAGTTGATAAAAAATCTGACTATTCGTTTGAATGAAATGTAGCACGGGTTTCATCCTCGCTTTGGACGTCGACGAGACGTTTCTGGATGGTGGAATCGCATTTGCTTGTACCAGTTAGCTGACACAAAAACAAGGCATTTCACCCAGTCACGTTCTACGGAATCCAACGTTTGCCATTATCTCCACAACAGCATTATTTCTTAGCAAGCCTCAAGCAACAGGTGGTGAAAAAGATTTTTGGACACCTTAGTGCAGCCAAGATGGCTGATGGTTGGACAAGATGGTAGATTGCCAGTTTAAGTTTCCCCTTTCCTAGTCTACTTTTTGTTATACTCTGTCATAAGTCAGATAAACACAGTATAGCTATATACACAAGCATCAAAACCCTCGAAGTGACCGAAAAACATGTTCTAACACCTTGAATGCCGGGGTACGAGTACGACATATTCGTATTTTGAAATCGGCCTAAAACCAGCAGTTTTCGGTTGCCTTACCAACGCCATAGCTCCTCTGCCGATTGTGCTAGAGAGCTGCTCAAACCCTCAAAAAATTCGGCAAGTCTTCTAGTCTGCAATGTAAAAAAGTTGTGGTTTTAGGTTTCGGTTTTTTTCTGAGTGACATCATAACTGAGGTAGGTTTTTGGCCATTTTGGTTTATGTTACCTGGCCTAAGGCTCAACCATTAGACCAAAGTATTTCGCTGAAGTTTTCATTGGAAACAAGACTAGTATCCGATTCTTTTGGGCCTTTGATCGACTTTCTAGCGTTTCTGGTTGAAAAGTTATGATCTAAAATATACAAATTAATTGGTTATCTAACTAAATTGTTTACTTTAGATCATAATTTTTGAACCCGAAACCGCAGCAGGTAATCCAAAGTATCAAAAAACGCGGATTTTAGCCTAGTTTCCAAAACAACATCAGTGAAATACTTCCATCTAGCGGTTTGGTCCCAGGGCCAGATGAAGTGGGACAAAGTGGCCTATAAGTAATCTACTTATGACATAACTCACAAAAAATCTGAAACCCAAAACCAAATAATTGTTTTCACTGCAAACTACAAGACTTGCCGAGTCTTTTGAACCTTTGAACAGCTCTCTAGCGCTTACGGCGCCGGAGGCATGCTCGCGCAAAGCCACGCGCGACTGCGAACACAGAGATGAGCATTGGACTGGACTTGGATCCGGACTACGACGAATTTAATTGATTTTGGATTGGATCCGGACTGTAAAATGCTTTATAAATTTAGGATTAGGACCGAATTTGGACTGAGTTAATGGAAAAGAATTGTGTAATTTTTGGCAGTAAAAAGCTGTTTTTTTCATTTTTTGGGCTGTATTTGGACTTGGATTTCAAATTTCTTAAACCTTTTGGACTATGGTTAAACTTGGACTGAGATTTTAAAATTCAGGATTGGATCTGGATCGCAAAATATGACAGTCCGCTCATCTTTGGCGAACAGGCTGTTTTCGCGCGAACCGCTTGAATTAACCCGGCACTGAAAGTTTAAGGCACGTTTTTCAGCTAGGTATAACTAATAGTACTAACCATTAATTGCTACGTGTTTGTTTCGCAACAGTTATATTTACAGCATTTTTACAATAGAACACACTCAGCTGCATTGTTTTACTCAAGTTACGAACAAAAGATTACAATGGAACACATGATAACGGACTGTAGCAATTTTTGCCTAAGAAAATGTCTTTTTTTTGCAATGCTCTACCCAACGGTGGGAGTCTTGTTTCCAAGAAATTTTGCTAATTATGACAAATCGAGTTGAAGGAATTTGTAACAGTTCAAGACGTAAAATAGTTAGGCTAAACTTAAGTAAAAGTGTGATTAATATTGCTAATAGCTGCCAAAGTCGATTCAATGATTTAGTGATACCAATGATCATTGGCCCATTATTAGTATCTTCAAAGAAGCTGAAGTTTTCTTTTTTTAAATATGGAGTTTGACAATTGGGTGTCTTCCGATAGCTCTATCAGTATTGGTCCGCTTTCAACCAATATAATAAAATAAAACGAGCTACTGCATACTCTAAGAGAAAATTCCAAAGTCCCTCGCGTGCTGATGTACACAGGCTGACAATTTTTGTTACTCGATGTTCCTTTTTTGACGCAGCTCATGTAACGACTTGGTTAACCAACCTAGCAAACTACTCAGTTCAACAGTTTCTATACTCTTTTTTCTTATTTTAAATATTAGACTAAAAAAATTACCTGCAAATTCATAATCTTTGCTTTAACCAGTGTTTGACCCTATAAGCCCGTGACACTCTCCGTGGCCTTGGATAGTTAGGGCAGCAAAGCGTTGTGGAGGACGATTTTAGTTTGATTGTTACATCACCAGTCCTACATCGTGTGTTTTATAGCCTTTGTTACCAACCTTGGAGTGAAAATATATCAAATGATATGGTTCCAAGTAGAAAGTATTGTTTTTATTTTCGGAATCAATTCAAAATTTAATATAGTTTATCCTGCAGAAATGGCACCCCTTGAAACTGAAATCGATCCGCAAATCTGACAAGTGACAAAATTGCCCCCTGGGGAGCGATATTGTCCCCGTTGAAGACCACTGGTATGCATGAATCCACAGGTTGCATGCAGTGCTGGCGCTATCGTTAGGAGAACTAGGCGGCTGCCTATGAAAAAAAATTGCAATTGTGTGGTTTAGGAAGTGACGAACATGCACCAAGTAAAAATGAATGAACATGATGAAAGTGAACAGAACACACGTTTACACAGTTTATGAGATGATACCGGTACTAAACTATTTCAGGTTTGATACAGGACTATTCTTATCAATTTCATATGTGCTATAGATAAGCTATGCCGCAATTGGTTACAATTTTATTCATCTAATAAGCTAAACTTTTCTGTGTAAAACAAACGTCCTTTTTCCGTAATGTATAACGTGACGATATATGGATGTTTGTTTAGGAGGTGTGGGTGCTGCAATGAATCTTGCCTAGGGTGCTTACAAATCCATCAATGGCATTCTGTCAGGGCCAGCAGGCATGCATCTCAGGCCATACTTTATCAAGTTGACTGCAAAATTGTAAGGTTGCCATCTCTGTTCTTTTCATTTCTTGATTTTTCCTGACTGCGCCGCTTTTTCCGGAGTATAGGCTCATGTCGATATCTTCACTAAATCATCTTTCAGCCATCCGTGTAGTCAGCTTAGGAAACGGTACCGAAACGCCAGCATTATTGATGTTAGTAGCCTACTTGTAGACTATTTAAACAGTCAATTTTGGATTACAGACCGCACCACCTTAATTTATTTAACTAAACAGATTCCAGATGGCGCATTCGTGTACATCAGAGGTTTGTTGTACATGTGGAACTTTGTCGATTTTTACGACGCCAGAATAAAAATGGGCCTGCGACTGCGAGTATCTGACGCTTCTACAGTTGAATCATCGCAAAAGCTGTAGCATGGTAGGGAGGCAGGCTGGATACAGCAAAGTGGTTGGACTTTTTATTCTCAATGTTTTTTATTTTAGTCACAAACAGACAAAAGGAAACTCACTATGACTATAACGCAGAAGATGACACCATAGAGCAGTGGTTTTCAAACTTTTCCTTGTTGCGTACCCCTTTCACTGCACCCAAAACTGCTGCGGCGCTCTTCGTTGTGTCAGTGTTTTTTCAATTATTGGTAAATTATATTTGCATGAGAGTTTCTTAGCATGAGTCCCTCAACCGCCCAGGTGTCCAGCGAAATTTCTGACCTCTGGAAAGTTTCTAACCTATTATTGTTTGTCAAATTATTTGGCTTCTCAGAGTAAAAGAATAAAGTTTGGCGATTATTTTATGATGTGTATTGTGTAAATTAAAACTTTTTCGTTAGATGTCAGATAACCACAACAAGCTGTAGTAAGAGAATAAGTATAACCACTGAAAAATAATAGACTTAGTCTCAGACCTCATTTGCTTTTATTTTTCTCACCCTAACCCAAAATCTAACCCGACACACAAGCCCTAATTATTACTTTTCTCAGCGTATTTGATACGTAGAATATTATGCTGTGCATGAGAAAATTATGCTGTGCATAGGAAGTCAGAAATTTCGCTTGACACCGATAAGAAGGATATTTCAAGCTTTGGCCTGCCACCAATGCATGTCAATAAGACCAAACAAAAAAGGTGAGTCGACCTGCAATATGAACATGTCAGACTACAGTTGTGGTGCGGTCAGGCTGCACAATGATCCAAATGGGTGGATAAAACCAGGGCTGCGGAGCCGTAGCCGGAGCTGGGAATTTTGCCTGGAGCGGGAGCTCAATTTTTGAGGAGCATCAAGTTATATGATAGAAATCGGTGATGTGAAATAGCAAGGTCCGAAATGGCTACTACTCCCCAGTTTCGCCTCTGCAGAAAAGACGTCAGTGTTGTAAAATCCAATAAATTCATGAGTTACTACCCTCAAGTAACTCATGAATTTATTGGGTGTTACTTTGTAGTGCGAGTGGACACCCCAGAGCTGAAAAGTTTGCAGTGTCAACAAAAGGTTCTATTTTTGCATGCCGAGCATATTAGCTATGGACGACCTACCGATACACTAGTTGGCAGTACTCTGCTTTGCAGTGAAACTTGGAAAGCTATGTCCCACGTTCATTTTCAGGGAAAACTTCTGCTATGATTGTAGGTGGTCCTCCTTCGGCTATATAGTCACTAGTATTCTGACTCATTACACCTGGCCATATAGCAGGAGTGTTTGCCTTACTAAATACAATTTGAAGTGTGTTGAAGGGCACGAGAACCATTTTCACTGTGGTGTGACCCTTCTAGAGCTTTTTTTGGATTTTCTATGGAAGTTTTGGTAAATTCATTACGAACTAAAGTTAACCTTCAGAAAACAAGTAGCAGTAAACATTGAAACTGCAATAACTGTTGAACCGTATTCAAGCCCCCAGCCAGGGGTGGGGCATTCGGGGGCAATGCCCCCCCATTTTTTATGCCCCTCAAAGTTTGTGACCAGAAAATATTATTCTAAAAACATATAATAAAAACCAAGATCTTGCCCCTTAAATGTGTATTTTCGCCCTCAAACCATAAAACATTGCTACAGGATTGTTACAAACCAGATGGCTAAACGCCGTTGTACAATAGAGATCCAAAAATACTCAAGATGTTGCTCTGATGATATCGATAATGTTGCGCCAAGGGATATAGAAACTAGTAACAAGAGTATAGAATTCAATGATTTAATGATTTTGTTTATACTGTGTATAGAAGTGTGCCAAAGAATTTGTGAGGAACAATCGAAAGTTGGGTGGGCAGTGTCCTTGAATGCTCTCCGTCGCAACAGCCCCGAATGTGCTGTAGCGTTTGATTATATTGAAAGTCTAAAGATTGGCGTAGCTACGGTACTGTACAGGTTTGATCCAGGTCGGAAACTTAGCTGAAAAGGGCCCATTGGCCACTGTAGAGGGCTCACTAGCCAACATTCAGAAAAGAACTTGAGAAATGATGGTGAAGCGGATGTGGATTGCTGTACTAATACCCTAAATCACTGGAAATGCAACGAAAAACGCAAAAAACAATCTACTAAAAAACTAAAGAATACCAAAACCGGAATACAGTAAAACCCGCCTATCACGAATTTGGCTATAACGTCAGTTCACCTATAACGACCCTTTTTCTCCGTTCCGTTGAAGTGACGTTATCGGGCAATTCTGCTATATAAGCCAAGTGTTGGCAGTGGCGTTACAAGGAGGGGAGGGGGTCAAAGGGGGACATCTGCCCCCGTTGGGAGAATTTTGGGGACGCCAAATTGAGGCCGGAACGTTATGTAATTGTGGTGAATGTATGATTACCTTGTCCTTGCCGCGTAGTGGCGCCTGCAATCTTGCAATCCTTAATTGTGCCCCTGTGTTCGCCCCGCGGCTGTTGC
>Ga0210059_1003412_pt1 | contig 25404 bp, 15 predicted proteins | sample Ectturendosymbi2_FD_188042 | JGI IMG/M metagenome (GOLD analysis project Ga0210059, IMG submission 188042) | Ecteinascidia turbinata endosymbiont from Florida, USA - Sample 2 (SPAdes) (version 2) | ecosystem: Host-associated > Tunicates > Ascidians > Unclassified | place: Key West, Florida... | reverse complement strand
TGGATCGGCCTCAAGCCTATTGTCTTGAGACTTAGAATACTGCAACAATATGGCTTAGTGAAACTTCTTTAATTCAACGTATTTTTGTCTGTTGTATCTGCATGTAAGAAATAGCATAAGCAAGTATGAAAAATGCCAAAAATTCGCAAAATTTCATCTTTGAAGCGGTGATAATACTTTTTTTAAAATTTGTAGAAACATTTTGGCATAATCTGCAAATTTTCGAGTCTTGGACTTTTTGAAGAAGTCTCGGTCTCAAAGTTTAGGTCTGGACTACGTCTTTGCTGTCTAGTCACTGATTGGTGAGGTACGCAGGGTTCTTGAAAATCGTAGAAGCAATTAAAATATAGGAGCATCAAGCGTGAAACCAAATATTACGACTACCATTCAACAAAAGAAGCTGTTGCAGAAGTCACATTGCAAACATGTTATCAAACACAGAAAAAAATTGCAATGTACAAACGTTTCTAATGTCATGCGTGTGTTTTTTTGTTTTGCTTTTTCAATGCACAAAACAGTCCGGCCCGCAGACACGGATAAGGTCGCGAATTTGGCCCAGGATCCAAAAAGTTTGGGACCGCTGAGATAGACAACGATAAGTATCATCAGTATATAATACAGATAGTATAAAATGCAGAGGATTTAGGTAAATTATTAATGTACATGATAAACAATAGCAGTCCCAGAACAGACCCTTGAGGCACGCCATTTGAAATGTCACCTAAACCAGATTGCACATTTTCCAACTTTACAAATTGCTTGCGATTGGACAAAAGCTAAGAAATAATTGTAAGGGGATTCCTCTAATGCCAAAGTTGTGATAAAATTTGTGAAATAGTATGTTATGATTTATCGTATCAAATGCTTTAGATAAGATAAATCAAGAAATATTGAGCAAGAATATAATCCATTATCAGCATTACTCAAAAGATTGGAGTAAATATTCTCAACTGCATATGAAGTTGAAGATCTAGGCTGAAACCAAATTGATATTTGGATAATAACTTATGTTCCTGTAAATAAAAGTACACTCTGTCATATAGAATTCTTTCTAAAATTTTCTGAGGTGCTATTTTTTTACAAATTGCAAAAATTGGTGAATGATCTGAAAGATCATGTAATATTATAACCAGAAACAATGCTGGATTTAACATCATTAGTGTAAATGTGATAAATAAGAGTAGTTGAATGTTTAGTTATTCTAGTTGGTTTATGAATAAGCAATTTACAAGATAGACCATGAAGCATATCAACATAACCTGTAACACATTTGACCTTGGAATAATGCATTACATTAATATTGAAGCCACCACAGACAAAGTATGTATGCTTTTTATCATTCAGCTCATGCAAAATACTAAACAGCTCCTCTATTAGGATCAGGATGTCTGTATATGACGCCAACAGCATATTTTTTATGAAGTTTCATCTCGATCCATAGAGTTTCACAATCACAGTTTTTTTATTTGTAACTTATTTAATGAGATTTATGCAGTTTTTCACATAAAGACCAACACCGCCAGCATCCTTTTGAGTACCAACATGTATAAATTTATAACCCTGCAGATTAACATTATATATAATGGGCACAGTGTACTTGATTCTAGTTTCAGTAATAGCTGTTATATCAGGAGCATACCTTACCTGAGCAAGGAAATTCTCTAGCTTATGTAAATTTTTGGACAGACAATGTTTACATGAATAATAGAAAGACTATCTTTGCAATGCTGTTCAAAAGTGGCAGTTATGTCTGATAACTTATAATAACTTCATGAAACACACAAATCTAGTGCAGTCTCGAAATAGTCTCTGGTATCACCACTAATTTCCACTTGATCATGCACAGAAAACAAGGAATTATTGAAATCATTACCTTTTTTGATTAGACCATTAAGGCAAACATACCACAAGTCATTTCGCAATACAAAGTCATTTCTAACATCTGAATTATCACAACTAATATCAGACCAACAGTTACACAAACTGCACCAAACAGCATCAGATTGACAGGAATTACGATCATCTTTACACGTCTCACTTAAGCACTGAGACATTGCAGTTGCTGAGAGTAAAAAATTGCATACAAGTTTTAGACAATCTTGTTCTACCTTAAGTCCTGTTCTACTTAAGTAAGTATATGCTAAACCAGGGGTGGGCAAACATTTTCTACGGAAGGCCACATTGAAGATTTTGTTGATACCGAGGGCCGCATGCTCGTATTACATATATTACACCTATAATCCCTTTGAAAACTTAAAAAAAGTTTTACATGAGCTAACACAAAATGAAGGTAACAATAGTCACTTCCGGTTGAGTAAAAATGCGATTTCGAATGAAACGTGTGAAAAAAAACTTGATAATTCTAATCTAATCGATAAAATTACTTTAATATGTACTATCTATGTACGTGTGACTGCTCTGCGGGCCGCACAAAATGCCCCCGCGGACCGTAGTTTGCCCACCTCTGGGCTAAAGTAATTTCTATGTGTACAGGTTGCGTGTTCAGTGCATGCCCTTAAGACTAAAAAACCAAATTTTTGTTTTGACATGCAAAGCATGAAAGAGCAGCCTATCCCTAGCCCATAGTGAAGGCCAGATTTCGCATTGATCGAACACTGACGTAAAGGGTTTGGAAACGCTGTCTTGCTAGGTATACAGTCTTTCAAAGTTTAACAAAGCTTGTGACTTCCATTCCTTTTTTGGATAGCTTGGCTTCAACTGTCCCGAACAAGGTTGCCATGAGCTTTGATTCGTTGCTGATTCGAAGAAAGTTGTTGAGGCAGAGTTCTCGACGGTTATCAGCATAACTGGTCGGCTTCTTGCACGTGAAACTAAAAGTTTTATGCTCTTGGCTAGTGATTTGGACTAGAAGAATAAATGCCCTATACTCATTGTTCCAACCGGAATCATTGCAAATCAAGCCGAAGCAGTCGAAATCAAAGAATTAAAGAACAAAATAGCAAGGCCAAACCTTAAAGAGACAAAGCAAGAATTAGTGTAATAACTCATGCCGTGCGACGAAGGATATGCACCGAACGTGCATTTCAGATTAGAAACATTTTCTCTTCCATCATAGCATATACTTCCTTACGCATTGGCTGACAGGCTGGGCTACTTCTAAAATTCTAGGTGTTCAATTACTGCACTTCGGCACACGATGCGGAGGACCAAGCCTTCCTGCCTGCGTGAAAGCCATTGGCTGAAACTTGTTTTGACAAGTTATATGTTTTGAAAAACCACCAAGTTCAAGATTGGATAAATTATAACTTCTTTTGTTCAAAAAAAACACTTCAAAAATTTAAAATGCTCAAGCTTGCTATATCTAGATAGCAAGAAGAGCGTTGTATGCATTTTTCCACACAATCGATTCCATTCATTTCGTACGTAATAAAATCTAATTACGTCGTAAATCGTGACTGAAACTGAAATTGCTTGAACACAGCAGTGCAAGGTGCAATTAAAAGCCAACCGTTACCGTCGCACGTACGTAGGTAGAACAAACGTTTTGACGAAAGTTTTTACCACTTCAAGGGGCGGCGCAACGAATATCGCTAATTAGTCGCAACGCTTGCGATCCATGACTTGGAGCAGGTCCTGCCGCGGCCGTGCGTCTTCTCACCGTGAAGACGGTTTTGAACGAAGCGCCGCCGCGTGTCCGTCGCGGTTCATTGCACGCATCCTGTCCGCAGCAGGCAACGGAAGTGACGATGACCGGCTTTGTTCTTTCGCAGCGTCGACGCAACTTTTCGCGACAAATGCCAGGCCGACTCTGAAAGGCTCTGCTACAACAGCATACCGGTCGGCGCCGGTAATGGCGAAGGCGAGGAAAACGACGCTAATGACCAGGACTATACTATGCCGCTTGGCTTGGTGTTGTCTTGTCTGCATCGGCATGTTGACCAAAACGGTGTTGAAAACGTGAGTATTCTGTACATTCGGCATGGTACTGTAAGAGTTTTGGCAAAGCAGAAGACCTATGACGCTGTTGCATCGACGTTAAGCAGATACCGCTGATTTTTTTTTGTTTTAAAACGTGTTAAGCGGAAATATTGTCGAAGAATCCTATTTCACTTGGATTTTCGTGGAAAAAACAAGAGTGAATAGGAAAATTTGCGACTGGTAACTACAAGCATGTGCGATATGTCGATTTGCAAAATGTAATATTAGCACGGTTCCCTTCAAGCGATTTCGCTGGAATTAAAAAGCTTTATGGTTATTTGAATGCCATAGTCACTTTTTTCATAGTCCGTATCCGTCATTTTTCGCAAACTTCATGGAAATATTTAGAAAAAAGGTGTTTTGTGCCCATTGTAGGCACTTTGACGTTCATATAAAAATCCTGGGAAAATGGTGGGAGACTGCACGCAATAGAACACAACGGGAAAACAGTGCATCGACGGCTAGATCAGCCATGATACCGAACGATAGAGCCCATTGTGGAAGTTGTTAGCGGGTTTCTTACTGCCATGCAGCAACAACTGGCTTCCCAGTTAATTGAGATTGGAAGGAAAGCTGCGATCGGTGCAAGTGGGATTTGAGTCCATTGTCTGTTTGCCTGTCAGTGGCAATCATCGGGGCGCGATTGTGAAATGTTAAAGGCCGGTAAACATTATTGCTGTTCGATTTGCGTGCAATCTGTTGTGGCAATGACTCGGTCAGCTGTCAGTTTCTTTTGCGAGACTTCATGAACGAAAGAGTTGCTGCTATTGTTTGTTAGAGACCAGTCTTAACCAAACCTTGCGAAGACGAAGTTCATCGGATTCTGAAAGAGAGAGCGCTCGATTTTAACCTTAATCCGGACCTGGAGAAGAAATGCCGACGAGATCTCGGCCGACTGTGTTCAGATTCAGTGGAGAATGGCGGGGTGAGAAAATCATGTGCTGACGATGCGTGGTTGCGATAGCCTTCCTTGATCTAGACTAGACTATAACAGGATTGCGTCAACCTTAGCACGAGCAGTCTTATGTGGTTGTAGAAGAAATAAATGTTTTTAGGGAAGTTTCGCGAGCTTAAGTTTATAAATTCATGTACGCATTCATTTAGAAGGTGCTTAAGTCTCACACTGTCGATTTTCCCTCTGATGGAGATTTGACGCTTTCTTGATGATGCTCATCACATATCCTCCGTGTAAGGGAGGTGTAAGGGGTTACGACCAACATGAAGTATTGGAAAATTATCTACCGCAGCGTTGTCAGCAGTTAGGTCTACCTTCTTCTTTTCTGAAGAAGTTTTCTGTTTCACAAGTTTTTCAGCACGAACCGAAAATTCCACACAAGTAAACGCATTTCTAAGACCAACCGTTTATAGGCCTGTCCAGACTTGACCGGATATTGTCGCTGACTGCAACCGCGGGCCGCAGCTGCTAACAAGAGCGATGAAAGCGTGTCTAAAACCGTATTTAAGCGTTTGGATGTGAGAGGCCAACTAACTAGTACATTGGACTGCGGCCAAAATTGTGTTGTGGCTGACACCATGACATGTTCAGTTGCGTTTTATTTTAACTAGCATTTAGCTATCATCTCAACCATAAATGCTAGAAACACGTCAATGAGCAGATTGCATTGCTTTTCTCGGACCAAGTAGTGGATATTGGTTTCGGTAAATGTTATCGCCGAGCTCAAGATGGCCATCCGTAATGGAAGATCGGACTTTGGATTTTGTTTGTTTCATGCGTGAAAACAATTGTTCGCACAGGCATGTGTTGCCAAATAGAGAAATCAGCCGTGTTGCGTTTTTCCTCAGGTTGGAAAAGTTTTCTTGGGGCACATACTTTGATAAAAGTCAATCAGTGGTGCTTCGTTGAACTTGCTTTTAATAAGTTGGTTGCACTGCAAATCAATCAGCCTCATTTGCAGCTCAGTTGGGGCATGTTTAGCTTATACTGAACGTCTGTGGGCCACACAAAATGGCTTCGTGGGCAGCCTTAGGTACCTTCCAAAAAGTTCGGTAAATTTTTCAGTGTTGCGAGACGTGCACGTTGGTTATGTTTAGCGTCTACTTCCAGATACATGTCTGTTAACGTTTATTAAAAGCGTGACCACCTACCAGGCAATTCAGCAATTGCGCACGTGTCCAGATTTCCTTAGCGTTAAATCTTCAGAAATGTCTTTACTGCGTGGCGCTCTGCTATGGACCACTGCAGCAAAAGTTGATGTGATGTTAATAAAACTCGATTTTATTCATGAGCCCACGCGTGGTTGGCAATGGAACTGATTTCCTGAAAATTTTTGATGTTTGGCCATTTCTATTCTCACATTTCTTAGGTTAAGAACGTGTTAAACTGGAATCGGATTTTCTGGTGGTGACGTTCCACCCACTCCCATTCGTAGCGTGTGTTGAAAAGCTCGCTCACTGACGTGCAGTGGACGTTGACAAACGATTTTGGCCGCTCATTGCAAAACGAATTCATGTTAAAAATAAACTAGACGTTGTAAGTCGCCAACAGACCGAGACCATTTTGTCACGACCTGTTTTTTTTTGGTGAGACACTTCGGTCATTTGTCCCGTACTAGTATTAAAGCTCGCCAAAACGGCATTTACTAGTCCACCTTTTCGGACATTATGTGACCGAATTGACTTAATGTTTTGCGGTCATTTCATAAAAATTTTGGCCTGTGACCGAAAAAAAACAGGTCACGACTGCGGTTGTGCAAGCGAGCGTTTGTCAGGTGCTCCGGACTAACGTCCTCCATCTGCTTTTCGCGTTGCAGGAGCTCGTGTGCCTGCAAGACCATTACGAGAGGCTGGAGAAGAAATGCAGGGATGAGGTGCAGAAGCTGACAAAGCTCGAATCGGAGGACGCGGGGAGTTTGGAAAACACGTTGATCGACGCGTGCGAACCAATGCTGCAACAATACTGCAAGGCACGCGAGCGATTTTATGACTGGCTTGCGACTTTCTCTGCGTTCTGTTTGCCGTTTGCTTGTTCGCGGTTGCAAGTTCCGTTTTGTTGAAGCGTTCTATCGTAAATATGTTGTTATTCGAAAAGAAATGCGCTGCTGCTCTTGCTCCTTGACATAGGGAACGTTTACATCTGCGAGGTCGGCAACTCGAGGCACTTTATTCCGAAGGCAGGTGATTGTTGGAACGCTGTCGTAGTAACATCAACTTTAAACCTTTAAGTCAGTTTCAAGCGTCTCTGACTATTCATTCCCGGATATCACATATGCTGTTTTGTATCTCTGATTCTTGTAAGCTTTCGGTTATGTCGTCGCACTAAGCGTACGTTGTGTCTGAACTCTGGTCCATGCTGTCTGTCTTGGCATGTCGGTAATTGCAAACCACCTGCTGGCGAAAGTTACTGTGTAGTTCCAAACTCTGATAGTTTCGAGGCTCACGACCTGCGATCAAATCAACTCGACAAAGTTCGTTCGAAAACGACCCATACTGTTTTTTCCTCCATGCTATTTAACGGTTTAGTTGGGCAGAGGTTTGCTGTTATTTTTCTGTCGCTATATCCAACGGAATATGTGCTAATGCGTCTTTAATCTTCCAGTAACCAGATACTGAGCGTCGCTCCGGATCGTTCACCGCCCCGCTTTGACGTTTCGCGCGAATATTTGTTGTTTGAACAGGAGTTCCTGGATTCGGAAGACGAGGGTCAGGTCATGCAGTGCCTGATCGAGCACAAGAACGATATGGAGAACGTCAAGTGTTCCGCAGGAATCGAACATTTCCAACTGGTGAGCTTAAAAAGAATCAAAACCTGGCGTGGTGTGGTAGAGAGGATTTTGTTTCGCTCCTGCGCCGTAGTTCCTCACCACTGTATAAACTTTCACTGCTGCGTATGCCATCGCTTCGCTATTTACCGCAGGCTCTTCCTGTTTTGTTGTGTGACGTATAGTTCCTACTTTCCTGTTGATCTGTTATTGCTGTTTATAAAAAGACAAGCGGAACAAGTGTCTGGTGCAACGAAACTGCTTCCTTTCGTGTTTTGCTGGCCGGACAAGTTGAAAATACGAAGCGAAGTTCCGCTGTTGTTCGCCGTGAGGATTTCTTCAACGTTCTCTGTGCCATTCGAATACAAACAAGCGATTCACCAACGATTCTTGCAATTTGCCTTCACGCGACAATCTGTGTCATAGCTGCTTGGCTCGAGCTGGTGAAGCTAGTTTTTCTCAAGTCGGGTTCCTAGATGCATACTCGTTTGTATCGGAATCACTAGCTACGGGCTCAGGAAAGCCGTGTTTTTTCAGACACCCGCATGCACACTGACCCGCAATAACATTTTCTGCAACTATACCTTCCTGCAAGCTGTCACACGTTGATCCTGTTTATATTTTTTGCTGCGTTGCAGATCGAAATGAAGGATTATCACTTCAGCTACAAGTTCCTGAAAGCGTGCAAACACGATGTTGAAGTGAACTGCAATACCTCCCCCGGAGAGACAAAAACAAGAACAAAGTAAGCATCTCGCATGCGGTCTGTCGCGCGGTCTTGGCATGACAGGCAAGCGTCCGTCCAGCAGTTTTGGTGACGTCCTTTTCGCGCTGTCACTCTGGTTTGCACAAGCCATCATATCGTGACGGTGCACTCGTGAACGCTTTCGCATGCCGTGAGCTGGATTTACCTGATGTGATGTTAAGCATCTCTACTCTTCTCTGCTGTTCCATTTAGCCTTGTGACGTTGTCGAACATAATTAGCAACCCCGGCAATGTGTCCTCGGACGATATTCTGCGGCGTGTTTTTGAACACTGCTGCAGCGTTTGCATTCGTGTTGTTTTTAGTTTTTCTATTTCTTCTTTTTAAGTTGATAACACGTTTTTTCTTTCCGATTTTCCTGTCTTAAGCTTTTTTTAATCACTGCTTGTTTTCTGGCAGAGCGGATGTTGTGCAGTGCTTGAGCGAGAAGGTGCGGAACGCCGTGCTTAAAGAAAAAAATCACGTCATATCCGACAAATGCAGGTCTCAGCTTACTGTGGAAAACTTGCAAATGGTACGCTAGCACACAATTTATCTTATATTGTTGTTTCGGGTCAAAAACAGGGAGAATTAGTTCGGTTTTAATTCTTCAGTATACCTTGACTTAGTACGAAAGGAATTGCTCGTTAATTTCTGTGTCGAAACAGGCCTTGTCTGTTTCTATAAAATCGAGTGTTACTGTGCTAGTGTGTTGGTTTTAGCCCTATGTTTTGCTTTTCTCATTTCCGCTTCGCTGTAATTGCTGTAATTTAAGCTGCAGGTTGTTGGTGTATTTGTGTTGGTGGCGGATCTTGCATTATTGATTGTACTCCAGTGGAAAAGAAAGTCCCCGTCGCTTGCTGACGTACCTCATTAATCAGGTCCTCAATTTTAACCAACTAGACTTGCTGTTTACCCAAGAAATGTTGAAAAGATTAGGGGGTGAAAGCACTCTTGCTGAAGATACGTTTCAGCGTCTGTTCTTCGTCTTCATTTGAAAAGCAGCGGCATATTCAATCCATTTTTTCCACGCAGCATGAAAACATCAAACTAAACCCGTCGGTCGACAAAGAATGTGAACAAGACCGGGTTAAGTTTTGTTCCGACGTAAAACCTGGCCAAGCCCGGGTTTTCGAATGTCTCCGTGAGCACCGTTCGGACCTGTCCAAGCAGTGCGAGTCAAAGATTTTCGATCTTCAGGTATTCGTCAGTTTTAACTGCACTGCTCTGTGTTGCTGGCAAGCAAAATCGGTCATGGTTCAACGGCTCCGCTTCTTTGTTTTGGATTTCCGCGTTCGTGCGCTTTGACACCGCTCACGGCGCGAAACCACTCGGCTTCGTCCGCTGCTGAAAACGTTAAACGCAGCTTCGCCAGATGGCGTTTATCTAACGTCCTGTTTGACAATCATCCTGCTTATGGCTTCGTCTATCCTAGTTTTTAAGACTCCTTTTACTGTCATAGATCGTGACGGTAATCGATTCAAAGAGGAATGCAACATGAACACGTGTACTGATTGCTCTTACTCATTCGCATCACAATATTGCGCCAACCATCCAGTTCAGTGGTTCTTAACCTCTTCTTTTCCACGTCTCTCTTAAGTAAATTGTCCTTTCTTTCACGCCCCCTGACCTTAAATATGTTGTAAAAACAAATGTATTTCTTGATCCAATTTTCCACATTGTAGATCCATAGGCGCAGCCAGGGGGGGAAAAGGGGTCATGCCCCCCAAATTTTTAGAAACTATAGTCATTTTGTGCTTTGAGAGGCGCTTTTCTAAAGAAAATAGTATTATTCGTCTGAAATTAAACATTTGCTCCTCCCCAAATTTTTGGGCTGGCTACGCCACTGTGTAGATCGCGTAAGGCCTTGCACCCCCTGCCGATGTATTGACGCCCCTTTGGTAGACGTGCCCCCCCGGTTAGGAACCACTGACCTAGTTCCATCAAATCACCCGCTTGATGATAGCACAGGTCAAATGTTAGCGTCAGCTGACTTTCACCTGTATGAGACGGAAGCTCGCACCAGCCCCGGGTTCAATGCAATGCGACGCTGTCCAAATCGTCCGAAAACAAGTTTCTTGTCTGAAGTGCAGTTTTTTTGCATGTTGCGTGCAATTTTGCTGCAAACTCGCTGCTGAAATATTTTCGTTGAACAGGTCGGCGCTGACGTTGCTAGCCGAGAGGTTACCGTGGAAACTAAGTCCGTTTTTATTTTTCACTTCGATGCACATGTTCTTCAGCGGGAAGAAGCCGTGAATCCAGAACTCGACTTCAGACTGATGCGAACGTGCAAGCGTGAGATCAAGGACAACTGCATGAGTCACTTGGACAGTGGTAACATCGACCACCTCGTAAAGTGTCTCGTAAAGTACAAAGCCAAACTCAGAAATCCGTAAGTCGCTAACGACAAATCTCGAAGAGCTGCGCGCGCGAGAAGATTTTCGCCGAAATCTCGATGTTTGAGGAGCTTCGCCACGCGACGCTGTGACGCGACTGACTCGCTTCGCCACTGACTCGCTTCGCCACGCATGAGCGAACCAAACAACCCCGAGGGAATTCTTTGGCGTTCCAGCAACATGGAACTGCCACATCGACCGTGACGTTGCAAGTTTTATTTCCGCCCTCGCGTGTTTTGGCTGAAAATTGATTTGAACCTTGATCGCGCACGGCGGTTTGTCAGCTGCTGGATGAAATGCGGACGATCGGGGCCGCTTTAAGCGCGTGCATGAGGGTCCGCACTTATCCGCTGTGACATTTTTGAACGCACTGCAAACAGGTAATGGTGTAGGTCAGGCCTGCACAACGCAGAAAGCTCGATGGGCTAAATTATCAATTCAACCTAAATTTGCCGCGGGCCACAGAAGTGTGTTTCATTTCGATGTAGAGATTTTGTTGCAGTATTGAAGAAATTCTAGAACGACAATTTCTTGCTCGAGGTCGAGCTTATGCAACATTTTCTGCAATTGAAAAAGCTCTCGCGGCCTCAAGAAAACCTTTCGTGGACCGTTTGTTGTGCAGGGCTTGGTGCAGCTCGTCCTTCTCTTCACTGTTTGTGATCGCATACATTGAGCTTACGCCTACACGCTGTTTTGCGGGGAACCCGCAAAACTCCTTCAGCATTTTGCGCGCCTCGCAAATTTTTCTGCTGGTTACTTGCCTTGATGGAATTTCCATTCTACACTTCACTGCTGCAAACTCCATATTCGCAGGAGCTACCCCTTCAGGATCTAAACTTCTGATGTTTCAAGCTTTGCTGTTGATGTGTGTGGTGGATGCTGTTCAAACTTTTTTTTGTATGAAAGCGTAGTAGAGCGACCGGGCTAAAATGAACACCTTTAATGCGGGTCCAGCACTTTTGCCGAACCCTTCCACCACGTATGATGCGGAAGCGCGTAAGAAAAGAAAATCGTCAAACGAGAATACTCAACTTTGTTCACGAGGAATCACCTTGTTACGCGACTGCGATATCCCAATGCACTCGTTTGCACAGGTGCAAAAAACTTGTCTTCGAGCGCGAGAAGGAGGAATTAGACGACATTGAGCTAAACCCTGAACTAAAGAAAGCGTGCAAGAAAGACATCAGCACATACTGCGCGAAAGAGGTTGGCAGCGCCAAGCAGGATCACCAAGATGGCGTCGATCCGCGCGGGAGAGTATATGTTTGCCTGAAGGAACAAATGAGGAACACAAAACAGGTATTTTGAAGATTGTAGTTGTATTGTTTGAGAAACGAATGTTTCCGTTCTACTTGCCGTTATTTTGAAATAGTTGTAGTTTGGTGCGATCGACCACTATCCCCAACTTCAAGTTATCGCGTAGAAAAATCGATTTGAATTTCTGCGTTGCCTTGTCTAATTTCCTGATCTGCTTATTGCAAGCGGTTGTATGTTGTGAAACGATGTTACCGTGATTTCAGCACCTGACGAAATCATGTTATGAGCATATGCGAGATGTCGTCGCCGAAGAAGCAATGGATTACAGACTGGACCCTCAGCTGGTGCTGCACTGTCAAAAGTCGGTAAGTGAGTCTGAGAAGCTCTCTGCGTCGTTGCTAAGCAACTTTCTCCGTCGTAAATGCTCTGTTTGAATCCACACTGACTTGCGAGTCAAAATGCTTGCTGTTTATGTTGCATTACCGACGTCTTCAAAACGTTACTCGGTTCAAAATAGCCGGGGAAAACGAATGGGATTCGCGTTATTTGAATGCCTCGGCCACAGGGATGGACAAGCTTGTCGACTCGCAAGCCGTATTGTATTCTGAAATGCGAAAGAGGATCAGGAGCAGACAGATGGATGGATTGTTTGTGTAAGGTTTACAGTGACTCTCAACGTGGTCCAGGTGGACCAACGATGGTCCACTTAGGATTTCTAGTGGTCCACAGAGAGTTTCATAAATCCTAAGATTGAACTTGCCATGCAGTTTCGACCAGTTGTTCATTAGGTGTCAGCATAGCAAAGTGGTCCATCGGATAATTTTTTCAAAACGGTGGTCCATGGGCTAAAAAAGTTTGAGAACCACTGGTGTGTACTAATGCCAGTGAAATGCAGAAAGAATCGTAAATTGGCTTTATTTGTAATGTGGACAAGCTCAGTGGCCTGGATTAAAGAGCTTAACTGCGTGACTGGCGTCTACCTCAGTATTACTGCCTAGTGATCATGTAAAACCATGCCTTGCTGATTTTCCACTTGCTGTCTGTTTCACTTAAACTATTACCTGTGCCTCAGATTGAACCTCAGCGGTACTGATCAGTGCTTGTCGGGCCACAGCGGGCTACATCAGAAAATTTGCCCAGCGAAGTAGTTGTCAACGCTTGGTTCGTCTACGCCAGTGACGGGCAATCCTACTCTTCTTGCGGGTGACTTTTATAGCCCGTGGGGACTTTCGAGGGCAATTTTTCTATTCAAGTGCTGATACAAAACTGAACCGTGTCTTACCCTCGTTTTCTCAACTTTTGTCGACACTTTCTCATGTGTGCGAACGAAATAAGGTCTCTGCCCAACTTTCTAGCGAATTTACCCGGTCTTGCAAAACTTTACCCAATGTTCTTGGTGCAAAGGTTAGTGCGGACCATTCTTATTGCTCCCATCACCTGAGTTTATTCGGCGTAGAAGGGCCATTGTCTTCGTTTTTGCGAACCATGGCTTTGTGGGCTGCGATTCACCCATCATTGGTCTACATGGCGCCGAGCGCGTCATAGAATTAGAAACCTCACTGTTAACGTTTATCGATACACCGAATGGAACATATTTGGTTGCGAATTTCTTCAGAGACAGATCGCTTCCATGATTTGTAGTTGGCAGCATTACGTAAAGCACTGCTTTATTGTGTCTTGCTTTGTTTCAAATTCAGATCAAGGATCACTGCCAGGAAGCGTTGGAAGCACCCGAGCAAGTGATTGAATGTCTCAAGCAAATTTTCTTACGAGGCGACCTGAAGGACAGTATGCAATGTCAACTGGTAAGCGTGACTGCAAACTGCGTGCAGGGGGTTTTGTTGCGCGATAAAATCTTGTTCGAAGTACCAGTGAAACAGGTTAACGTCGGATCTTTTAATGAACACGTGCATAAGATCACTTGGGAGCTTCGGGTCAGAGGTCGTGGTGACGATTACAGACACTTTGCCGTGTTCCATGGAAAATCCGGATCTGGAAAGACACTATGAGCAACACACCTTATTCATTTATCTGTCTCTGCCGCGTTGTCTGCAATGTGACGTAGGTTTCTTGAAAAACACTGTTCTTGTCGATTATTATACAACCGATGCAAGCTTGGATTTCATTATATTCTACAGTAGACCAAAAGCAGCATTACTGTAGCTTTATTTATGCAGACGCAATGCCTTCCCGTGCCTGCCTACGCAAAGCACCTTTCTGAATGTCTGCGTTGTTGACAGTCCTGACCTCATGGTTGCAAACTGTCCGTAGTTTCTTGTGCTTTGGATTTATGAAATTTGGCAATGTATTCAAATCAGTATCTTTTTTCTTCAGTGGAGCCCTTGTGTTTCAACAGGAAATCTCAACCTTAATATCACTCGGACGAACTGACATCAGAGGCGACCCTGTCCTTTTCGACGCCTGCGCTGAAGACTTGGAACGTCATTGTCAAACCATTCCGCATGGTGGCGGTCGACGTAAGGAGTCGTTTGCGCAACTTATTCTTCACAGTTGACCGTTTATGCGAGAAACTGATGTGTTTTAATTAAGAAGCGGGACTGCCAAGTCATGTTGATCCGCAAAGCGTCAGTTATAGACGAATAACGGACACGCGGCGCATTGTTAAAACGTATCGTATTGATTCTATTTAAATAAGAGCTGATGGTGTCCAACTAGTACGGATGTGCATTATGGAACATTTAGAGGTTCCGGAATATTCCGGAATCTTTATTTCGAATCCAGAATATCGAATCCTATTCCGGAATAATTTGTTAGCAGCAAAATGAACTGACCGCGCAGAAGTTTCGAACTCCAATCAACGATCACAGAACCTGTTAATTAGCTCGTTACGTCATTACACAATGCCGCGAGCGTGTTGAGTGTTTCTTTCTCTTACTCAAGAGCGCAAAGAGTGCCACTGCAAAATTTAGTGAAATTATTTGTTTCGCAAACTTTGCAATTTTTTACGTTTATTTGATCCAAATTTATTTCGAATCTGAATATTCGAAAAAAACTCTGATTTTTGGATTGGAATACTGAAGGATTCGAATCCAAGGAATTCGATATTCCATTATATGCATCCCTATACCGACTAGTAGACGAAATATATACTCTGATAAGATCTAGTCTCTGATTCTTAGATGCTAAAGGATTCCTTTCGATAAACACAGTACCGAGAGGAATTGACCCAAAATCAACGTAGTTTTAACATTGTTTCCAGGCGTTCCACGTGGAACTCTCGGCGTTCGTTGCAGACGCGCCAAAGCGTTATTTCTGACGTGAACCAGACAAAACAAAAATCGGGTTTCTCGGTCTGGGCAGAGAAAAGTGACCGTGTCCTCTGTTGCCAACGCTCGTGGTGCCACTGGTCTAGTCAAGAAAATAAATGATGACATTTTGGATCAAATTTAATCAGTAGCTCGTCGCATTTCTGCTTCGCTTTTGATGCAAGATGTGCATGAATCGGATATCATTGCGTGAAATTGCAAAGTCGTTCGAGTGATCCGTTACTCTAGGTAGACTTTTCGTCAATAACAATTCATGTACTGAATCAATCAAACTGAATTTTCAAAGGAGCAAAATAACGCGTTGACGTTGCTTCTCCCATGACTGAGCAGCTGGGAAAGTCGCTCTGCAGCCAAGTGCTAGAAACGCGCGCCCCGATCGGCATTTTCGTGGTATTTGAGTTGTCTAATGAACAAGAAAAGGTCAACAGTGGCGACTTGCGCCAAATTCCACTTTTGGAGTAGGACTAGCTGGAGTAGGACAAACTGGAGTAGGACTGGTGTGTTTGTTCTACGAGTTTGAGTAGCACAGGGTGGAACATGTTGCAATGCAATGATGTCGAATTGCATCGGGATGGCTGGAGATAGAACCATTGTTGGGTCAAAATAGCGTATTGATTCAATGTTACGTCTACTCTAGGCCACGTCGCTATTGGTTGCTGTCCCGTTTAAGCTCAGTGTTTGTGTATGACACGATAATGATTCAGTTTCAATTACACTCCCCAGCTGTATGTTTGCGTATAGTGACAACCTGCCTGGTAAGCTATTTCCTATACACGTGTGTTCACCGTATTTGTAACAAATGTTCATGTAAAATTCGTGGCTTTGTGTTTGTAGAGAAGTTGATGACTGTGCAACCTGAAGTCCTTGATAGAAAGTAGGTTTATGAGACCCGTTGGTGTAATGCCGTCGTTGTTACTTTTATAGAGATCTCATGCCTGGTGCGAGTGTCTGAAAACGCCGATAAATTCGACTTGACCAGCGACTGCAGAGAGGAACTGGAAAATCGGCGTGCTATGTGGAAAAGTTCCCCGGTAGGTCTTCTGTAAAATCTAGCAGTTGCTAGCGTATCGTATCAATTGGGTCGATAAGCAAGTAATGTCCTCTGTGACTGCGTTGCAAAAAACTGCTCCCGCCAGAAATCTTTCCCGTTGTTAGTCTGCAGGGTTTTCGGCAAAGGTGTTCGGACTCAAGCTTTTTCGAGTCCGACTCCAGTCCTGATGCAAGAGGTAGGAATCCTGATCCTGATCCGAATCCTGTTTGCAACACAACTATGAAATCCGAATCCTGAAAAAATCCTCTTAACATATTTGACTAATCAATGTGCAACTATTCAAAATTTTAGTTTCTGAAAGGTCCGGGGTGGCTACAGGTCCGTCAGTGGACCTTCGTATTTGAGAAGTTATACATCCGTCACCTGCAACGTGACAGTGACACACGATGAGTGTGTAGTAGAGTGCATTAGGTTTGGTGTTAATGTACTGAACCCTAAACCTAAAATAAAACTGTAAATCTGAACACAAAAGTTTGGTAACATTTGAAGAAAGTAAAAAAGTGGTCCCTTGACAAGTGCAACCATTTAGACTGCTACCGAAATGAAAGGCGCCAAGGTGAGAGTCGAATCGAAAACCGTTCACACAGAAGATGTAGACGCATTCGCTATACTAGCACAAAGGTGCTGTTAAAGTGACAAAGTCAGTATTTTATTCTAACCACATCACTCTCACCGTACCTAATAGCCACTTTCCTTCTGAAAAGCAAAGCTTTGCCAAACACAGATTGGAAAAAAATGAAACCACACATAACCAAAAATGGCACTAAAATTCAGATCCAGAAATCGCAGTCAACCAAGATCATGCAATGAAACATGAAGCTGAAAGCAATATTACCAATTAACTTCTAATCACAAACAACTTAAGCTTGCTAGACTTGCTACATCCACTAACAGTAACTGATGATTAAGACCTAACCGATAAGTAAATAGGCACTAACTGATATTGATGCAATAAATATTACAGCAAGATAGGCACAGCAACACCACATATCTAACCTCGACAACTCACAATTTGCAAATGTACACTTAAAAGCACTAGTGTTTCTGTATGCTTTCGAGGAATCAGTCGACTGCCATCTGCTTTCGTCTTTTTGCGATGATTCAAACTTGCACATATCTCTATTCAAGTATGTACTTTCCACGATGGGTGTAAGCAAGGAATCGATCGGCAAATTTTTAATAGGAAATCGATTTCACGTAAAATTACGCATCCTCAGTCCTTATTCAAATAGAAATAAAATTCTATAGAAATAAAATTGTATTTGAATAAGGACTGAGGATGCGTAATTTTACGTCAAATCGATTTCCTATTAAAAATTTGCTGATCGATTCGTTGTTTACAAACGTAATCTGACATCATGTTGTATTGATCCTGATGGCTGATAGTGAACTGATGGGATGCTATGGTGGTGGACTGGTGCTCTGCAGTGCATGACTCGTCCGGTGTAACAGCGTCTCTTTCGCACATTTGCAGTTGATGTGAACTACATAACATCCTTTAAATCTTTGCAAAATTTCTTCATGATTGTGTTGGCGTCAAATTCCAGAAATGAAATTTGAAAATCCTGATCCGGAAACTTGAATAAAACCGTAGTCCTGATCCGATCCGGTTTGCTCAAAATGTGCTGAATCCTGCCTGATTCGAGTCCTGAAATCCGGATCCTGTACACCTCTCGTTTTCGGGGGGTAAACGTCGTCACATCCGCGCCACTCGTTATGAAAACGGGCTGCACTGCTTTAGACCTGAATGCTTGTTGAGTTGACGTGGTTTGACTGGATATGCGGGTTAAGAACTGCTTTGAATAAATCCCGAAACAACGACGTGAACGCATTCCAAAGAACCAGCTTCAGGCGCATTTTTCGAATTGACCACGCGGTTTCCGAAAACGGTTATCGTTGACACGTGTTACACTAGATGTGGTTCTCGTGATTTTGAATGCGCTTATATTACCGTGTCGTCCGCGTATTCTTGTTACGGGGGTTACAAACGTCTACTTGTCACTGTTCAAAAATTCTTTTCCCGCCAGGTCAAGGATCTTTCTGGTCTGGTGGAACAAGTGACCAACTCCCACAACTCGTCCTACCTGCTCTCCATGATCACGATGATGTTCGTCGGCATCCTTTTGCTGGGCGCCGTTTGCGGACGTTTTACCAAGCGCGTTGCCAGGGAGAGAAAAATGAGGTGACCCTGGGGCGCAGTGACCCCTCTTGTTAGTGACGTCACCGCTTTGCAGCAGAACTAGAAATTGACCCTCCACTCCCAGTGCACAAGTGAAAAGCCTCCGATTTTTTTTTAAAACATGACACAACGATGTTGTCATTTCGTTGCAAGATTTTTATCAGTGATTTTTGTTCGGTAACTTTGAACTTGATTTCAAACTAATGTTATAATTATTGTGTTATTATTTTTTTGCGGCCGGTTTGCAACTCTGGTTATTTTTGGCCGCCTCTTCCGCAAATTCAGACATGAAGCAAGCTTTTGTGTTCGTTTTATTATTCGCTTGCTTGTCGTGCCAAGACGAATACTTGCAAACGGCGTCGCGTCCTTGTGTTCACCGATCACATTACCGCGATTCGTACCTGCTCATGTTGCCTTAGACCCGCTTTACTCCAGAGTTACGCAAACGGCGAAAGGCGCTCTTGCATTTGGCTCTGGTGGGGGGGGGGCGTTTATCGTGCAGCAAAAAACGTGTGTTTGTGGCTGTGATTGTCAGGCTGACGCCCTGATAATCAGCGCATCGTTTTTTTTGTTCCCTTTTGATGCTATCGTAGCAGAGCGGACAGACCTTCTTTGCGCTTGACACGCGCTCACGCCCGACATCAGTTTTCAGCAGGGACGCATTCTGCGAGCGAACCTTTTTTTTTCTGCAAAAAAGTTTGACAAACATGCGATCAGTATCTTAATTTCGCCACCAAGTGGAAATTACTTGAAAATTTTTCTACCGCTGTCGGCGCCTCTACACTGTTCAACTCCTCGTTTTTGTACAAGACCCCATCGCATGAAGCGCTTTTGTCTGTAACGTGCTACTGTCAAACAAATGTGTACATCAGTTCCACGCGTCTGTGAGCGAAACTTATCTAAATGACGCGTAAGGTTGTATCAGTCCCGCAACCTTTGTTTCCTCGAATCATCTCAAGAGATTTTTTCCCGAATGCAGCGTCAATACACAGTTTTTCTTTGAAGATGCGCTAATTAGCAGTTGAATGTTGTGATGTTTTTTACGGTTGATAGAGAACGTGCAGTGATTATTGTTTTCAGAAATCAATGGCGTTGTTTTTACTAACGGTTAATGAGTGCACACGCGGTGTTGTTTTTGGCCCACGTGATTCCATGTTATTTATTCGAAGAAGCATCCTGCGTATGATTGCTGCCGCCATCTGCGCAGCGCGAAGTTCTGGCTCGTTAGAAACGAGTTATCCTGTCCGGATTGCCCTCAGCAGTTTATGCACCTCTGTATGTATATATTTGTATTGTGTAGAGATTTATCGCTTGCACTCATCCAAGTCGCGCGAATAATGCAGGTAATGCGTTGCCGTTGCTTTTCGTGTCAAAGTGCTGTCAGATGGGAGGATGTCTCGGTCCATTTTAACTGTCAAAATTACCAGCTGCATGTTGGTTTGTCCAAGCTTTTGATAGATAACAACAAAATGTCCAGTAAGTTAGTAGAAGTGGCTTTTCATTACCCATGTTCTTGCGATGTTACTGCAGCCCAGAAATATGAATTCGAAAAATCTGATGTAAGGCCTGTGTTTTTTCGCCTTGTTCAGTCGTATTGGAGAAAATAAATGGTGGTTTACAGTCGATCGTGACTGCGTTTTGTCGCTTGGGTATGCAAACTTTCGATTGTCATCTTTGAAATTGCATTTTGTGAAAAGTTACTGCTTATATTCAGAATTGTACAAACTTTTTCGAAGAGTGTAAAGCAATTTCTTGTGTTCCACGCGCTTCGAAAATTCTTGAAGAGTTGATTTTGAAGTATTTGAAAGTAAAACTTGTTGCTCATAGTTCCCATATGCTCTGCAAGTGTTCAGGAGTGTTGACAGTTGTGCCAAATTTCTTATATCTGCTCAAAAGGAATTAGCATATAATGATGACTGCATCATGTGGATTTAGTATATCTGCAAAATCATCCTTGCAAAGTGCAACTTCTGAAAAAAAGAATTTTAACGCTTTCGAAGCATTGGAAGACTAGAGATAATTTTTGTCCGGTCCGAAGATATCGTCCTCGCTTAACCTCCATTTTGTATTGCGATGTTGCAGTTGTTATCAGCAAGCGGACACTTCGGTTTTCCTTCATTTCACAGTTTTGATCATTCTGAAAAACTTGCCATTGCACAGCAGTCGTGTGTGAGTTGCAAGAGGTGTCTCGTCTTCCGCAATTGACTCGCCTGGAGAACTGGCGTCCATTAATAAAGGCAGCGTGTTTGAAATTATGGCGTTGAAGACTGCTGAAGCTCCCAGAAAACCACCGTCAAGAGCTGCACTCTTAGCGTGCATGATTTTGCTGAAAAGGACAGCGACAGCTTGTGGTTAAGCAAGGCACTCCTGCACTAATCGTCGTCGTCGCAATATCGCTAAACTGAACTTCTTACTAACGCTTGTAAAAATGCAGGTAATGGATCTTGCTTCGTGAAGCGTTTTGCCTATCTTTCCAACATGACTCTGAAACCACTTCGTGTGACTGGCTGCTGTTGTTGTTAGTGACAACCGTGAGGTGCCTGGTTCGCAGTTTCTAGCTTCTAGAATATTGGAAGAAAGCCTTGCTGTTTGAAAAAGCTTGGCAGTTTGATCATAAAGCACAATGAAACAATTTTTTCCCTGGTTTCTAGTTCAACGTTCAAAACGTTTTCGTGAAAGCTGCTTAAGACAGGTTATGTAAAATTGAAACGAAGGAAGGCTGTTGTGTCAGTTTATTACATATATGTCTGTGAAGACTGTGTTGAGACGGTCTTATTTAAAGTTTCCACCAGAAAAAACGGGGATAATCTCGATAAGTTCAACGCTCGCTTGCTCGATCTTAAAAAAGCCTCTTAAGATTTAATCTCACTTGCTATATGTCATGATGAAGATGGATGGTGTCAGATTCCAATAAATTCGTTCTTATTAGAAGTGAAAGCAGAGGCAATGTTGGGAAGCAGTTAGTTCTGCGCACTGCTTCCACCTATGAGCTTTTGGTGTAAGCACCAAGTTGATTACATTGAGACTGGCTGTTAAAATTATGAGGCTGTACAGCGACGACCAGGTGCTCTGTGATCGTCGGGATGCAAATCACAAGCATTAATGAGACTGCCGGTTTCACATATTGTCGAAAACCAGGGGTGTGCGACCTTTATTATTCAAGCGTCAAACGCAATTAAACATTAGACCGCAGGCCGTGCCTTCGTTTCACACAGGCTATCTGGTACCAGTGACCGGCATAAAAATCCACTTTGTTGTATTGCATTTGGCCCGCGGGCCGCAGGTTGAACACCCCTGTCGTATACTATAGTTGATGCAAGTACGGCAACTACATCAAACAAGTAAATTACATCATAAATAATTTCCTATCACATCACAAGAAGGGATATTTGTTTCGCTTTATTGATGATAACAACCATAAGTGTACAGGAGTGCACGTTTTTGGGGATGCAAAAATTTTTTGCCCGAATTTGATCTTGCTTTCCCAAATAACGTATAAAAAGCAAGTGTTAGTGTTAAGTCTGAAACGTGCCATTGTAAACTAATCAAGGTTTCTGCATGCCTAATTAGACCTACCAATTACCGGGGTTCAAAGGCGTACGCCCTCAACTAGCAATCAATATTCTGCATACCTACATGTGAACAAGGATAATATTTATTGCGTTGAATGCTAATGCAGTGCATTTATGTTGGCCACAATGGCAATCAATCTGGAAAATGAGTAAAATATCGGGTTACGATCTAAAGTATTACATTGCCGCAAATATGTCAAGTCTCAGGTAATTAGAGGGAAAGGAGGCAGTCTAATGCATAGCATTTAGCTTAACCTTCCACATTGGCAATCTTCACTGCAACATGTTGCACTTGTAATACTACAACTTACTTAAATGTTTACAGCTTCTAAAGTCACATTATGAAAATCAAAAATCCAGAACAGTTTAGACAGTTAAATGTGGATTGAACACAGCATGCTAAGAAAAAATAGCACTATGTAACTGATACACGCAAATACTGCAGCCTATATGATCAAGTACTAAGGAAAGAGTACAAATGCACATTTCTAATGACAAATGATTTATAACCTCAACAAGAATATTTTATAAAAATGGCGGTGCTTCACTGCACTGCATTAGCATAAGTTAATTATGCATTACTGTTCATGAAAACTTAATTTCACAGCAATTGAAGCAATAAAATTTGGGATGATGCAACATATGCAATTCATTGCATGAAGCAAGCGGGAAATATGAAAACCTAAACAGTATAAAATCACAGCTAAATTACCATCACGCAACATATTACAGCTGCAGTTACGTAGTTAATATTATTCATGAATACAGGGATGTAGATGTTGAAGAGAAGGGGCACCAGGACAGATTCCTGTGAGACACCGTTCTGCCATTTGGTTGGCGTCGTAACCTACTTCTTCTATCGTTTCCGGTGGTGAAGGTGAAGCTGCCATTGCCAACCATCTCCATGATCATGCGTCTATCAGGCAGCAATTGCAGCAGCTTGCAGGTGTGGCCACGGTGCCATTCAGTGTCATAGGCTGCTGTGAGGTCGACAAACACAGCTCCAGCCTTCTTTTTAGCTGAAAAGCTGTCCACAATGTCCTGTGTCAGCAGGGTGACCTGGTCTACGTCAGCATTGTGACCTGGTCTGGTCTACGGTCGACCTCCCGTGTCGAAAGCCCGACTGCTCCCGAGGGAGCAATGGGTCAATGATTGGGTCGACACGAGCGGAGATTAGTCTCTCGAGGATTTTGAAGGGGACACACAGCAGAGATATGGGCCGGAAGCTCTTTTGGGTCCTCCAATGGCTTTTCTGGCTTAAGGATCGCAACTATTAGTGCCCTTCTCCAGATTTTTGGAATTTTGAGTTGGCTCATGCAGGAACTGAGGAAGTCGCAAAACCAAGATCTGAGAGCCGACCTGGCCTGGAGTATGAACTCCGGGAAGATGGAGTCCAATCCCAGAGACTTTCTTGGCTTTAGGCGTCTGAGGGCAGTAGGAAGCTCCTCCGGCCTAAAGAGTTCAGAGATACTGTGACGCTTAGGTGTTGGAATCTTCCATAGGTCGGACAGCTCCTTGTTGACCAGCCTGGTGGACTCGCGATCCCCGGTCCTGTGTGCTCAGTTCTTCACGAGTTGCGAGGCAATGGAGTTTGCCGAGACGGGGCTCTGGCGAAAGGAGCGTCCAGACCTGCCAGTAAGTTTGTTGATGGTTCTTCACGCCTTTTCGGCTAGCGTGCGAGAACTCGATGGAATTTACAGCTTCCTCCCATCGCTCCTGCTTCTGTTCGAGGCGAGATAGTAGAGACGAGATAGACCTCTTCCGAGATAGACCTCCTATGTGACGGATGTGCGTGTGATGCTTAAGAAAATAGAATGCGAAAAAAGAGGTTGGTCGACAAAACGTAGCCAAGGAAAGACTGAGCGTCATCTGTACCTTTCGATAAAGTAAAGAAATAAAAAAGTAAGCCGCCCTTGATTGTAAGCCGCATGAAATGATGAAAAAACTTTGTAAGTCGCGGCTTACAATCGAATGAGTACGGTACTCAACTGCACATAGAGTTAGCTGCGAGAAGAGAGTTTATGATATAAACACTACAGTGTAATCTTCCCCATAAAAAATATTTGCACAGGCTAAAGGTGGCTCGGCAAGAAACAACATTCAACCGAACAAACAATAAGCAGAAACCAAAGATTACAAACAAAAAGACCGGAAAAATAGCATGTCAATATGGCCAGCAGTGGCATGCAGAGGTCTGGTGATGCCCGGGGCGACTTGCTTGATTGTATTCGCCCCTACCAAATTCTAGTATTGTGCAGTGGCGTATGGTGGTCATTGTTATTGGATATATGCCACTTGTGACGTCACAATATGACGTCATATTCACGATTGCAAACCAACGTTTTGGCGAATGCATATTATGCTACACGCACTTTCCTTACTCGTTGTTGTACAATTTGTCACTGTAATGAACGTAAATTATCAGCGCTCCAAGTTAGGAGACCGGAGCAAAATAGAGCACTCAACGCTAAAACAGAGCAGTTATAACAATTGCAAAAATATCCGGCAACACGTTAAAACAAGGGAGTAGAACACACTCAGTGGCACATCAGCGCAGTTCACAACTGCAAAATCAGTGGCGCAACCAGAATGAGGCCGAAGAGACCATGCCCCTCCCAAAACAAACTTTCTAAGATTTTTGCTGGTGAGTTTTGTTCATTTTCAACTGTTAAAAACCCGTCAGTGACTGAAGTCATGATTGACTGGCCCCTTCCGAACAATATTCTTGGCTACGCTACTGCCAAAAACATAAGGCAGCCCATTAAAATAGTGGAGTAAAACACATTCAACACTATGACAGGGCAGTTCACAACTGCAAATGCATCAAGCTGCGCGAATGTCTCGTCGAATAGCAGTCGAGCAGAGAAGGCATGCGGCTGGGATGCCGGACACCCAGGGTTGACAGTTTGAAACTTGCTAAGCTACACAAGAATTTTTAGGTTAATGCATTATATTACATTCTTGCCTCGGCTTAACACATTTATGCATTAACGAAAAAGCCTATTCATTAAAGCAATAGCTTTAATTTTTACTACTCTCCGTTTGTAGGTTCCCTTCTCTTATTTTTTTCAAGGAGGCATTTAACACAATTCTGAATCACAAACAACATCTTAGCACATAGCCAGATGTTGGTACAGGGTGACCCAAAAAGATGTGTACCCATGAAAATTTCAATTGTGACTTTGATTAAAAAGCTATTTATTTCAAATTACAACCACACATTATTCAGTTTATGGAAGACCATTCACCAGAGTTTCAACT
>Ga0210059_1003411_pt1 | contig 25405 bp, 17 predicted proteins | sample Ectturendosymbi2_FD_188042 | JGI IMG/M metagenome (GOLD analysis project Ga0210059, IMG submission 188042) | Ecteinascidia turbinata endosymbiont from Florida, USA - Sample 2 (SPAdes) (version 2) | ecosystem: Host-associated > Tunicates > Ascidians > Unclassified | place: Key West, Florida... | reverse complement strand
TGCGATAGATTCGCTTGGTGTGGGTCACTGATGTGGCTTTACAAACATTGATGAATGATAAGTACAAGCTTGAATCATTGCAAGGAGATGGGAGCAGAACCAGGCAGGCGATCCCTCAAAATGCCCGCTGAAAAGCTAGGGCCTGTAATAATTTACAACGGGTTATTAATCCGAAATACAATCACGCTTTCCATATGCGAATTTTCTATTTAACTGGGTTAAATCGCACCGAGTGTGGATTAGCTTGTTTTTTGATGAATGTTGTGCGCCATGTGGCTTAAATTATAAGCATAAACTAAATCACTGAACTTGATGAGTATCTTACTGCGTGTGCTCCTCGTCTCTGTGCAGCTTCCGATTTTCGCAAATGATTTCGCGATTGTCATGTTCTTCTGCGTACAAATCCCGTGTTTGCAAACTCATGCATCAAACTTTTAACTTTTCATCCTACTCTTTCCTGCACCTATACCTGATTAAACTTTGTTTTGACAGTTTTATTGCTAGAGTTTTTCAATAGGTTTACTCCTATGAGTGCAGTTCACAAACTTTGAAACGCTTTCGAGATCTTTACGTGGTTTTGACGCATGGAACCATGGGCGTAATTTATATACCAGTGAAAATACCGTAACTTCACAACTAATTGTGTTTGCGCCTCTACGAAGTTTCTTTAAGGTGTATATGATGTTCCTGTAAATATAATTAAAAATGGCAAAAAATATAAGAAATATTTAGGATATATCTTCAGTTTTCTTTTTCTTGCTTTTGATGGTATGTTTTTCGTTTTATAATGTGAAATTGCTGGAAATGTGTATCCTGTTTAAAAATTTTTATTTAAGGTGTCAATTTTCATCGAACACGTGTGTTTGTAGGTTTTTCTTCCTATGGTTAAAAGTCAAGAAGATTGGGGAAAATGTCCTGAAGAACATAAACTGCAGTTCGTTCACTCTGTGGAAAAGTATGTTCACGTTTTGTCCAATGCCACAAGCAAAAGTGGTGCCAACAGTCAGCAGGTGAGTGTTTTGTTTTTTTGCAAGGCCTGATTTTCAATTTCTGGTAAAGTTTTGCTTGTATGCTTTAACGTACTTCCATTTCACAAACCATGTGATATAGATCCTGCGTCTTCCTGACCAATTCGTGAGCAGAGATTTCTCCCAACATCGAATCAGCTCTCAGTTCGACCCTTCTGTAATTCAGTCGTATGAAGAAATATTGCACGAATGGATTCAAGCAATAGAAGGAGTTTTGTCTGAGAGCGCCGATGACAGGTGAATTGAAATTTAAACTTTCCTATAAAGTTTATCAGCGCCTGCCAGCTGTAGACTTGTCAGTAGTTCTTTTGAATTGCTTACATGTCAGTGTGTAGCACGACTGTTGCAACTCGACAACGTTCTTGCTGTTGTACTGTGGCGGCCAGTGCGGCTACTGGTACGGCTACTCACTGTGCGTCCTGTGAAGTCACGAAGCATTCACTGTCGCTTTCAAACCAGGCGTTTTTCCCGGGCCTGTCTGCTTGTAAAGGTTACTTGACATTCATTCTGGACCACTTACGGAACTCGAACGCTGGAAGCGGAGACAACGCGTTTTGGCGGGAATTATGGAGCAGCTGAAGAGTAAAGATTGCAAGAATGTTATTGGTGTACTCATCCAAGTCAAGTCCAGAAGCTTGAGAGCATGGCGAGCTATAGATAGTTCGTAAGTGGTCATTTAAACGTTGAGGACGTTTTCTTATTGTTACGCCGCTTTCATCTTTTTGGCAGAATGCCGTGGTTGAAGGAAACAGTTTGTTGCGGAACAGCGTTCAGTAGTTTAATTTTGTTTTTCGCGCTTTCTGTGTAAGCAGATAGTTTGCGGTGCTAAATATTGTGTTGGAAATACTGGGAATATCTGCACCAGATTAACTAAACGAAATGTATCTTTTTGTGTAAAATAGTGCAACTTTACTCAGGTTTGATGTCGCTAAGGACTGCTGCATCTTGAATTTCCGATGGTTTGTGGATACACAATACTTATTGGCGATATAACTGCTCAGAGTTCCTTTAAGTGAAATCAGAAATAAATAAAATGTCCCATCTGTATAAGTTTTATTCTTTTAGCAAATTTGCCATTGTGTATTTTATATAAAAAAGCAACTAGCGTACATTTTGAATGAATAGCAACTTACAGATCGTATAACTTGGTGCGAAAAACGCTGGGCAGTCGAATACTTGTTGAAACACTAAGGAGAGGTGTCATCAGTGTAATATTAAACAGCTTTTCTGAAATCAAAAATTTGTAAACCTTTGTCAAGTTATACTTCACCTTTGTACGAAATATTATTAGCGCAGTTGATCGCTACATTATGCAATTGTTTGGCTACAACCCATTCTTTATCAACCCGAGGAAATCGTAATTTCTAAGAAAATGGGTTTTGATTCCTGAAAAGTAACTTATGTTTTGTTGCAGATTTGCATTTTATATTTTTTTCAGAATCACTGACGCGCAAAATGAAACAAAAGACAAGGTGAAATACCTGGAAGCATTACGGCGTCACTTGGAACAACTCCATGCTGAAACGAAACCTTATTGCCATAGTCAATGTTGTTTTACCTACATTGATTGGAGCCATTAAGCAAATGGATGCCATATCGCGTTTTTATGCAAGAACAGGATACCTTGGATTACTCTGCATGAAGGTAATTGTCAAAAACTCAAAACTAACGATTCGGTTTAGCCCATGGCTAGCACCTCAAAATATTTTTTCTGTACGATATTGTTAATCTTAGTGATTAGCTTCCGCTAGTTACTTTCAGCGGCATATTGATGTTTTGCTACCGCCATCATCCAGAATATGTTTACAGATGGGCAATCAACTGGCCTCCGTGTGCCGCGACTACATTGGAGAAACTTTGACCGGCAGCGATTTGTGGAAGCTGGTACAAGATGAAATTGAAACGGAGGAGTTACCTGCCCCAGCTTTCAAGATATCGAAAAAGGGCAGTAAAAAAAAGGAGCTTATTCACGACGACGACAAAACATTGACTGGGAGGTGTGACCAGGTTTTTTTATTTTGGTGGAAAGCAGATTTTTCAGTTTTTTGAGGCAAAAAATTCTGCTTTGCCGTGCAGGCTTCGTGCGTGTCTTGCTCTCCAGTCGTTCTTCCGAGATCTTGTAAGAAACTTGCGGGATAGTCTCGGGACCGCTCCTACCGCTCCTCACAGCTTGAACCATTCAGTAAGCTCGCTGGATGCCCCAACAACCAATCGTTCAAAAATCGGCAAAAGAACCAAATTTGCCGCAACAGGCTCTGTTGTGTCTGGGTCAGGTAAATTGTAAAACAACGTCGTTCCAAAAAGTTTCAATATGGAGGAGTTCGTTTTTTTGAATATTCGCCTTCTAATCCATTTCGTTTTCGGGAAAAATCTTGATTACGTTGCAATATTAGTACAAGCTATTCGATACAAGTCACTTGGTAATTTCTCGAAAAACACACGATTGCGCAGATTCATCTTTTTCACCTCTCTATTTTTCAAATCTACTTTTTATACATAATGCCAACAACTTGTCTTATTTGCCCGTGCTGACAAACTAAATATCAAGTCCTTACGTTGCCAGGCTTCGGTTTTCTCCTCTCAGCGTTAAATTTAAGAAGCTTTTTGGGTGATTTTCTTCAGCAAAAATATTTGAGATTTGATTAAGAAAATCTCCCAGTCATAGCAAGCATGGTTGGCTCGACGAAGAGTTTAAGCTGAGAATCCCCGCTTAGCATATTGCAAAATTGTACATGGTCATAGGTTTTAACTAAATGAAAGCTTAATTCAATTGTAGGATCAACTTGACGGTAAACGGGCGTAGTAAATGCTGGACCCCAGAAAAACATTCAACTTCTTCTGCAAGTGACGATAACTGCTTGTGGATTGTGTCCGTGCCAGTTACGTGATTTGATTTTGCTTTGTTGTTACAGATGAACAAAGAAATCCTGTAGAATTCACGAAAAACCCGGTTTAGGAACACTCATTGCAAATAAAAACACAAAAATGTCGCTACTGCAGTTTATTGAGAATGTGAACTTAAAGTGAGTGTATTTGGCAGCAGAATTTACGTTAAAATAGGTCATAATTCGGATTAGAATCGTTTTCAGAATTAATTTTATCAACAAAGCTTGACACCCATCAGCAAGTGCCTGCAGCCAAATACGCTCACTCAAATCCCTTTAGGTCACATAGCTAATTATAGCAATTCCAAGTGAAAATAGAAACGGCCATAAAATTAAAAGTTGAAAATAAAAAAACCTTGAAATGTCCGCCAAACTTTGTTACTTGAACAGTAAAACGGTCATATATGTCATCAGATAAAACGATTGTTCTTTATGCTGTTGTGTCTTTTCATTGTATTGTATATTTTTTCGCACACAGTATACCAGCGTTGCATTTTAATGTTGAACTGAATGAAAATATTTTTTTTCAGATGGGAAAGACTATGGAAGTTTTAGTTATGGCATTCCTTTGTTTGACGATGAAACCATTCTTGCTAATCTCGATCTTATTTGTGGAAAATTGAGACAACTTCTTGAAACGATTTCGTCTTTGAGACAGTTTAACAAACTGGGTAAATATCCCATGCAGCAGTGTACATCGTGATGACCTTTAGATTTGGAACGTTTGACTTCAATCATAAAAAATATTTTGCAAATGTAGATCTGTTTTTCTACGGTAACATTTTAAAATGCTTGTCGATTGTGTCCGTGCCAGTTACAAAGCCTTTTGAACCATGGTCGGTATCACACTTTCGTTTTAGGAATCGACTTGCGACATCGTTTTGCTTGTGGTTGATGTTTGTTCAGCTTCCCTGTTCACTTCTTCGTCGTCTTTTAAGAGAGCACAAACATTTTATCGAAATATGTGTTAGAGGAAGTTGCTCATGCACACCTTTATACTGTTTACAGTTCTGCTGTAGTTGGTGGGGAATGCACAAACGATGGAAGTATTGTTTTTGAGGCGTTACGCTGTGAGCTGTCTCAACAGCTTACCCACAATTTTGATACTTCTGAAATGCCGTAAACCTGGGCGTTTGGTTGCAATGTGTATTGAGCGAGAATATCCATGGTGCACCTGCTCTTGGACTCTCATAAACGCAAGGCAATTTTCTGACCAATTAAGCGATACTTTTAATGCTGCAGATACTTATGAGTAAGAGTTTTGTTCAGAACAGTTGTTGGCAACTTATTTTTTACTACGGACTGGTTGAAGGAAGGCATTATTTCCACGAACCGACCTTCAACTTGTGGCAGATAAATACATCAGAAACGACACACGAATTCTAATGCATGTATATTTAATCCAACTCACCAGCGGACTGACGCAAGTGTTGCATCAAGGTTTTACATGCAACAAACCCTATAGACTCGCTTCGCATTTACAAGAAGCGTGCAGTTGCAGGCTTGTAGCACGGAGGGCAAAATTTTTTGTGCCCAGAAAAAATTGTTTTAAACATATCATAAAAACAAAAACTCTTGCCCCTAAAACTGCGTTTTCCCCCTCAAATCTTAAAACCTGGCTACAAGCTTGTGCAGTTATCTTGTTTCTTTGTTTTGCGTCTATGCGGTATATTGCTTTTATGCATCAACCAATGGCAATTATCATTCCGTTTACTCCAGCGGTTCTTAACTGGGGGCCACGTCACCCCAGGGGGCATCCATAAATTTCCAGAGGGAGAGAACCCTTAAACGCTCTACAACATAGAAAGTTAACCAACAAATTTACCAGGAAATACATTTTCTTTTGCAACTTATTTCAAGTCAGGGGGGCTTGAAACAAAGGACGATTGCTCAGTGGATGCGTGGTAGAGAAAAGGTTAAGAACCACTGATTTACGCCCAAGCGACGTAACAGTTCAAAGAACGGAATTTTTCAAAACTGATGTCATTTTCAGCGAAGGAATCGGCTGGTCTTCCTCGACCCAGAGTGGAAGATATTCCATCCGGACAAAACTCAGACGAATCAATACAAGACGAGTTATCCTCCATTCGTAAGTACTTTTCTGCCAGCGGTGGTGGTGATACAGGAGTGACGCTCATGCGATCAGTTAGTTCGTTTTTTTGCCTCCATGAGGGTTGTCAACTTTTTTTGCATTCGGTACTCAATGGAGCATGTTGTAATGTAAAAATAATGCATTTATGTGGTTTTTACAACTTTGGCTAATTGCTTAGCAACTGCAACAGAATTCGGTTAATACAGGGGTCTCAAACTCAAATTGTTTCGAGGGCCAAATGAGGACTTACAAAGTAACCCGAGGGCCGCATTAAGACGGTAACGTGAGTTACAGGCAAATCATTTCCAGCAGTCTTATTTGAATAAGAGCTGATGATGCCTACTTTGTAGGCGAAATATATACTTTGTGAGATCTTAGTGTCTGATTCTGTGCTGAGAAAGGATTTTTTTCAATAGACAGTTTCCAGCAGTCTGTACGTTTGTTAATAGCTTGTTAACTCGCTTGCCGAACACTTTTAAACACCAGTGATTAAACTAAATAACCTAAATGTTAATTATCTAAAAATATCCAAAAAGCATCGCGGGCGGCACAAAATGCCCTCGCGGGCCACATGCGGACCATGGGCCGCATGTTTAAGAGCCCTGGGTTAATACATTCGTGGTTATTACAACCAACCGGTTATTACATCCAGACTGCTTGGGACGAAAATTTCCTATTCATTCTCTGTTATGAAAACCACGGCTAATACATCCAGCTATCTTTAATACATCCACTTTCAGTTGCTTGTGTAGAAAAGTTGTTATTTTCGGTGCACAAATAATGGCCTATTATGAGCGACATTACCAGTATAATAAATGGCAATGAGTTTTTCTTATCTAATTACGTCCGACGTATCGTAGGGTCCAAAACACAAAACGACAATCCACTGTGATGAAACAATTGCTGGTAACTGTATCTGAACTGTACAGACTGCTTCCAAAACAGCAGCCATTGAAGTGAAAGCAGTTTGTCGTTGCAGCTGAAGCGGTGCTTTACTATACTTTGGTGATATTTTTATCTCATATTGGTTGTTTAGTTGCAGTTTTAGGAAAACCTGTTATTGCAATCACCGTTTATCCCAAATTGGCTGCTCCGAGATAGATGCATTTCTACTGTGTCGCGCAATTTTGTTTTTGGTTACTTTCCGCTAGATGTTGCTAAATACCTTGAGTGAGAACTCCGCTTGCGGGTTTTTATTTTCACTTGACAGCAAACGCATTGCTTTTGGCCATTGCAGTATTGAAGATGTAGTCTACCTTATGTGATCGGCGTTAGAAATACGTAGGTCAATTAAAAGCTAGTGGAGTTTTTCCGATTTCTCTTACGTGTCTCTTGCGACCTTGAGCATATACTAGCGCCAAGTATGAATAGAAGTAAGCCAGAAAAAGTTCCTTTCTGCGGATCTTCTAATAAGATGCTCGGTGCAAGTTCATGATATGAATTCTAACGTGAAGTTGTAGCGTATAATTTTTGAAAGACAAGGTTATCGTGATCTACGTTCTGACACTGAAATACGATAGCTCTCGAAGCGTGTTTTAGCGGTATCATTTGTTACATTACATGGGATGATTTTTTTACGGTATCATTTTTTACATTACATGGGCTGATAGCAACACACATTACTAGAGTTGCTGCCATTAGAACAAAATGTATGAAACTAATGATGCAGTTTATGATGCAGAACGTCCTATTTCACCGAAAGAGTTCGAAACTTCGAAGACACAGATCTACGCCTATCAAAACGTAATTTGAAATTGCTGTTCTGACTTAATTTCGTAGATAATATTTTTATTGAAAATTATTGTAGATATGGCTGTTTTGAGAAGGCGTGTATTTTTAAAGGCTTATTGCCTAAAATTTGCTGTTCGCCTTTTGAATGACACCAACATATTTCAGAGAACTCAACAAGGCATGGTTACCGTGCCGGAGGAGGATGAAGATATCGACGATGACTTCAGCTCAGGTTAACTGTTGTTTTCTTGCGGGAGGGGAAGCGCCGATGTTACTTTTCCGAGTTTTGTCTATAAAAAAATTTTGGACGAAATGTTTTAACAAACAACAAGATATCTGTTTTTGTAGTCGGCGTACCTTTAGCACCAGAGAAAGTTTTTGATATTTTGGAGAGCTTAGGCAATGGTGCAAAAGGAAGATCGTTTATTAGTGTGACCTTTCGTGTTCGAGTATTTTAAAATCTTATTTGTAGAAGGTAGAACCATAGCGGAAATACACTAGCAGCAGCTAATTTCAGCAGTTTTACAAAACTGTGGTTGAAAGTCGATAAGGGCGCTGGAGATACAAGAAGAAGCCTGAATGCTTCACACTGTAGAAGAAATGAAAGTGACCACTTTGAACTCACTCTCGTTCTATCTATGAGTCTTGCCATTGAAAAACGGAGATTGAACACTTGTACCGCCTGTGATAAAAGGTTCTTCATGTGGTTTTGAAAAAGCTTTCGTGGTGTGCGAAATGCTAAAAGCTACGATTCTTTCTCCCTTGATAATGCCATAAGTGCTTAAAATTGTAAGGAATATATGCGAATGTCTGGTTTCAATTTTAGCCGCGATGTAAAGGTTGAGCCTCTACCAAGCAGTTGCACTTCTACAACAAACGCCGTTTGCGACCCAATATCCTTTTTGCTAGCTACTGCTTTTTTCAATAACCCGTGGTAAGATCTAACATCAGCACATACGTAAAAATTTTCCGCTTTATGAATGCGAAAGGTTGGACTTTACAATCGATGTACAGCAAAGCAAGCAGGCTCACGAAAAATCTTGCCCTTGCGGAATAGTGTCGTAGTATCCTACTTTTGGCAGTTATTTCTATCTCTGCTTGGATTTTGTATGTTTTTTTGTTAGCACCTCGCCGCAAGTCTTCCTACCGCTTACCAGACAGTGAGTCGGACTTGGATGATGCCTTGGATATGTCGGATTCGTCGCCGTCTCCGGTTCAATCTCAGTTCAATGCTGCCGCTTTTCTAAGTATGAATTGTGATTTGCTTTAATACTTGTGACACCTCACACTGCAGGAAGTTTTGTGCTTTAGAGCAGGGGTTCCCTGGCCGGGACGCGTAAACCTCCTGGGGATGCGTGAGGTGAGCCCATCTGAAGGGTTTCGTGAAGCGTTTCTAAAAGTCAAAACCGTAATACTTTTTTTGAAATATACGTCGTATAAAGCCTAATGGAGTATACGGTAGGTATTTCTTCGCATTGAGCGTCTTGGTCATATGTTTTTACCCGCACAATGTATCAATGTATGTGACATCACAATGCCTTTTGAAGTCATGATGCATTTGGCTGATAAAGATTTGTACTGCAGGCATTCACTTGCTCCTTCTGGCGTTTTGGCTTAGTACGAGGGTTTTATTAGCTTGCATTAAAAAAGTTTGTAAATGAGTAAACTGTCAGTGTGTTCTACTTTAGTTAGGACTTTTAACTTTCACAAAATAATGAAACGAAGGCAACGTAACGTAATGTAATTCTGGATCAAACCGTGTCTCAAAAAGGTGCGGGTTCGTAAAGACATTTGTTACCTACAAGCGATTCATGGGGGAGAAAGTTAAATAACCACTACTTTAGAGCCTTAGTGCTTTTTGTTTATACAATTGAAACTGGGCATTTGGTTTTTATGCTTAAAATAGCAGCCTACATGTCCGTTGCGGGTATCACGTAGTCACTTTTTCTGAACGTGATCTGTCGTTGCCTCAGATATATTTTTCGCTCAGGTTTCATTACAGTTTGTTGTGTGCAGAGCAACTGTACAGCACAAGCGAAGACGGGCCGAGTATAGCAGGTCTTATCTCGGAAAATGTGGCATCTATGGTGAAAGCCATGTCGTCAAAAGTCAGTGCGTCGATGTTGCTTGATCTGCAGAGAAAGCACAAAGAAAAGTAAGTGAAGATGGTTTTCAGTATTATTTGATCGACGAAATTGAACCGGTCTTAGATTACCTCATAAGGATATTTGGTGTTTCCAGATGTTCTAAGCTCATTTTTTGACAAAGAAAAATGGATTTTTCGTTTGTTGAAGTTTTTGCTTTTACGTTGAATTCGTGTTTCATTTTGACTATCGTTGTGTCAGGTTGGATGATTCGTTCTCATCATTCGCAAGTTTGTCGGACAACCTGGATCAGTTGCTTTCCGTTTATCTTCAGTCAGTCTTTTCGAAAGGAATGAAAACACAGCAAGGACTTGCTATCCTATCAAAGTACGAGAAATTTTGAAATGTTACTAGTAATGCAAACATCAACATATTTTCCTAATTTCAGCAGACAAAATAGCGTTTATAAGTGAAAGCTAACGCCTGTCGCGATGTCTATTTGTACTGAGAGGTGCAGTGTTTCTCATGTGACAAGTTTGTTTAGCAGAGGTCAAATCATTGCGCTCTTGATCATCGACACTCCGTTTCGTTGCTCTTTCCGTGTGGCTTGAGTTATTTCTGTTTCAAGGTTTAATGCCGTAAGTCAGCGCCCAAATTTGAAAGAAGTGATCAGTGAACATTACAGCAACGTGTATGCAACCTACGCCAAGGAACTGGAAGACATGCAAGAAGTGAGTGAAATTTGTGTTTGCTCCCTGTGTATTTTTCGCTTATTCTGTATATTGTACTTGCAGCGCGTAAAGTGTTTTCAAGGTGGTGTTCGCCAATAAAAGTTTAACGGTTTGTATTCTAAAATACTTTAACACACTATTTGTATGCTCGTTGCGCAGAGTTTAGTCTTTCTAAATTGTTAGGTCAGATGTAGCGGCAAGAAAAGCGCTAAGATTTTGCATAAGATCTCTGGATCAATGCAGACTTTGAAAAGACAAACAATGCAAAAGATACATATTCCTTGCAATGAAACATGAAGCGTTAACGTTTTAACATCTAGAGACTATCTTAAGTTTTGACAGTGTTTTTCAAGTCACACAATCTTCGCCTGTTAAGGTCAGCACAGCAAGCTATATCTAAACAGAACACTGTTAGCAAACGTGTTGGAGTGGTGCACATGAAAATTTGCTTGAGAGCAATAAGTAAGAGCAAAAGAAATGGCTGGCTCTTCGTCCCGCATTTAGTATAATTGTATCATGTGGGCATTCAGTAGATGGTCTTCTGGACCTTTGTAGGCACGAACCAGTTAAATTCAATTTACGACATTAAGTCGATTTGACTATGCGAAACGTTCCCAGATTTGCGGAATTATCCAGATAAATTTTCATTAGCGCTGTGCTTCAAACACATCTACAGTACTTTTCAAACGCATACCACACAAACCAATAGTTTATTAGAAAGCACAGTTTTCTAAACATTTCACAGTTCATGAGAATTATGCACCGGGTTCACCTGAGACTGCGTTTGTTAACCAGCTTATAAAACAGGTTTTCTTAAAAGTGGTGCTCGTTAGTTGGTGCGCAAAGTGTTGCGATGCGAGTTTCCGTGCCGCTCCAGAACGTGTCATGATTCTGATGTCGTTACCAAATGTTTCTTTTCGGCTGTGTTCCATCGGAATGGCAGATGTACGAGAAAAACAAGCATGACCCTATCATCCCGAGAGATGCACCTCCTGCTGCAGGCGCCATATACTGGTCTAGGCAGCTTTTGTCTCACATTGAAGAACCAATGAAAGTAAGAAATTTGACATGGGTACATAACTGCATCCCTCGGCGTGTCCTATTTATGGTTGTTGAACCTGTGTACTTCGCATGAAAGCAGCTGTGTTCACTGATTTCACTTGCTGTTTTGTTCTAGCTGTGATGCGTTAGCGGTAAATCAGTGTTTTTTGCGGCCGTAGGCCTGATGGTTTTGTTTCATTTAATTTTGATTTTCACTGAGACATTACAATTTAATTTCCTTTGTAAACCCTCCCTTATGACTATTTTCACCCGTCGTTGCATTTTAAGCCTGGATTTTGCAATTGGCGTTGACAGTGAAAAGACCCTGGTGAAAATATTGAATTTGTTCGGCTTCGGTTGGCGCTCTTCGGTATAACTTTTCACTTAGTTATGATCAACGCTATCGCAGTGGCAGCAGCACCGATGCGATTCAATAGTTTTGTCAAAATGCCAACGGTTTCGTGTTTTTTGCAGATCTTTCACGAAAATAAATCCATGAATCAAAACAAGGAATACCACAGAACAGTCAAGTTCTACAATAAACTGGCCACAGCTCTGGTGACATTCGAAACGCTGTGGTATCAGCAGTGGTGCAAATCAGTCGAGCACGTGCTTGCCGGATTGCGGGTTCGTACATTTGATACATGTTGACGATGGTGGGTAGCTACCGTTGCCGTAGCGTGCAGTGTTGCTGTTTAGAACAAACAATCTTATGATTTGCATAGCAAATTTGTGCCTCGTGCATGGTAAAAAGTGCTTTGACGCAAACGGAGGTGATCTCGTTTTTCATCAAATGCTAACGATATACCCTTGCGCAGCCATGCAGACGATTTCATACATTTGCCACAGTAAATTACGAAAACAATGAGGAAGCCTAATGATTTTTTTACAAACGCTGATGTATAGTGCAACCCTTTTTGCTTTGGGAGCGACCAGCAAATCAGTGTTCGTATTTCCACCTTTGTGAACTGACTTTGGTTTGCTACACCTTTATTTACAGGCACCCATTCTCACCCACACTGATGGAGAACTTCAAGTAAATGCAGACCAGCAGATTCCACGCCAGATTCAGGAAGCCAAGTGGATGTTGCGAATGAAGCTGGAGATTCCGGACGCAGCGAAGCTCCTTCTCAGTAAAGAAAAGCAGTTCAAGCACTACAAGATTCATCTCGAGCAGTGCCTTCACGATTACAAGAAAGTAGGCTTGCTTTATTTCTCTTCTATGTCAGTGCAATACTATTTGCTCCCTATGCTAGCTTCAATTTGCCGTCACATCCACTTCAGACAATGCACAGTGTGAATGTTTGTTGCTCAACTATAAATCTATTCAAGTATCGCATCACCGCAAAGATGGCCAAGCTCAATCAATCAGCAAATTAAAAAAAAGTTGGAAATCGATGTCACATAATACAACGCATCCTCAATCCTAAAATCATATTCAAACAGATCTGTAAATATATGTTTAAGACGCCAACTTGTAACAATATAGTCTTGACTTGTGTTTGGCTTAATAGTGGCGGTTTAGACGTGAGGATGAATGACGAAACTTACTTCAGGATATTTTAGCTTTAATACCCTTTGCAAGATCTCCCGTGAAGCTGACTTCGATATGACGGAAGTTGCACGTTTTCACGCAAACGTGTTTGATTCACAGGTTTGTTCTGAAATACCCGCTCCGTTTTTTCCACTTTTCAAACCTCACATCGATTCCGTTGCAAAGTGCCTGCAAGTTGGCCTGAACACCATCAACTGGGACAGCATGAACATAGACGCGTTTCTTCACAAAGCCCGGTCAGTTGCGTGTATTGTTTGGTTGCTTCCTTTTCAACTTAAACTTTGTTTTATCGTCGGATTGCAGCAAGATAGTCGGAGGCTGCAAAACTTGAAAAGCTGTTTGGTGCGACGACAAGTTTTGTATTTTCAGGTCGACCACGCAAAGGTTGCATGGCATTGTGTTGAAAGTGAACGACGTCGTGAAAAACAAGGTGGAAAGAGCAATTTCTGACATCCACGAAATGCTTCTGTTCGACGACAGCTTCGTCCTCGGCAAAACTTGGAACACATCCGAACTTGTGTTTGTAAGAATAAGTTATTTTTTGTCTGAAGCTTTTATGTTCTGATTAATGCCGCTGTTGGATGTACTTTCGGTGGAAGTAGAGAGGAATTGAAAGGATGGTTTCGTGATTATTTGGCCAAGTAAAGGAATGCTTAACCCCCATCTGGCTTTGGTATCTAAAATAATCAGAATGGTCACACTAGTATGACCTTTTTAATGTTGATCTATTTGAACAGTTTGATGCAGAGTCCGTGCGCTTGCCTTACGGGTCCTTTCCACTTCGCGCTTGACCTTTGCAGGAAATGAACAAGTGCATATCCGAGCGCGGTCTACAACTGCAAGAAAATGTCTCCCGCATTGAGGGCGCGATTCAAGACATCGTAGCAATCCTTACGAGCAGTCGGATCAACAGCGCTGAACACAATCACAGTACGGAAACTTCAACCTTGCTATTCGCTCTCATAAAAATCAGTAAATCAATCTGTAGTTAAAGCAATGTCATAGTGGTAAAGAAAATGTACGAATGTACACGCCGTTCATGCGCAGTCCTTAACAGTTATAAAAATTTTACGCATAAAAATTTGTTTTTTGAAAATCAACCACAATTTTTGTTTCTGAGGCTAACCGGCTATATCGGACATGAAAAGCGCCCAAGGAGCCAACTGCATACAGTGGTGTATCAGAAGAAGTAACCGTTTCTCTGTGCAGCTGGAAATACTAACGCTGTGAAGAATCCAAATCTCAAGAAGTCGCGGAAACCTGCTAGAGGGGGGAGTGGTTCCACATCCACGGGAGAGAGCGCCGCATCATCGAAAGCTTTGTTCGAACCGGAAGATTCTGTACTCGAAAAAATCCTCGGTTGGCCATTATTTTAACTCCATGGCACATTTCTCTGTTTATGCGCTGATAAAAGCATTTTGCATAAAATTTTTGTGACACTGATGCCTATTTCCTGTCTCTGCTTTTACTTGCCATTTGAGACAGCACTCAAGGAAAATTTTATCATGTGTGAGACTACAAATATTATCATTGTTTTTTGATTTTGTGTCGGTTTGTCATCTCTATCACTGAGATATGAGAATAAGTTCTTCCTGTAATTTTCTGCAGATCATTACAGCCGACGAACTTATCAGAGTGTTCTTAACACTGTTTGTCAAACTCTTGGAGCTCTTACCACTGCAATGGGAGCAAAGATTGGCGATGTGAATGCCGATTACTCTTACTCCAGACCAGGAAGCTCTTTGTCGAGGTTGCGTGCTTTCTTTTGCAGTGGTCATGGCTAGTGGTGTTTTAGAAGGGTGTCGTTGGATTTTTCAGCTTCAAGATCTTATTTGTTTTGCTTAAAAGAGTGACCTGAAGTTTCAAATAATGCGCTGCTATAGTATTCATTCTCCGTGGTAAGTTGAAGGTAGTCATTCAAATCCAAACGGTAAATAAATGAACGAATATGTTGGGAAGTAGTAGTTTGCCTGCAGCTCAAACTAGAGAAATGTGCTTCACTCTCTTTTTTCTGTTTGCGTTTGCCAGTACGTGTTGAACAAACGTGTGATCTGATATTTTTGTGTTCTACTGATTGGTCCTGATGATTTTTGTTTTAATGCATGTATTCATTAGAATTTAAAACTTTTTTGTAGTTCTGACATTATGAGGACAGATTCTTCTCTGTCTTTCATCTCGACTGCATCGTGGTGGGAAGAAACTAGCGTAGACACCTGCGAGGAAGGAAGTCTCAAGTTTTACGTTAAAATCAAGTCAGTGTTTTGCGTTAAAACCGAGCTTTGCGTCAACTGAAGGCCTTGTATGCGCGTTTCCCAGGTTAACTGATGGTAAAGTGAATTCCGGATTCCTGTGATGGTCGATCGAACGAAATCGTTTGTTGCAGGTTTCGAATTCCGGACATTGTTCTGGATCCACCTTTGTCTGAAGTGCAGCAGTCAATTGACGAAATAGTTGAAGCAATAACTACATCTACGCGAGGTGAGTGGCAAACGATCGACTTTATTTGCCTTTGTTGAGATTGTTCAAGTTTTGTTAAAGTATGATTTTATTAAAAGTTCACATCGAAATAGTCAGAAGTGGATAAGACACGATGAAAAAAGTAGTTAACCGTGATTTTTGAAAAATTTGATAAGCAATCAACTGGTGTCAGGACCGCCAGCACGGAACACATTGAAGAACTACCCCATTCCGAATTTTGCATGTATTCTGAATTTTGGGGAAGGTTTTTCGATTTTTGCAGCTTTTACAAAATTTCACGACGTCTTGCCCTCTCGAAACTTTGGGTGATTATGGCCGCCGCTGACATTATTGTTTTAAAATTGACTATCGTTATTGTTGAGATGTGTGAGATGTAAAAGTCGAACTACGCCTACTTTTTGCTTAACATCTTTTTTCGCCATCTACTTCTTTGGAACCTTGTAACCATCTGTACTCTATTGACTCATTCGTTTCAGAGCTAGTGACACAGAATATGTGCATCTGCGGTCAGTAGTTAGTCGCTTATACCATTCTTGCGTCATTTCAGGTATAGTTTGGTGGTCGGGACCGAACAAGAACGAAAATTTTGAGTCGAGCATTTTAATGGATGAAGTTGTTTCCGGCCACAGAGGGGCTTTGGCCACCGTCACTAAAGGTTTGGAGAATTGTGTTTACTTCGATCAATTTTTCCTCGTAACGGTTCACGTGAATCAGTGTGAATCAGCGTGGCACCACGCTAAAAATCAGTCAGAAATATTTGCCGTGAATCTTCGCTGCTGAACATATGCTGTGTGAAAACACATTTGGTTCCATGAAGCTGAAATCGAATGAGTTTATTGAAAACTTCTTTTATCTCTTCGAAAACTTCAGCGTTTATGTCAGTTTTAGACATTGAAAAAGTCGGTTGTGTGTTGCTCAGTACCAAGCAAATGTTTTTACATCATTGCTTCACATTAAATGCGAACTTTTTATTTCGCAATCAACTCGGATAAAAATCCAAACTTCTGCTGTCGCTCATGTTGTTCATCAAACCGTATAATTTTTTGTGCAGGCCTGAAGAACCACATAAGGCAGTACATTCATCGTTTGTCCCAGTACAACTTCCTGTGGAAAGATGACATGCAAAAGTCCTACTCTAAATTTATGGCATCTGATCCTGACATGGCCAGCATCAGAAAAGAGGCATGTTATCTGGTGTTTTGAGTAAAATTTGTTTTACGTGGTGACATGGTTTGTAAACTGCGTGTTGAAAAAAAACACTCTTACCTTCTAATGTTTATGGGAAGAGACACTTGAAATTACCACGTAAAAGCTTTGGTCGAAACAGGTTATCTGAAAGTTCTGAGTAACAGATGCATTGGTTTCACGTGTTTGCCAATCCAAATCCCACTGACCAATGTTCTACGGAAAATAGGCTTTGTTTATATACTTTGTTTTAAACACATACGTTTTGCTTTATCACTTGTAGTCACATGCCATACGATTCAGGTGGAACACCTTCTGGAAGTTGAAAAGAAGATTTCATCCATTCCTCCTGAGTTGCCTGCTGGCTCGGTTATACTTCTACCCGCTCCTACCCGAGACGCTTTGCAAGGCTTGGCTGCTGCTTGGAAGACACAATACGCGATGGTTTGTTAAAAATATAAAAGCTATGTTTAAAACTTGACATCAAATTTTCGCGATGAGTTGTACAAGAAAGTATATTACTGCAGGATGTTAACACCTACCATCCAACCAATTTTCCAGCTGTCCTGCTTTTTGCAACCTTTTCTGTCTGGTTTGGATGTTTGTTTGCAGAGTTTTTGGTAATTTAAAAAGATGTAGCACAGTTAAGTCATACTTTGGTAAACAGTGCACGGAAATGATTCAAATTGATATTGTTAACAGTGTAGCCACAAATATCGCAAGCATTTTATTTTATTCGGCGTTTCAACCTGGTCATAAACCACCTTCAGAAAAAAATAATAAAATACACCAGTGATACAGAAAAGTGAAGTATCTTTAAATTTCTAACCAGAAAACATAAAGCCACCATTCATTTTTTTACGAAAAACCCTCCATGAGAAACATTATCCACATGCGTCTTCCCCCACCCATGTGAGATTTCTTATGAAGTTTGTGAGGAAATGCAAAGAATTATTCACTGCTACTCGATCAATCTCGTTCAGTTCCGTTTACACATGAAGGCAACAAGCACAAAAATTCTTTTCCATATAAAGACAAACTGAATCATCTGCTAACCCGAATCAAGGAACACAAATTCGATTAACGCTCCGAAATATGCAAACATTTGTCAGTCAATTCCACGCACCGATTAGATTTTGAGGAACCACAAATAATGGGAAGCATCGTTGGCCAAAATAAACTTATACTTGAGTCTCTTTAAACACAGGAACACCAACCGGACCTCAACGTGAAAGGTTTCATAAATTCCGTTGTTTTTATTTTACACTTAACGATCTTTATTACGTAGTATAATACAATTGCCATCAAATCGCACCTTCGCCCTTCTGTATAACTGGTCTATTTTATTATTTTTTCCTGAAGGTGGTTTATGACGAATTTGAAACGTTGAATAAGATAATATGCTTTCGATGTTTGTCGTTGTACTGTTCACAATAAGCTAGACTTACAATTCTAAAATGGTTTTCTTACAATTTTTTTTTGATAAATTTGTTCTTCTGCTGTATTCATTGTGTATACTTCACCGTACTGACGATAGTAATAAATATTACTGAACCGTACGCATGGTATTTATCGCGTTATCACGGTTGCGACATCTCATTATATTCATAAAAAAAATAACACAAGACAAACATTCAGCAGAATTGATGTGAAAAAATCTGATACTTGATAACATTATAAAAAACATAACTTAAAAAAAAGTTAGAATCAGTGAGTAGAACAACAAAAGGATATTTGTAAAAAGGTTTTAACCACGTGAAAAACTTCATCACGAAAAAATTTGAAGGCATAACAACTGTCAGCGGTTTGTAACAACTCGTTGGCTCCACCAGTGCTTTTATCTACGTTTTGTACATTGCTATGTGGCATATTAAACGCGCTTCAGCATAGGACCATGCTGTTCATTCTGTATGAGGCTATGGGGTATATAAAATAAACCAGACCTTGCAAAATTCTTGTTCATAGTGTTTACCGCTTATAGTATAGTTATATCCTGTTCCAGGTCTAAGATTATTTGTTTCAAATTCGTCTGGTGGCAAACGGAATTGATAATAATGTGAGCTTGCGTACTATTTGCCGAGTTGGCTTTGGCTTGACCTACTTGGTCCATTTACCAACTAAAAATACTTGTTCACTGGCTCTAATACGCTGACATTTACCTGGCTGTCTTCAGTTACCTCTAACCTACATGGTTTACTTCCTTACTTGGCGTACTTGACCTAATTTAGCCTACGTAACTTTTTGTTGCTTTTTTGATATGCTTGTCTACTTGTTCGTCTACATTTGTGCAAGAAAAAAATTGGTGATGAGTTGCTGGCAGCGTTGGGCATTTGTTGCAAGGGAAATCATTTCTAAGGCGTTTGTGTCGCAAACCTTTTTCAACTTTTTATAACTTTTATTTTCGCACTGCTGGTATGTCGTTTCAAAAACAGTGCAACGTAAGAGTTTTGTGGTTTTGGATTCTTATTACAAAACGTTTTAGAAGCGTTGTATTATGCGTCTTAAATTTTTATTTGTTGAGTTTTTAAAATCTTGTTTTGTTTGCTAGAGAAACAGCTTCTTGCTTCTTTGTTTTTTCCATTTAGCTGTGATGCTCTTTCCATTTAGTTGTAATGGGACTTTGCTTTCTATATTCAGCAGTAATGGGGCTTCGTTAATTAATTCCCTTTAGGTCAAAAAAGTTTTGGTTTTATCTTGGTCTGAACAGTGTTGGGTTTTCTTTTTGTGATCAGTGTGCTTATTCTTCGTCACAGGTTCTTCATGAAGACGCCAAAAAGAAGTTGGACAGTGTTTATCAATACAGAACCAACGTTCAAAATCGACTCGCTGCCCCTGTGAGTTTGCAGCTATTCAAATGCTATCGTTCATTTTTATCCGATCAAGAAATTGAGTGCGTGGCTGACCCGGTTGCGGTTCATCTACAAGCATGAGCGACGAATATTAATACCAGGGTTGCGGAGCCGGAGTCGTAAGGAGTCGGAGTTGGATTTTTTTTGTCCGACTCTGATTCCAGATGTCCAGTTGGATCATTTTTTACATCACACTCCTAAATTGGGAATTCCTGTTGAAACGGTACAATTTCTTTTGAAAGTTTTGTTGAAACAGAGATTTCTTGCTGTGCACCACGATTTCCATTGATTTTAACAGCCAAATTTCATTGCTTTTATGTGGAGTCGGAGCCGGAAATTTTGGAAAGGTTGGAGTCGGAAATTTTGGGAAGTCGGAGTCGGAACTTTTGGAAAGATCGGAGTTGGAGTCGGATTCGGATATTTTACCTCCGACTCCGCAACCCTGCTATTAACTTTGCCTGTATTTGTAACCATGAATGTGGAAGAGGCGTTTGAGGATACATAAACTGCATTGTTTGTTTTTCTTGTGCGTCGTGGCTGCAAAGTTTCGTTGGAAACATTTTCTGCTTACGGAAAAATAGCGGCTGCAGATTGTGTTTGGTCCATCTTACCAACCATTTAATTGCCCGGAATGAGATGCCGATTTGCCTGTTTATACTTCTGCGCATGCGCTGAGCTACCTCGAACAAATTCATATCAACGGCTCGTGGCTCAGGTGACTACGCTGGATCAGCTGAACGGCACCCTCAGCTTGCTCGAGGAAATCCATGACATGGAGAACAAAATAGACGCTGTCTACCTTCCTATTGAAAACATGTACGACAAATTGCGGTCGTACGACCTCCGTCTTGCAAGAGCCGAACTCAAGCAGGTGAAAAAATGCTGACTGTTCCCGTCTCAAAGTTTTGTGACTTGAAAAGCTCTGTTGCGCTGCGTTGGAGTTCTGGATTTAGAGAAAATCCTTGTTTTAGCCGCTGCGGCAACCGCCGTTTGCCACTTGCAGTGGCTGCGGAGCACATGCATGCGCTGTAAATACGTTGGCGACTTATTATGATGTAGAAATGGCGAAAACAATTGCAGACAGTGAACATCCGCTTAATCACGTGATTGCTCTCACACGCGCAGGTGGAAAGCTTGCGGAAAAACTGGGCCGATCTCGTAATAATGGCGGACGAGTTGGGGCAGACTCTCGTCAAAGAACGGCGCACTTCGTTCGAGCAGGAACTCGACAAACAATTGAAGACTTTCGTCGTTGAGGTGATTCAGTTTCGAAACGCGTTTGACGCCCAAGGACCGGCTGTGCCAGGAGTGCGTCCTGCAGAAGCAGTGCAACGTCTGCACGACTTTCAAAACAGGTATCGGATACGAATGGATGGAGTTTTTATCATTATGCTCGTTGTTGATTTATTTAATACTTCTGAATTTCATCAGGCTCTTCGCTACTTTCCCTTGATCCTATTGCAAACTTCAGTACTTGCGTCCTGCGTTCGGTATCAGATGTGACATTTTTTGCATGATCCAAGAGCCATAGCATTATGCGACCTTCTGAACCGTTTGACTCCAAAAATTTGGTTGCTCTTATTGTTCCTGCAGTGTTTTCCACTCATATAATTAAGAAAACATTCTGCAAGTAACCGACGTGAATGGCCAAGGATGGCGCTCGTTTTGTTGCAATTCTTTTTATGAGAACAATTTTGATTTGCTGCATTTAAGTTTCCAAACTGTTTTTCCTCATCTCATCTTGTGTTTTTTGTCGTTATGTCGTTATTCATTGCAAGACTGGAACCTTGGCTAGCTTTGTTATGAGTTGCGAATTTCGTGCAAAGTATTTACTAACGTGCAGTTTAGGTGCCGGAATTACCACCACGATTTTGCTGTATCCTGTTTGGAATTACCAGAGCGAATATCTTTACATAAACTTGAAATATGCTCTTGTGTATCATCGTATTAGATGTGGGTAAGCTTAACATTAGTCACAACAATAGCTTCATTCTGAACGATGAGCTCTTTCTGTCTTATGCTTTGACTAAGAGAGGAAATATGCGGTGCTCGGAAGCTAACATATGCGTACCAAGAGCTATCTCAAGAAAAAGCAGAAATTAGGTTGAGTTTTAACAGTATGAAAATATCCATTTTTTAATTCAAATTACTAACTAATTGATAGTGACAGGTGTTCGTTCTAGAGACTATGCACTTGGTTGAATGGCTGCTACTGTTACAGTTACTTGATGCTACTGTTACTTGATTCGAGTCTAGCTACATGTGCCGAAGATGATTATTTTTGAAATGTCTGGTGAAACTAGGCGTTTTTTGCAAGTAACATTTTCAAGTGCGACTTTCTTGCGAGATTTTATGTTGCTTTCCGAATTTTTTCTAACGTAAAGGTTTGATATCGCAGATATACATTGTATGAAGCGAAGCGAAAAACCCTCGACTCTGTGCAGCGCTTGTTCGGCATTCCACCCAAGCCTTTCCTCGAGCTTGAAAAAACCGGCGAGGAGTTGAAGCTGCTGGGGATGTTGTACGGGTTGTTTCAAAAGTTTATCGCTTTCGACCGAAAGTTTCGCGACACGCTTTGGGAGGCAGTGGATTTGCACGCGGCAAACAGTGAGGTGAGAAGCCGAGTGTACTTCATGTGAGCTGGTCGGTTTCATTTTCCACTATGCGCATGCTCTTGAAAAGAAAAGTTTCTGTGTTTCTTGTCTGCAACTAAAAGCTTTGATAGCTGTGATAAGACTTACGTGACGGCGAAAGCCGGACTAAGTTTGTTTTTGGCTCTAAACGTCATGAACTAATTATATAAACGCCAGTGTGAGTAAGTATTAAGTAGGCTGTCATACAACTGATAAGCATTGCACTGATGTAGGAAGACAACTTGGTAAAATCTAGCAAGGCTGTGATAGTGGCACCTCCGATTTAGCCCATTGCGTTTTAAGTAAATGCTCCACTCCAACGTGCTTTCTAGGAAGCAACACATGTTGATGCTAAAAATAAAGTGGGAAAAACATTTGAACGGTTTTGCGTGCGACTGGTTTTGCATTTTGTGCAAATGCCCAATGCGAGTTTTATCATGACGTTGAAAGGTTAGAATTTTAGTTTACTAGCCGTGATGGAATTTTTTAATCTGCTGAAGACAAGGAAACATGGTTGCAATTCGTCAATTTGCCAACAGCGCTGGTTAGACTGTTTCTTCGCATTACCTCGAATAAAAACCGTTGCTTTAAGCATTAAATTAAAAGCATGAAATTTCACCCGAAATTGTCAGATTTTATCAAACGAAACCGTCAATTTGCTCATCTTTAAGGACAGTTTGATACAATGTTTGTTTGCTAAATAAAGGTTCATTCTATTAACCCCTTAGGACCGCGAGAGGGCAAAATGTTTGGCTTTTGAGGCAATTTGGCCCATCGCTCGCTTACTGATCGCGCTAGACTAGAGAATCAATGAAGACATGATAAGATTCGGATTTTCGTATACTTTCTGATAAAGAAAGAAAGCAGATAAATTTGCACTTGAAATTTTCCATGCGTCACAATGACGTCACAGGGATGTCGTGGTGACGTCATACTGTCAAGGAAAATTTAAAATGCCAATTTTTATCCCGAACTACAAAGATCGTAATTGGCCTGCGACTGTGTTCCACACATCAGCAAGCTTGATGACTTAACTTAAACCATAATTTCTTTTTTGAACTTCTTCGCTGTCTTAATCAAAAATAAACCACGAGAAACATGGAACCTCGTCTAAATTGGTAGTCCTTGCAAACTGTCTTTTTGCACTTATTCTTAGCATCTCTAATATGGCAAGTCCATTGTTGGTCCTGTGTATAAGCTATGGATTTTTTGTTTGTAGAAATTAGAGGCTGTTTATCGTTTATTTTTTATGGATTTTTTTTCAACCAGGACAAGGCTGAAGGTAAGTTAGAGATACTTGAAAACACGGTTTATATCGAAGTGACCGTATTCGATATTGACCGTTGTTAGATGTACTGTAGGCTTTGTCTGCAGATTACTTTAATTGAGCTTGGCAAACTTAACCCTGTTTTCTAGAAGTGCTGTATCCGGCTAATGCTTACCAGCAATTACAAATTGCGTTGAGCCTTATCTAACTGCTTCGCAAAAAGTGTGTACTGTTGCTGGAAACGCAGTCATCTTTGTGATGGCACAATGCCCTGTTTATTGCAGTTGTTAAAATGCGGCGGGGTTCATTACGATGCCACCCAGCGATTACCCGACACGAAGTTAGTTTGTGCAATGCACAGTGCTATACTTAAAAAAGGAACACCTGCGCTGGACGTTTCGTAAACATCTACAAAAAGTTTAACAATTCACTTCATATGATTGATAGTTAGCTCTGTAGTAGTTAGCATAGTAGACTTTCTAAAGTAACAAACTTTTTCGAGCTTGTTGGAAACAAGATTGCTGCGAAATTGGCGGGTAAGTCGAGTTGAAATAGGTTGACTGTTCGTAGAAGTTCCCTTGTTTGACGTAATCGAAGGTTAGAAAACACTTTTTGTTCTTTTTTGTGCATCATACTGTATTTTGTCTGAACATCCACAGTCACCTGTTTGCATGGTTACCTTGATCGAAATATCTGCAGGTAAAAGAATATTGGGAAGAATGCTTGAACTTGCCTGCCAAGCTCAAGGAATGGGACGCCTACACTGAGATGAAAAACTCGATCAGCTTCTACTTAGACGTATTGCCCCTGCTTCACAGGCTTGCCAAGAAGGTTGGGGTTGTCGTACATGGTCATTGCGTACATCGTTGGAATACTTTCTGTCCACCGCATCTCATGCTATTTTTTGTGCCAGAAACCCGCAGTTGATGTCAACGTGAAATAACTTTTCTTGGCGCTGAAATGCTCTCAGGTGTTTCACGTCAATGCCATATCAAATGCATGATGACCAGCTAAAAATCCTGACATTTTGAACAATTAAAGGTGAATTGATCGCATCAGTTTGTGGCTCAATTTTTTTTCTGTTTTCAGGGCAAGTTCAAAGACATCACCATACCGGTAAGAGCAGTTGACCATAAAGTTATTTTCACACTGTGTGAAACGCTTTTTTGCTTTTGCGTATTGTAAACATGTCATAGAATCGTTTTATGTTTCATGATGGAATCATAAACGTGGCTACGTGAACATGTTTTTGCACGAAAGTAGAAAATGATTCAACAAATGAACAGCATTAAAATTTTGAAACTTCGCAACTGTTTGTTATTCAAGAGAAAAATCGATCATTCACATGGTTTTAGTCTTAATTTACTCCCTTAGTCTTAATTTACTGTGACCGTCGTCTTGCTGCATGGAGCAGAACAAACGATGATTCATAAGTTTCACGCATTCATACCTCTCTTGACATGCTCACTATCAAAGATTGTGGGACCCTGTTCGTTGCTATGCGACGTGAAACTTAAGTTTGTATCTCTTGCAGGAAATCCGCAACCGACACTGGCTGCAGGTCATGTCGGTCACGAACAGCAAGTTTCAGTTGGAAGCGAATCTGTTTAAGCTTGGCCACTTACTGGACATTGGACTTTTAAAGTGAGAGTGCTTTGCATACTGCTCTTTTTCACTTCAGTTATAATCCTTCTATTTTGGACGCTGCGTAGATTGTTTATGAAATACACCAGTTCGTCTGCTTTTGGAACGTCGTGTGCATGGGCGTCGGAAGAGGGGGCAGGGGGACTGCCCCCCCAGGATTTTGAAATTTTCAGCAAAAAAAGTTGTTTTTTCAATTTCGAGG
>Ga0210059_1003410_pt1 | contig 25405 bp, 12 predicted proteins | sample Ectturendosymbi2_FD_188042 | JGI IMG/M metagenome (GOLD analysis project Ga0210059, IMG submission 188042) | Ecteinascidia turbinata endosymbiont from Florida, USA - Sample 2 (SPAdes) (version 2) | ecosystem: Host-associated > Tunicates > Ascidians > Unclassified | place: Key West, Florida... | reverse complement strand
CCCCAAGGGGTACGAGATTGAACATCAAGGGGTACGAAGATCCTTGGGTCACAGAGCAGCTTATATATCTCTTATAGAGCAATATATATCTCAAAATTTTTTTGGGGGTACTAAGAATGCTCTGACCTGACAAAGGGGTACGAGCAGCAAAAAAGGTTGGGAACCCCTGGTCTAAATGAATTGGATAGACAGTCACAGTCAAGTCGACAAGCGTGTTACTGCTGGAAGCTACAAGATCAACCGTTTGCTTTTTGTGGACGATTTGGTACTGAAAGCATCTTCTGAATGGTGCCTTCAACATGCACTCGATCAGTTTTCTGCTGCGTGCAACCAAACCCGAATGAAAATTAGAAAGGCAGTGGACGATGTAAGTAAGCGGAAATGCATTGCAGAAGCAGGTTGAGAAGTTCAACTACCTTGGGGTGACATTCACGAGTAACAGAAGGAGATCAGGGAGACCCGGTGCACGGATTGGTAACGAAAACGCAGCTCTGCGTGAGCTTTACAGCTCTGTGTTCACAAAACGGGAGCTTTCGAACACCGCATAGCTGTTAAGTTTTAAATCAGTTGTTGTTCCGATCCGAACCTATCGTCATAAACCTTGGGTAATGACCGAAAGAATACAATCTCAACTGCAAGCGGCAGAGATGAGATTTTTCCGAAGACTTGACAGTGTGACATTCCGCGAAAAAATGCGCATCTGTGGAATTCGTATAACCTGAATGTCGAGCCACTTCTCCAAATTGTAGTTTGCAGCTATACCTATACAGTACGATGGTTCGGCAAGGTGACCGGAATGTCGTTGAACCTGGAATGATTACCGATATACAGGGTTGTCCATGGGATTGGGATTCCTGTGAGAATCCCATGGGAAACGTCCCATGGGGTGGGATTGGACAGGCATAAATTGCTATGGGATGGGAATGGAACAGATAAATATGTCCCATGGACAACCCTGCCGATATAGGTCCTGTTGGCTACACCCACAGGAAAACCGCTTAGAGGTCGTCCAAGGACCAGGATGAATGACTGCATCTCCACCCTTGCTTGGTATTGCAGTCAGTGCCGGATTAGCAATAGTAGCAAATGTAGCAATTGCTACTGACCCCGCGCTTTTGGGGGCCCCGCGGTCATCTGTAATAAAACTTATTTATATTTATTACATTATATATAAGATTTTTTCAGTCTAAGAAGTCATTACTCTGCTAAATTCACTATAAGTGGTAAGCGAAGGTTTTTAATTGAACGCTGTCTCTGTCCAGAAATTCTTCTTCTATTCTTTTTGTACAGTTACGTAACAAAAGGTATTGCGATCAACAGTGTTGCCATTTAAGTTGATTTGCTGCTGAATCTAGCGGGATTTTCTCACTGCTAGCTGTAAATTGTTCAATCTTTCTACTAGGTTTTTACCAACCGTTTTGTAAGTTTAGTAGGTAACAAATTCCTGACCAAAAACATGTTCCGACACTTTTTCAAGATGAGAACTTTACACCTTCTTCATCAAAAATATACTTGTCTTCTTTATGATATTTTTAATTGGGTAGCACCAAGACAAAGCACAACCAGCTGCCTGCAATTATTTGTAGTTTTTATTATGATCCAAAGACGCTGCTTCAAGCAGGTGATTGTATTATAATAACAAGTAATTAGATGGCTTGGTGAAGCCTAAATGATTTGATTGTGTGCTTAGTGAGTGTGTTAGGTTGAAAGAGAGTATGGGCAGAATATGTTTTTATCCCACAGCACAATATTTCGAAGTGATTCAGTTACACTAGTAAGTAGTAATGTCTGGTAAAACAACTTCCTGGTAAACCAAAGCTGCCAAAAGTTTCGACATATGTGGTTGCAAGATTCAGAACTTAAAAGTTGGCTCAGTGCCTACTGCCTTTATCCTGCTGATTCAACAAAAGCCTTTTGTGAAATTTGCAATAATGCGACCACAGCGAAATATTGTGAGATTAAAAGGCATAACTGGTAGCAAAAGCACTCAGACAAAACTAAAGAACTTTTTGCATGCTCCTTAATGCAGCACAAAGTTTTAAGTTACAAAGACCAGATTTGGAAAGTTGTAGGGATGAAGCTATGCTCAGATTGTTCATCGCTGAGCATTGTTCTACTGCGTATAAATATGCAACCATTTGAAAGAGATCGTCAAGAACTGTGTGTCATACAAAAACCGAGGTAAGCTGCAGTTACGTTGCTCAAAAATTCAAAATGTTGACTGATACAACAATTCTTATTTTGTATAACTTTATAGGTTTCGTTTAATCATGTTAAAAATGACAGATTTTTTAACGGAATTTCACTGCTTTTAGCTGAAAATTTGTGACAAGACCTTTAGCAGAATCTAGCAGTTTTTTTGACATCATTTAGCAGATTTAGGTCGCAACCATCTGGCAACACTGGCGGTCAGCACGATACACTCAGACTGTCATGTCACGATGCGAACTGGATAGAGTATGCAAAGACTAAAACTAGAAACACGTATGCCTTGCCCACACACTTTATGGTTAAGTAGGTGTTGAGATGATTTTTAAACTTGGGGCCCCGCGCTCTTGAAATGCTACATGCCCCGCGCTACCTTAATCCGGCACTGATTACAGTAGTATAAGGTTTGCAAAATGTTTGCAATCCTTTTGTACTATTTGACAACTTTCTCCTTCGCGTTAATCTCGGTAAAATGTAGAGGGGCTTGAATGATTATAAAGCGCAGAACGCTCTAATGTTTTTTCATGAATGTACGTTTGCATGTAACCTATGGTTTTCATTTTATTATGCAGTTGCAATCACTTTTCGTCAACGGCAATTATATTGGAGATGTTGGTGTAAATGCTATCAGAAGTTGTTTACATTTGATCAAACTACTGACAGTACATCGGTGCAATCTGTCTGAGGATGGAATAAAGGTCTTGAAAGCAGCAAACGAAGCCCTCGAACAGGTATTATTTGGAATAAAAAAATTTCTGCCACTGAACGGTCATGATATCGCGATCTGCAAAGCACATGAATGATTTTCGTTCGCCAATATACCAACTGCAAGATCGCTGCAGACATGAAAATGTTTTATGCTGCTTCAATTGGTCCCCAATTAAAGCCTTTCTGCACATTGTACGCCTAATCATTGCAACAGTTGCTGTTTTATAAAATTACTTCGCACGTCCTTGATCTGTGTTGTAAAAATATTTTTGCTAGCTGTTGTCTTTAAAGAAAGCAGTGCCGCCAATTTATAGTGCAAGGGATTCATGACTGACTATTACATTTGGGCAAAAATTGCACGTAAAGAATTACAGACCAATGCGTTCAGTGAGTTTGACATTTCGTCCGTTAAAAATTAAAGATCGCTAGAAGCTTTGTTTGGTGAATCACAGAGACATAAAATCAGGAAACCATAGCCACGTCAAGTAATTTGGCGGATTTTAAACTTTATTTATTGATATTAACAGAGGTCGACGGAATACACATCGGCTGGCGTGCGTTGTTACTTGTTTTGACGTAAAGCAAATGATTTTTTTGATTCCCATGCAAAAGCTTGACGGGAACCAAAAAAAACTAGATGTAAGAGATAGCAACGCATCTACTTTCTAAACGAAATCTGTGCGTAGGATATGTTTTAATACTGGCAAACATTTTCAAAGGAATAGCAGTATTTAAAGCCTAACATTTTTCGATCTATTTTCGTTACAACGACTAGATTTACGCAAGCACGATATATTGCATCTGTGATAGAACCGTATTAGTGTGAGACTCTAATGCATATATAATATTACTAAATTTCAGCTTGTTGTTTTCATGTAGGATGCTTGGTGTATATCGTATTTTTCCTCAGAAGCAAGTTTCGACCTGTTTAATTCTGCAAAGCTAATCATCAAAACATCAATACAAGTCCCGTACATTAGTTTGAGATGCAGTAATTTTATTGGGATAGGCTAGGCCCTAATAACCAAAGTAAAGCTTCTTTTTCACCAACAACGACGTGACCAACAGCTAAGAACAATTACGAATGCAGTCATCGGCGGTGAGTAGAAGTTTAGCAAAAGGAGTCAAATCACAAGCATTTGTTGTAGAGACACGAACACAACAAAATCTACGCGCAGCTTCAAACTTTCAAAGAATAGCAATCTGTTGTTCACACTCGCCTCCCCTAGTGGTTGGTGGACGCAGAGGGATGTCTCCACAAGTTTGGGCCCGTCTTCCCTACAATTAATCGTTTGTCGTCTATTTTCGTCTATCTTCTGAATATATTAGGTATGCTGTATATATTTTAGTAGTAAGCGAACATCGAAGAGTAACGGGGAGATTGTCGTAAATTTTGGAATGTGCTGCTGTGACAAGGAAACCTGATAATTCCAAAAGAATCGATTTGAAAAATTTCGTTCAGTGTGAGTTGGTCATTTGCTTGTTGAGAGTTTCACCGAAATGGAACCAATGTCGCTTACTTTTACCGTCCACATAAATAAATATCTTAGTCCCGAGACTCAGGACTTACAGTACATTTGCTTCGATAAAAGGCAACAGTACTTGTTTTAATGGTACTAAAAGAAATGAAGTCAATACGCTCATCACCTAACAATCATAAATATAAAGTAAATAATAAAATTTTTTTCAAAGTGAAAGAAAATCATATTGATCAAGAGATAAGGAAACATAAAATTGGTGAAAACTTTAAAATATCATCAAAAATATTTCAATGTTTTTCTTGCTTCTTTGTTTTGTCTCTTCTTCAAAGTAAACAAACGAAAGTTTTAATACACCGCACATGTGGAGACAAAAGAACAAATGTTGGATTTGCATGTCTTGAATGTGCTAAAAGCAATCGAGTAGTGCAAGCATTGTGAAATTCAATGATGAAACGAACTTTTCTAAACCTTATGAAAAACAGTCTAAGCAGGCAACTACTGATCACCAGAGCATGCAACGAGCGACAGCTCTGCTACGCTTTGCAATAAAAACAAATCCTTTTTCAAGAAAGTACTTACTTTGCTACATTGAATATTGCACAGGATGCCATGCAAAAGTGCGTTTGGCTGAGCAAAGTGAGGTTTAGGTTAATATCGATTGTTTTATATCCACTTTGCGCCTTAACCAACTGCACATGTTGCAGTGAAGTGTTGATACGTAGGAAAAACTTCGTAAACTCGTTCAAGAAGAAGACATGATTTATTGTTCATCGGAGAGATTTGTATTTGAAGAAAATGGTAGCATTGTTTTCAAGTTCGTTTTTCATCGGTACTGAAAATGAAGAAACATCGAAAATTTTATCGATCTTCCGTAACATTAGTAGCCTGTTTCAAACAGTCACAGAAGCAAAATTGACAAACCCATTTTATCAAACCGTTATTTTCATATCATGCACTGACCAACGTTTGCAAAAAACTATTATATTTGCCTGCTTTAAAGCTGTGTTAATCAACGACTTTGGCCCAATTTCCCAGGTGTTAGTCGATCCTCTCAAATAGTTGTAAGTCGGGCTGAGTCAGGTCGGTCAAGACTTCGGACCGGGTCCGTTTTTCAAAATGTTTCGGGGTCGATTTCCCACATGAATATTGAAATTTTTCGCAGCAACGCAAAATTTTTGTAGCCCGTTACAAAGATGCAAACACAAAACGTTGAAGACAAAAGTCGTGTTGTTTATTTTACCTCAAGTTTTTTGGTTTTCTTCAGACAAAACACGGAATGTGCGATTGTAGGTGTTTCATCGTCGTGGAGCTAATTGGTCAAAAATGTCCTTGATATTCTTGGATAAAATCATAATTGTGTCACCTATCTGTTCAATATATATATTGTCAGAGGTGACTTCCGGTCATCAGAGTCACCCAGGTTCATCGCAGGTTTTGCATAAGGTCACCCAGGTTCATCGCAGGTTTTGCATCATAAAATAAAGGTGAAAGACGCAATGCATACGGAAAATTAACAAGGCATTGATAACTTTTACAAGACAAGATATATACTTCCGAAGTAAAAGTTACATGCTTACACGCTGTATCCAGGCCCATAACTAGGGGGACTTCGTCCCCCCTGGACAAGTTTGTTGGACATCGTTTAAAATTACTGGGCGTAGTTCAAAAAATTTGGGCCCTTCTCTGAAGACTCTTCCTCCCCCTGGTGTCCCAAATTGGTTACGGGCCTGTGGCTATGTCTACGCATGAATTCTATTTGTCGGCGTCTTATGGCAAACTCGTGTGAAATTTTTTGGAGATTTTCTACATTTTTTTTAATCTTAATTGTCGTGACTTTCGCCGTTATGTTTTTATGAACATCAGTTCTTTCACAGGTTTCAGCTGCGGTAGTGGTTGTTCGTCCTTTGCAATAAGCATAATGATAAAAAAGTGGAAAATGTGCTGTAACACTTCGGGTTGCACGTGCATCAACAGGCAGACCTATGCGTTAGCACACAACCATTTCAATATAATACAACAGGTAAATTCAAGATAGAAGTTTACATATACTATATTTCATTTTTTTGCAGAAATGCGACTTATGGGGACTGTCCGAACAGTGCATTTTTCAAAATGTCGAAGTCCCAACATGTTCTTCGGATGTGCTGGACATGCAGACCGCTGAACACTGATGCAAGACATCAGATCGACTTGTTTCCTTTTACTGCAGCCCTCTGGCATTTCAAACAATATAAGAGTTCTATTGTTTGGTAGTTTGTATCAATACAAACATGTAGCTCCAGTGTGCATACACCTGGCCTAAAATTGAAAAAGTAATAAATTCATGAAATTTTCACTAACATTCTGCTCATATCGTTTTCATCTCACACTTTCTAAGTAAATGGGACAAATGTGTGATGGCAGTGATCAAGCAATAACTGACATGAACTGTACACGGGGCTTGCTGTCTTTAGAAATGGAGTACACCTTATAGCCATCAACAAATGTAACACCGGCGTCTTTCCTGCAATGCATAACTCACGAATGATTTTCAATTTACGAGCTGCCCTGCTGCCTTTCACAGTTTCTTCGTATTAATATGGATAACTGAGCCTTTCCATGAAAACATTTTCAGGTTCACGTTGTTTTCCTCTACTTGTCAAATATACTATTGTTTGATGTTGCCCTAGCTAGCTGCGCCTATCTGTCTGGGTCGTGGAAGCTACTTCTCTCTACCAGTTTGCAGTAAATATATTTTGACTTGGTGATCATTGCTTGTACAGCTGGTGCACTGTAGCAAGAAATAACAAGATTGGTGTGCTTTGTCATTTGTTTTTTTACGGGATACTCCATATTTATAAATACTCGTTTATCAACTGGTCCGAGCCCTCAGTACCCTACCACGTACCTGCGGTTGATAACAGGAAACAGTTGCTTGCGTTTATCATGCCTGGTTTTGAGACATCTATGTATGTATATAAACTGCTTGGGTAGGTTGTGCCGCGCACTTTTTCTTGGCGCTTGCTAAGATAGCTTTTCCCCCTGTTTTTTTTCTGATATTTCACAGTTGTTCTAGCGTGGTTTGCGGACTTTTGTTTTCGTTCAAAATTTGTTTCTATTCGGTGTGATTTATATTTTGTTCTATGCACAGGCACAGTTGAGAAACAAACAGCACACTGACGTACTGACAGATAACAGACAATGCAGTGCACTCATTTACTGATATGTAAAACAAGCATAACCTGTGAAACAATGGTTCTGGGGATAAATTACCCTCCGGGGGTAATATGAAAATTGTGGGGGTAATGCAGAACGAAAACTGCAATGTTGTTCTGTATTATGAGCGACCATTGCGCAATATTGAAGGTAATGAGACATACTGGCTATCTTGATATGGGTAACGGCTCGAACATGTTTGGGAACCACTGCTCTGGAGCATCACGAAAGCAGCAGTTATGGATCCCTAGTTGGCTGGATACGAAATTCCCTAGACAAGAGAAGAACCGTTCAAACATACTGTAGTCTTACACGACTGTGAAGCGTAGCATAGCAGAGTACGAAGCAGAACATTCCGTACCCAGCTCGCATGAGACCTTCGTTTATTGCTGATATGTGCGATTGAATTTTGTTGGTGTTTGTTACAGTTGAGTTGTTTTTTTTTTCAATGGAAAGGCATATCTGAACATTTCACTGAATGGAGTATGTAGTACGGGCTGCCTAAGGTTGAGAAACGGGAATTTAATTCATATTGACAAATGAAGGATTAGAGGGGCTAATGAATTAAGATATACTAAGTTTCAAATGCTTTTGGAATTGTTTTTCTCCCTGCGGGAGTGGTATTGTGATGTATTTCCAATAATTTTACCATGAGCAATATGATATCAAAATTGTGATGTATACACGTATATGACGGACGTTTAGGCACGATTTGATTTGTATAGCATACGAAGAAGTTTATGTATGTATTTAAAATGGCAGTCTACGTCGTACAACACAGTAATTTCGGACAGAAACGCCAATATTCTTTTGATTACTAGTACAACATCACTCAACATGTGAAAGCTCTGCTCAACAAATTTCTCAACTCAAACACCAAATTTCTTTTAAAAAAATCAGGAGAGTTTAGACTATTTCAAAGACGTCATATAATCTAAGTTTATTTGAAGTCGACATAAGAGGAAATTAATCAAGGAGCACTTCCTTGAAAGATATTATTTTCTCCAAAATAATATCTCTGTGCAGAGATAGCTAAATCCGCGAAGAGATAGCTATGTCAGCGCAGATACAGCTAAATGCGCGCAGAGATAGTTTTCTCTTTGAAGAGATAGCTGAATATGCGCAGAGATAGCAGTTTTTGTGATAAATCTGTCAGATACAATATTTTTACGAACAGCGCCCCACAGAATTGATTGAGATCAAAACATACAAAAGCTTCATAACATTTGAAAAAGTCATCAACAGCAAAACAATTTATTTTGAGTTGTTTGATGTAACTGCTATTTTACAATTGGCTTAATGCGTTTGTCAGAAATGTCAAATTACTTGTTTGAATGTTTGATATCAATGGACATTGCTTGACTTAATTGAATCAATAGGCGTGTGTCAACTTCTTTATAGTAAAAGGTGAGATTAAAACTGCTTTCATTCTTGTTCCCCAAGTTTTAGTTTTTGTTGCTTATTTGTTCTCGTATTGCGCGAAAGCACTGCCTTTCATCATGACATATCGCCGCTTAGAAATAGACATTTTGTTGTTCAACACTTCATGTTGCATTTGCGAATTTCTACACACACATTGAGTAAACAAACATCCCTGCAATGAAGAGCAAGCCATTTGTATTTTATTTGCTTGTAGTTTTGCACATGCTTCATTGGAATCCCAATGCACTTCAAATTTCATATCCTTTCTTTTTTAGTTACCATTTGATATTTAAGTTATTCAACTTCTCTGTTCATGAACCGCTTGATTGTTGATCAGACCAACAAATTATGACATATTCAGTGACAATGCTTTTTACTGAGCACACATTGAATTACAACTCTACTGTATGTCGTGTTTATGTAAACAGCACAGTGTTTTCTTGAGTGTTTTGAATATAATGGGAACAAATGTGTAAGTACCGTGTGAAAAACACAAACATTATTTTGGTGTGCACTACTTTTCAGGATTTAATAAGCAAGTGATAAAAGTAAAACCATTTTGTATCGATTTGAACAAAAATTGTTAGATCCTGTTTTGTGAAGCATACTCCACAAATTTTCTTTTTGTTCTTTCATTACTGTTCTTGATTACCTTTTTACAGGGGCGATTGCTGTTTGCTTCCGAAATCATTTGTACCATTAACTCCCTGGCAGCACATACAGTAGAGGTACATTTTCTATTTGGGTATACACTTGCGCATGACTGATTCCAATATGTTTTGTTTTGTAACACAGCTAAATGCTTCTTATTCCGTTATAGTTTCAGCTTTTAATTTTGCTTAGGTTAAGAGCTGACTAATTGCTCATTTGCTCACTCTCTAGACTTTCAGATGATTTGTGTTCTCAAATGATCTACGCATTGATACTCAGCAGAGTTGTAAGCCGCTTATATAAATGTTGGCGTTGCCTTATTATGTTGAACGCAGCAGAAAACAATTAAATTCTTGTTGTTCAAGAATCCTTGCTGTACATTTTTTTCTCCTGGCATGAATACTTGTGATAAGATAGGATCGATTTCCAACTGAATGTGTGGTTAATGAATGCAGTACAGATAAACGGTGTCATCACGCATTACTTTGGAAAATAGATTAAAAGATTTCGTCTTGTTACACCTCGAAAATGATACGAGGTGTTTCTGTGATGACTTCAAGTGACTATAGAAATATTCTAACCTGAATTGGACTCAACCACACAAAGACTGGACTCTGTTTCTACTCAAACAAGCCATGGCTCAAATAACCTTTCCACGATTCGAACTCAACACACTCTTCAAAGGCGTGTGACTCGCCAACATCCCAGACCATATCACGCGTGCCATGGCTGAGAAAAAATTTAAACTAAAAATGTTTTTTTGTAGTACTTGTGAAATCAAAGTTGTGTTTGTTCCAATGAAGTATTGTGTCTTTTACTCACCATAATGAGTACCGACGATGTTTCCACCAGTGCTGATATCAGTTGTTCTAATCCTGCCTCTTTCGAGTACTAGAGTCAACATTCATGCATGTTATACAAGGGAAATCGACTTCGAACCTTTAACGTCAACTGCAGCTCTAGTCCTTGTGATTTGCTGCTCTTTCTGCAAAATCACAGAAAGGTCAGCATTTTCAGAAATCAGACAGCTGGTTAAAAAATTGCTTTTTTTGCTGCAGGCAAGAAAATATTACAGGTGAGAATATGCTTTTGTACTGACCTTCAATTTTCGCAAAATAGTCATTATTATCATTTTCCGAGAAAGGAGTGGTACATGGTGTAAATCGGAAATGGTGCAACTCCACTGCACATTGTTAATCGTGATAAGCAAACTTCTTTTCTTTCCAAACGAAGGATGCAAGATATTTTTGCGACTGCATGACAGTTGTGTGCTGTACGGGGAATCCACTACTGATTCACCTTCATATATATACTGAGCTACATCGTTTCTGCTTTAAGCGTTTTTCTGCAAACTACTTTAGGAGGTAACCAATTGTTTTCGGATTATTGAGTAATATTCGACGAGTGCCAAACACTCAATTTCAGTTAGTATTTGCTTCAGTTGGTATTTGCTTTCAGCATTGGAGGTTTGTGATAAAGTGAAATGAATTTTTTCATGACGCAATTCTATATTTCTAAGTAGATAAAAAATTGTAGAATCAACATTTACAGAAGTTTGTAATATCCACCTAAACAGATGTAACGTATGTTAAATGAGAATACTAAGATATTTTGTGCTTCTGAAATGTCATAGAAGATGATGTAGAGCGCAGAGGAAACAAGATATTTTATCTCCCCGGATAGGCACTCGATATTTGCTGATAAAGAAAACATTTGTTTTCCACACGTCCGGTACGAATGTATTCAAATCGTTTGTTTTTGCCTGAATGTTTCTTCTACCACATTTACGTCTTCCAAGCGGCACTCTGTTCAGAGGTGTGGACCTTGCTTACGTTATCAACTATTCCATGAGTAATAGCATATAGAGAGAAATGGGTTCCTGGTTTATCTTTATGTCCAAGTTAAATGTCTTGCATCATTTGTTGGATTTAGAAATGGTTTTAACGTGAAAAGGTTTACAAGCGTTGGTTTAGAAGTTTTCTGGGTGATAATCAAATTTTTTCTCGAGCTTAAAAACAGGAAGCGTCTCTTTTTCAGTATGCCATCTACAGTTTCGTTAGTCATCATTTGCTATACGGCAGTTGACTCTGCATGAAGTGACAAGTTTGATCGCTCAATGTAACAGCATATTATATAGCATCGCATGTTGGCTATACTCTAAGTGCTGTTTTTAGTTACAGCATTATTTTTACAAGTGGGTCCGCTACATTGCCGTATCAAGGACAGCACTAACAAATCTCGCTCGTTTGTTAGAACCGCCCTGCTTACTTCTGATACTTCCTCTAATATAAAACCGGCTATAGATCACAAGACATAGTGTATTTCTATCTTTTATTGTATTTGTCAATAAACGTAATATAAAATAGACGAATGGTACTCACCAATAGTGGTTCGTTTAACTTGCAATTCTTCTCGAATCAATTTTCTCAGGCTAGCTCACTCATGCAACGATGCAATCTGATACACTGATAATTAGTACATTTTTCCACTAGATTTGGTCAGATAAAAGGACCTGTTGCTAACTGAAGTCTTAACACTATACTTTAAAAAGAGTTTTTCGGTATCTGCTTTTACTCCATGAAGGAAAGTTGTCATGGCTTCATGGAATGAGTCACTGCTGCTTTATATTCACGTTTTGGTAGCTCTGGAAACAAGGCTTAGGGACAGGAAGTGTTTTGTTTGGCAGCACAAGGTTTTGGTTAACAAGTTGGAAAATAAACTCTATCTTTACTGTCTACAGTAACAGAACTTTATAAACTACTTTCATCATTCAGAGTGCCGAAATTCTGTTCGAACAAGCCAATTTTATCGTTTTGGGTGTCAGAGATCAACCCGGACATGCCAAATTTGTATCACTGGTAAGGAGTAAACTCCTTGTTTTTATTGCCCATCGTGACAGAATTCTCCCGGAACAAGCCGTCAAACTTGACCGGATTGAATCCCTGGACAGGACTTACCCAGTTAAAAAGTACTCAAGTCCAAAGGAGCAGTGACCATATTTTTCGATGGTTTGGGTTCCTCTGAATTAACCCCAGTCGCGTTCGCAGTCGAGGCAGAGTATTTTACTTCTGAAGTCAAATCTTAAGGATTTAAACTCCAGAAGGGATTCGAAACAGGTTCCAAACGCTGTTAGTTCCAATCTGAATTGTGAAGGCGAAAACTGCCCTATTTATACCCACAAAATCATGTGGCAGTCATATGACTTCCAGTCAGACAGTCATATGACTTCCAGTCAGACAGTCATATGACTTCCAGTGTGACTTCCAGTCATATGACCTGTGGTTTTCTGCATGACTAGGCTCTGACCGGAAGTATGGGTAAAAGCATGATCACAAGGTAATGTGTCTGGTCTCAAGATGATTCAACTGCATGCTCGCATGTTGACAGGAAGTGTGAGTGAGTGCATGATCAGCGTGTGATGCCCTGTGTGTCTGGACTGGTGTTTAGTGTGTATTTTCACACAGGAGCTTGGCATTTTTGTTTCAATCGTTTTTATCATGATCCAGTTGCTGTTTAGCAAACTGCTAATTCATCTTTAGCCTTATTATACAGCAGTTAGTTGTAGCAGGTTAAAACGTGCCTGCTACATCAACTTCCCGAATATTAAATCCGGTTTTAGGTGGGGATGTCACCCACGTTTTCTCCTTTCAATGCAGTATCTAAAAGACGAGTTTTAAGAAACATTGAGTATTTTGTTGCTGATCAATAGTTGCTATCCTTTTCAAGTGACATAATGCTCAGTTTGTACTGTGACTTCCTGGTATTATTGTAGCTTTGTATGCTTGGATAGCTTGCTGTCATTCGTAGAAAACCAGCTCAATAAAACTTTATTATACGGTAATTTCATCTGCGTTCAGTTATGATAGAAACGATTAACAATCTACTTTAGACAGTCACTTTGTTTTTACTGATAAATGATAATTAATCTATGTCAATATCATCGTTTAGTACAAGTATTGTCCTTTTTAATGTCGCGACACATGTGATGAGTAGGCTATTGTCATATGTTTACAACCTCTGAATTTCTTAAGTAATAGTTGTTTACATATTCAATGTAATAAAAAATTAAAGCTATGTGAGGTATCATTAAATGTGCTTTTTCAGTCACAATACTAATTTTCCTAGTTTTCATGTAAGCAACTGTAGGGTCGTAAACAAGCTACGACTTTCATACATCGTTGCATTATGTTTGTACAATAATAATCCAACGTTAATAAAAGTGTCAAAAGGGCTATTTCATAAGTTTTGGAGATCAAAGTAGGATCTTGAACAGTTCATGTTTGCGAAGAATTGCAAGTTGTCAAAATCGTAGAACTATGAAGAAACAGAGCTTTCTCCTACTTCTAAAGATTTTCAACCTCTGGAACAAACTTGCACTCGTTTGAATGATCCGTAATTCCAAAATGTTATAACTAAGTGTATGCAGAATACATCCGCAACAAAATGATATTTCATATGCGATTGACGCACAGCTGAAGTGCCACATCTATCTACGTCAGTTTTACACCTTATTCACCGCATCAAGTTCGTTTACTCAAGGTATCACAAACTACTAGCGCGTGGACAGCCTGTGTGAATAAAACTTCAGACTCAGAGTAAAATCACATCGATGTCGTCCAGTATCACAACAAACATTAAAAATGCACATGATCGCCTAGTGGTTTTGTAGCTAAGACCAACGTTTCAAACAGCTCAGAACTGTGGAACAAGGATTCGACTCACATACAAGAAATTGATCCTCGTGGTTGTTGACGCGCATGCAAGTCACAAAAACCTCATGGCGAAATCTCTTCTCACTTCAAAGCAACATGGTCCAGCGGGAGCTTACAGTTACGCAACAAGCAATTCATGAAACAGTGTCAGTTCACATCGATTAGGAGAAGCAAAATGCATTCGAAGGAAAAATGTAACGCTGGTCACATTACAGGTGTTTTTAACAAGTTTATCTGATTAGTTTTTACGATTTTTTAAATTATCAATTTCAAACCTTTTCTGTTAACATTCTATTTAAAATTTATATTGCATTTGTTGCTGAATCTGGTCCATGTTAACAAGTATTGATAAGCATACTTCACACAAGTTGAGTATCAACACTATCCATGGCCAATAAAGTCGTTTTTGGGGTAGTCAGATGAACATTTGCATAGAAAAATTGTAGAAATGTGGAATACGTTTCCACGAGAATCAAGTCAAGTTTTTCCTCTTTCTTTTTGACACAACCGTTTTCTCTCTTCGATCTATTCGTTCAGCAAATCCTGAGAAATCCAGGGATCGTGATCATAATCAGGAAAAATACAATGGTGAAATTACGGATCGCAAGATTTCTTTCTGAAAACACGGTCACTACTTTTTCAGGACGGTTGAGGTAAATCTTGCGGTTCGCCGAGTTCTACGAGAATCTTTTCAATGTGGACAGTGGATCGGTCAATCTACTCTTCGATTAAAAAATGAATGCTGTTCCACTAACGTACATCATAATATTTTATCACAAAAAACGTATGTCATGATCATTGTTCTTTTGAAGAAAGGTTTCGCTTCTAAATGGAGCCACCAATCACCCTTTTTTGATATACTCGTGATCAATGAAGGCGAAAATGAAAGGCGGTCATGACAGTAAATTGTCCATTTCTACTTTCTATAAAACGCTCTGAACAATGTTATCTATGCGGCTCATAACCTAGTTTTTCAAACTAGGAAACTTCGCAAAAACTAAGCAATATTCATACGATTTCAGTTAAACAGGTGATTTATAGAATTTTCAGCTAAATATTGTTTCTCAAAGGACTGTCACGGAATGCTGATTCTGGTTTGAGGACATATTTAAACCAGATTGCATATGCAAATTGTTTAACGGATTTGATGCGTAAGTTGACTATCTGGAAAACGTTCTTCGTGTTGGCTATATGTAGAAGTTAGAATCAAGTATAAAACGCCCGGCTTCATGAACCTGTGTTTACAAAATATGGAAAACTTTGAAGATGCTTGATCACGAAACAACGGATGTATTTAACTGTTCTAACACTCTAACAGGTGAAACGATTTCAAGAAAAGTCAGGATTTAAATTAATATGCATTTTACGTGCGAACGTTTTCTATGTGCATCAGCACGTTTCTTACCGTAGCAAAGAGTCGAAAAGCAAAGTAATAGGATTTGAATATATATCTTGGTGCTCACACAGAGGCTGGTGCTGACGGCGAATGTCATCGCGAAACCGAAAACAAACCACAGGTTCCAAACAGCAAAAGCGATGGATTGTCGCTTTGGAAAATACAATGCGTGGGTCACTGCAAAACAACGAGTAGGCTAAGTTGAATGTCGGACAGAACAAGTTGCAAACTTATAACTATAATGGCAATATCACCGTTCATTGCTTCGTCTGGTTGGAGTACTAAGTCTTGCACTGTAACTACACGGATAAACTAATAAGGACCATGCGCGTTTGCAGTGGCTAGTTAATGCAGTAGGTTTTTTGTTGAGCTTACACTAAATCTGGTAAAACGGCAAAGACTTTTTGGCAAAATCAGAGGTGAATTGTGCCTGAAAATCTGGCCATCCATTGCGATCAACTGGTTTGAAATTCTTACCATTTGCTATCAACTTCCAAGTGCCATCGAGAGCTCCACGAGCAACGAACAAAGCGTAAACGACGTTCATCGTTTGAAACGTTGATCTTTGCCACAAAAGGCAACAAATGTAGAATGCACTGTCGATTAGGAACCCGCTTGCTACTGGAATATTTCGGCCAAATCTGCTGCAAACTTTGCTGCTCACATAGGCACCAGCAGCACTAGAAGCTGTGCTGATGGCGGAAGCAAGGCTAACCTGCAATGAAAACATTTCGTGTTATGTTTCACTAAGTGCTGTTGCAACCTCTCCGGCGGTGTTGCGTTAAATGTGTGCTTTACCACGAACAGGATGTGCGTGAAGAACAACACCATACATATATGTGGCGCGAACAAGCAATAAAAGTGTGGTCGTGGCGTGGAAGCTCTGCCGATATGAACTTGTGAACGATTAAACGTAACGACTAGCGCACGCGGAGAGTGATCATGGCATGTGAACTCTATTGTTGCTTGCTGCCACAGCGCGAAGCTTTGCGCACATGCCACTCGGGATTTCCGATCGCAACAGTACCATATACACCAATCTAACTTTGTTAGTAATAAAAGTCCTATCTGAACTGAAGGTGCCTGCGCAGTAAAATAAACTTACATCATGCTGGATTTCGCCGATTGGTTGTGAAATAATCGTGATTTGCCAATCCACTGCGGCAATTTTAACTAAATGTCTGTTACAATCTACATCTGTGGCACTTTTGCTCACATTGGTTAAAATCGTTCAATAACTTTCCGCATGACGTACTTGCTCAACGCCAAGCAAGCAAGAAGCATACGCTCTGGTCATCTCTGACACTATGAACGCACTTTGCATCCCAGTGTAAAACGTGATGGGAGTGATAAGTAGTTGCTTTGGCGACACCATCTGGCGCAAAGTCGAAATCAACGATTGGCGCACATCAAAACAGAATGTCTAGAAAAAAATGCAAGCGTAATTACAATCACATAACCAACACTAAAACTATCTGCAGTTGACAAAAACATTTTTACTAGCTTCTAACACGTTATTTTTGCGAAAAACTGCAAACCAGCGGTAAACTCACAGAATCTGTTCCAGTTCGTGACTAGTTTACAACTACACAAAAGCAGTAGAACGTTTACATGAGACGATTCCTTTTGTCTAATGTCTGGTGTCAATATCGCAGAGATGATTTGATTTTCTTTTGGAATTCTTGAGTCTGGTTGACGCGTTGCTTTAACACGAAGTGGAGCTTCACTTGACGTGTCCCAAGCATCTTCAAAAACAGTAAGAATGAACAGGAAATACAGTAAATGCAATAAATGTTATATTACAATGCAGGAACGACAGACAAAAACAATGACCGTGGTGTTATTAAGCCTTATGCCTTATTTATTTTTGTTGTTGGAACGTTTTTATAGCCAGTTTGCCATCAATCATTCTCTAAAGAATGAAAACTACCTTAACAACACCTCTACGTGAAGCATTAAAGTCATCTTGAAGTGATAGATTTCTAGAGAACCAGAAACGATGCATTTGTGCTGAGAATAGATGTAGAATTTTTTAATGAAATATAAATTTCTCTCTTGGATTTTTATTACTGATGTCGCGATCCAAATTTACATGGCATAAAGACTCTTTCTGCTTTCAACGAAATGGGTAGAAGGATCTATTATTCTTTACCTGCAGAAATTAAAAAAAAAAGTTAGAGTTGCCCGTACTAAAAATGTTTGGCCATCGCTGAAAATGAAGTTGTGTTTTTTCAAGTGAGGTAAAACTGCGCCGCAGCAAACGTTTTCTGTTTTCAGCCTTTTTAATATCTTGCTTGTAAAATGTATAAATGCCATTCAGCAATTTACTTATTTCTCACTACGTTTCACAAAGCGCTTCTTTATTCTTTTGATAAATACTTTACGCTTCTGTCAACTTACCACTAGTGATCGCGTCCTGGGTTTTGACGGAACGTCCAACCTCTTCCGGATTTCTGGTTCCGAATAGTATGATCAACGATGAAACGATCTCAAAGCTAGCCATGCAGCCGATGACAATATAAAATACGGTCGGTGAAGCTGGCTCATACTGCTCAGAGCTTGTGTTAATGACGTCAGGATCCTGACAGTCGTTCACTCCGCAGTGGTCGAATTCAGATGAGGCCGTTCCGTTATGTTTTTGAAAAGGATTTCCTTGCAGTGGATTTTGGGTTGACGAGTTACTTTGTTCATTTAGATTTTGTTTTCCCGCATGGAAAATAGCAAAACTAACCAAGTTTCCACAGCACTTAAAACAATAACGCACACAAATATATTTCGTTTGCTTTAGTTTTTCTACTTAAAATTTTACTACACATCTAACATTAAAATGTTTACTTTTTGTGGTGCATGAAAGCTTCCTGAAAATTTACTTTGTGGGAAACACTGATGCAATATGAATGAATTCACCAATTAAGAAAGAAACGTTTATCAAACTGTTAAGATAAAAACATGAATGACATTCGTCATTCGTCGTTTCTTTCTGTTGCAGTGCCAACAAATAATGGCAAATTTTGGTCGAGGCTCGTCATACGAAAGGAATAGATCAACAGTTATCAACATGAGTGTGACAAGGCTCTGTTGCGCAAAAAAGGGCTAAATAGACCCAGTATGATAAAATGCGCTGTTGCTTCTTCGAGTAACTAATCTCCACCAAGGCGACTGAGTTGAATCCATTAGCAATTTTTTGTAAAATAGGAGATAGATTTCAGTTAACATCCTCAGTCCAGATATTGAATGTGGAGATAAGTGCAAATCGGAATGATTGCAAAGCGACGAAAGTAAAAACCAGCCTCGGCTGATTCCTCAAAAGCGCAGTATACATATAGAATGTTTAAAAATGGTGCAACTAGTTTTCCAATTTGACGAAACGACATTTAAAGATGAACACCTGTGAATCATCGCGCTGAAAATAGCTCAGAGAGATCTGAAAAATGGATTAAACCAATGACTAGTGATACTGATTTAAACAAATTATTGGTGAGATCATTAAATTATTGGATGAGGCTTCATTTTTATTCTGCAAAATTTCTTGTTAAATTTCACTCAAACGTCATCACCTGAAACTTCCCCTTTCAATGTTAAATCAAGTGCAGAACTTCTTACCCGACTTATTTCAGAGGCAAAGAACAAGTAACCAGCAAATATGTCCCTGTAGGTTTCTGCGCCACCATTAGTCCGAAACCTCGCGAAGTGAAAAGACAAGTGGGTGACGTACAAGGAGAGACCTGGCCACAAAGAGCCCTCTCCTATTCCTGCCAGCATTCCTGCCGGAATCAGTGTGAAGTATTCTGCAATGAATGTAAAAATATTTTGAAGTGACCAGAATTCAGCTGCCGATGGAGATGAAGACGCAAGCTGGATGATGTTTTAGTAATCGTTGAAAGTTTTCCTTGGACTGTTAAATTACATAGAAATAATCATTTTTTGCAAGCACGCCAACATGTACGTATTTTCTTTATCAACAAGCAACAGTTTGTATCGAGTTAATATTCTATTTTACAGTACACGTTTCGCATTACCTCTGAACGTGATTACTTTTTCAATGAATGTTGCATTGGTGACTCGTCAACAACCGCACAGCCCCTATTATTTTTCTTGCACTCATCCATTATTGCCAAGCACGTGGCTGGGAGTGCCGCTAGAAATGAACAAATTTAAATTGTTTTTAGTGTGACCTTGTGTGACCCGACCAAGAAACGAACCCGACGTGCTGACGCAAGTATTATAGTTATTTTCCTTTTTTCTGCGTAGTGTTGCAATCGGAAATCCCGAGGGGCATGTGCGCAAAGCTTCGCACCGTAGCAGCAAGCAACAATAGAGATCATGCTCGCAATCTCTCTACTATTGCTTGCTCGCGCTACATATATTATGGTGTTATTCTTCACGCACATCCCGTTCGTGGTGAATCACACAATCAACGCAACACCACCGGAGAGGTTGCAACAGCAGCATTCCAACTTAAATTTTATCAGGCTCCGTTTGACGATTGTATTGTGTATTGCGTTGGACTTGTGGAATCTTGATTGCTTAACTTGAACAAGTGTTGTCATTGCTATTTAGTTACCTGGATAAAAGTTGGCACAAATGTAGAGAAAATAGGTGAATTGCCCAAAAGCGATAGTTTTTGTCGCTCCGCATCGTTTCAACAACAGTGGTGTGATTATCAGATTCGAGAACGTTGACGTTAGGTAAGCAGCAGTGGCAGAGGCGACCCCTGATCAAAAAGAAACAAGGCACCAGTCATGAGTGAATATGAAGTCATATTCATGATAAAATCAGAAATAACAGTTGTGATTGAAACCTTAAAACGGTTTCTTTTTGAAACGGCAACATCAGATTCGTCACATTTCACTGGTTCTCCGATTATGAAAACTGTCAGTCACACATACAACGTCATCATACTTAACTGGTTACATCACACGCAATTGCGTCACATTCACTGATCCTCTGATTGTGAAATCTGCCTCTCGTCTGCAAGTTCAATTGGAATTTAATACAATTTCACAACACCAGAGATTTCGCCACACTTTGAAATCTTTATTTCTCCTCGTTCTACAAAGTTATTCATTTCACGGGAAAATCGTTTCACAAACGAATACTGTCTTCCGGTAGCTTTATTGCACGCTAATTACAGTTACAAATAATTTCTGAACAAATTTTCCGAGAAATGCGAATTGCGTACTACCAGAGGTAAGGTTTTTTTTATCTCATTTTCAGAATGCTTTATTTTCTACCGGTATACGACAAACCGACTAGTTTTTAAAAGTGGGAAAAGAAAGTGAAAGTACTCAAACGGTATATCCATGTCGGAAATGTTATGTAGGCAGACGTTAGTCTAATTTCTGACAGGATATTTGCAAGAGGTAAAAATAAACAACTTTTAACGTGTTTAAAACAAGTGAAAATCGAAAACCATTCGAGGAACGCTGATGAAAACAGTACAGCTTGGGTAACAAATTCATAACAAACTGTTATCGCCGTCTCGGCCTGGGAAATGCTTTCCATACGTCTGTGCTTTTGTCGGTAAACGATGTTTCACTAAATTCATTTATGAAAAGCATGAAAGGTCTAGATTCATATCAGTAAAGCGTGAGAAATTGATAAAATGTGGCGGAATTTCTTGGGATACATGCAGCTGAGGGAGCTGTCGTTCACTATGTCAAGCGGAAACCTGGCACCAGTAAGGCAACGGAGTAAACGTGGAAGCAATCCTAAAGCACAAGTCGTTTGCTAAGCAAAAACGGTTAGCTTGTCGATTGAATGTGATCACACCCTTTTAATTACTTGCACGAAGGCTCCAGTGCAGTAAACCGTTACAGATTATGGAGGTTATGCTTCAGCATTCTGTATGACGCCGTCTGTCTGGTCTGAAAGATGTTCTTGACCAAATTAGTTCAAAGACTAAAACCTGAGAGTGATATTCAACCACTTCATAATGCTAAGTAACAAAATGACTTAACGAATAGTTTCCTACTAAATGGCATCACATGTCATCTGTTGCTGTAGAACATATATTAAGCGACTGAAAAAGGATAGATTCAGCGTTATCTTTTACGTAGTCAACAAGTTGGTGATTGCATATTAATGTGTTAGGCCAAAAAGCATCGTGATTCTGCTTTGTTGGCGCAACAATTGGTATACCAACCATTTCTTAATGCTTTTTTTCTCCATAAAGATAATGCACATGTCAAAAAGAGCTTCCACGCAATGACACATAAAGTAATCATATCCAGAAGCATCCCAAGAAGAGAACATATTCGTTAAACCTTTTCCTGTAATATTTACCTAGCCCTTTTTCAATGTTGATGCTTGATTGAAGATAGAGTAAAGTGAAGTACGCTCCGAATGTAAAAAAGACGCTGGTTAAGAAGATGAAGGTCTCGACCACAACAGCTCGTCGTGTTGTAAATGTCTGTCCATGCGTTACTTTTGTTGTTTTTCCCATCGTAATGGACAAAGCTATTCTATAATCTGCGGATTACAACATCTTGCTTTGTGATTTGCGAGCTGGCTCCACTAATTGTTCTGTGTGTCAAAAGTGACGAGGACTACGGTTGTTCTCTTTCGCTTCATCTATAACCGATACATCCACATAAAGCGTTATTTGAACTTCAAATATTTTGTTCTAACCATTTGAACCACAATGTTTCCTAACAAGTAAATTAATTTCAATTATAAGCTCCAGGTACGCTGGACACTTTCAAGGAATCAGCCGGCTGGGCTCTGCGTTCATGATATTTCGAAGTTCAGACTTGCACACATACTGTATGTGTTCAAGAAATTAGGTTCCACGAAGGTGAACAGTCAAATCAATTAGTAAAGTCGTTCATTGGAACGTGATTTAACGTAACACTGCGCATCCTTAGTACTCAAATCTGCAAGAGGAAGGTGAAGAGAAAGCATTAAACGCAAGACAAAAATAAATAAATCAAAGCACATGCTGGGGCAAGTAAAACTGAAAAATAAACCATCCAAAAACTTCCTTTCACTACAACGTAACAATATCTGGCGCCAATTACAGAGCAACAAAATCACGCAATCACCGCTGTGGCCAACGTGCTGGCGACTCAACAAACGCAGGCGGCAGTGGGATGCGCAATAGGAAAGATGGTCTTGGGTCGTAAAGCTAGGCGATCAGGCTGGCTCCGGGGAGATCTAACGTTGCAAACAAAGGCATAAAACTGGTAACTAATAAAACTACATGCACTATAAGAAAAGGACTCTTTCACTGAAAGACCAACTACGCCCTTGTTTTTTGTAGAACAACCGAGATTTGACTCTCTGAATGCCAGTGAACATAACGGAATAATAAACCCAACGCACATATTAATGTGGAAAGTATGATGTTCCATCGTGTAAAATAATACTTGTCCCCATTTTTAATCTAACCTGCTGAGTTTATTCATCCAGATTTTGCCATTTCCGTTTGCTCAATTGTTTGGTTCCCTTTCATACGAGCCATGCAGTTTTTATTTGACGACTTCTTGCCTCTCTTTCCAACATTCAAGATTAAACCTTAGCACGCATGACTGTCTTGCCATACTACCTGAAAACCCCGTGTCTCGTTACTCATTCCACTACTCGCTTAGTCTTGCAGCCGTCTCTACGTTGCTTGTAACTGTGATTTCGCAAGTATGCATTTGGTATCAGGACAACTGCCAGCTGGACAAGTGCCACCCGGACAACCGCCACCGGACAACTGCCACCCGGACAACTGCCAACTAGGACAACTGCCACCTAGGACAATGACCACCTAGGACAACTGCCACCCAGGACAATTGCCGCCCGGACAGCTTCCACTAGGACAACTGCCCCCTAGGACAACTGCCAACAAGGAGAACTGCCACCAGGATAACTGCCACCTAGGACAACTGCCACCCTGAGGGTATCGTGGGGCGGGAACAAGTTCTCACATTTTTTTCATGTTTTTCTTTGTAGTGCAATGAAACTGAATACATCATTAAAAACTGATTCAAAAATTTGTTTGAAGTGTTGTTGAAATCGCTAGTTTTTTATGCGCGTTTCCACACTTCTTTTTTTAGCACCACACCCTGTGCCACCCGGACAACACCCACCTAGGATATTGCGTTTTACGCATCAGATACAAGCTATAAAATTCGGTTTGGTATATCGCGTTTCGGCACGTAAAGAACTTCTCGCGCCATACCGCTTGAGAACCTCTGGTTGTTACTATAATATTGCTTCAGCATACTTCAGGAAAAGTAAGTTGAAACGTTGCTGTTGCTGCCATTTATCTCACAAATCAAAAGCTAATGTAAAATAATGCACACAACGTAAAATGAAAGGAAGAACAGACGTTTTATGAGTGCGTGCATTGAATGCTATAATGTGCCTGAAAGAGTTTTATGTGAAAAATATGAAAATGCCCATATAAAATTAAGTTTTGCACTGACATAACCCTTTAAGTCCCGCAAAAACCACGTTACATGCAGAGCTTTGCAATCCTAGAACTCGCCAGGCGATTGAGCTAGAGAGCTGTTCAAACCCTCTACGGATTCAGGAAGTCTTGCAGTCGAAATCAGGCCAAAATCCGCGTCTTTAAAAACCTTGAATGACTTTCTAGCATATCTGCAGCCGAAATTATGGAAAAAAACACCAAAAATTGGTGAAAATTTCAGCACCCACAAACCCCAGTCTGGGGTGGAAAACATCTCTTTTCTAAATGGCGATCACTCGCCAGCGGATCGAGCTAGAGAGCTGTTCAAATCCGTTCTAAATGGGGAAAGACTTGTAGTTTGGGCTGAAAAAAAAACGTTTCGCCGTGCCATTTCGGCCTTTTTGGCTATGTTTACAAAACCACAGGTTGTTTTGACATGTTTTGACAGGTTTCTCTAAACAATCCGTTACGTCACCGGCCGTGGGAGTGCGTGAATCGAACAGAATCAGCGGCGCGAAACCGCGCGAGATTTAAATGCATTCTAGGCTGTAGTACGAAGTTTTAGAGGGTTTGATGGACTTTTAGCATTTCTGGTTGATCAGTTGTGGAAAAAATTGTAGAATATTAATTAGGGAAATCCCCTGAACGTCCTTGGGAAATTCCTGACATATTTGGAATATTTTTGGCATAACGTTTGAACCAGAAACGCTAGAAACTTGATTAAGGGCTCTAAAAACGCGTAATGTAACCTAGAATCCAAATATACTGCGAGCCACAATATTGGCGCGTGGGATCATATGATGACGTCATATAAATAACCAAAAAAGAGAGCCTCGTCATGAGCCCATTGGCCCAAAACCCCCATCCAAATTTTAAAAATGTTTTTTTTTATTCTAAACTACACGAAGCCACTAGTCATTACAGGGTTTGAAAAGCTCTCTAGCTATATCTGCTGCCGAGTTATGGCCGGCCAAAGTTTGGCCTGAAAGGGCAAATCATGCCTTTTCTAAAAAGTTAGGAATTAGGCCCAAAACTGGGTTGTTGGCCCATAATTTTGGCCACAGATGTGCTAGCAAGTCAATCAAGGGCTCTATAGACGCGGATTGTCTCCTAGTTTGCAACAAAACTTTGAGCCAAAAAATGGATCAATGGGTTGGGGCCAGGGCCAGCCAAAGTTGGCCTGTTTTTCCAAAACATGTCCTCTTTGTGACGTCACCTCCAGAACCCCCCCCCC
>Ga0210059_1003409_pt1 | contig 25405 bp, 21 predicted proteins | sample Ectturendosymbi2_FD_188042 | JGI IMG/M metagenome (GOLD analysis project Ga0210059, IMG submission 188042) | Ecteinascidia turbinata endosymbiont from Florida, USA - Sample 2 (SPAdes) (version 2) | ecosystem: Host-associated > Tunicates > Ascidians > Unclassified | place: Key West, Florida... | reverse complement strand
TAGTTGAAACTCTGGTGAATGGTCTTCCATAAACTGAATAATGTGTGGTTGTAATTTGAAATAAATAGCTTTTTAATCAAAGTCACAATTGAAATTTTCATGGGTACACATCTTTTTGGGTCACCCTGAAATGGTGTCGCTCTGCCGACGATAATTAACTAAATGTGAGGCGATAAAAAGTTCTGCCATTCTTCCAAATGTTTGCACAAAAAGAGAGTGTTTTTCACTATCCACATATATGCTGCACAGAATGAGATATTATTATTCAGATGGATATATGGTAATGTTAGATAAAACTCCTGCAAAAATCTTATCATAATGTATCAATTAGTCAGGTAACTTTTTTTGTGGCAAATTGAAAACACGCCTGGCCATTTTATTTTAAACATCTAAACGATGCCCAAAACATGCGTGGTCTACGTTGCCTATGACTGAAATTGCAGACAAGTAAGAAACGACCTGAGATTGATACTCACGCTTTTAGAAACTGAAAAATCTATTTTGCAACGCAGTTACACCAGAATTGCTGTTCCTTTTAAACTCTGCGGATTATTATGTGAAACCCCATTTTGAGCTGACAAGTTGATATTTCCATTGCTGTTTTGTGCCATACACTATTACATGTTGAAATGAATTTGTAAGTATTCAAAGCGTAAGTCACATCTGTTTAGGTATGCGAAAATTAACCTTTTTCAACAATTGAAAGCTCTAGGTTTGCTATAAACTTTGTAGAAATCAACTGACTGGGCTCTCCTTTCAGGATAAGCGATGAGTGGTACTTGCACATATTTATATTCAAGTACCTAGACTCTGTAAAGGTATTGTAGTCGAATTAATCAGCAAAGGTTTAATTAGGAAATCGATTTCATGTGAATGAGCACATGCACAGTCCAGAATTCTGCAAGAAAACGCTTACGAGTGAAATGCTGAAGGACTAAGGTGAGGGCAAATACAATAAGCACACTCTAGTCTAACTGAATTAGGAAATGTACTCGGAGCAATTTAAACTGGCATTATTATAATAGATCAGTACAATAGTAAAAATATCTTTTTGCATGAACAGAAAAAGGTATGGAAATGGATGAAGAAAAAATGCTTGAGTGGACGATGATGGCAGTGGAGGCCATCACAAGCAAAGGGACTCATGGAAAATATCTTTTAAGGATATTTCACATGTATATCCTCGATAAACCATTTGATATGTTCATTCTTCAATGTATCGTAGAAGGTAAGGATTTTTCTAAGGATGGTCTGTTTCACGGATTGAAAATATTTTACTTCTACTTTGGTTTGAAATTTTACAGTTTTTTACAAAGTAGCGACCATTACGTAAAAGTCGAATTACCTGAAATCAATATTTTGCCCTTGTTTTAATTGATTAACAAAAAAGATCAACCGTAGCCATTGAGATAAACGAAATACCAATTGAACTGCTTCAACAACACAGTGGTGAGGAAACATACGTGCTCGTCCAAAAACGAGTTGTGTTTTCAGCACCAGTTTGAGTGCAACGACGTTAGGTAGGTATATTTCGGTGAGATTCAGATGATTTGCCTGCAGTTGTGTGAGGCAAGAAAAACAAGTTTGTGAGTTATTTTAACAGTTATTGATTCTGATAACTGAGCTTTGGTTTGCTTACTCGTGATAGGATACGCAACTAGAATTTGACGCAGCAAACACTGTGGCGTATCTAGCATGTTGTTTGCAGTTATTCGCCAGTCAAACGGTTGTCTACAACAGCAAACACTATTAAGACTGGCGCTGGAATGGAATCGACCCGACTTGGCCAAAGCTGATATTCTTGTGGAAGACCATAGAATCTCAAAGCGATATCTTGCCAAAGAAATGCTCCCTCTTGCTTTACAAATGGTAAAAACTACACTTGTACTAACACCACATACGTTGCGCCAGAGACCGAGTTTGCTAAAAAACGTTAGGGGGGACAAACCTTATTGTTTGCGTTTCGATGACGTCACCATATTCACCCAACCGTAGTGTGACCTTTTTGTAAAATTGGCCAAATTGGGGGCACATTATGGAATTGATACTGGCTACGCCCATCGTGGTGGTTTAGCAACTAGAGGTGTATACAATGATGCTATGCATTTAATATGAAAACACATTAATCTGAGACCTTAAATAGACATAATAATGCTCAAAAATTGTGATAATCAATTCAAATATGATCAGTTTCGACAAAGAAAATATACTTTCGCTAATAATCACGACATAGATCAAATCAAAAACAAAGCACAAGATCTTTTGGTAAATACTAGCAGTGGAACCAGGCGCGTAGCCTGAAATTTTAATAGGGCTGGGGAAAACAACAACCGTGCTTCAACATTTAAATACTTTTGATACTCCTTGTTTTTAAAACATCATTCATGAAACGTGCATATTTCTGGCGTTTTCCCCTGAACATTTGTGTTCGGATTTAAGTCGATAGATAAAAAGCTTGCTTTCCTTGAATTGACAAGTTTTAAACGTTTTGATAGCAAAGTTCCAAGCTTCTAGTCTGGATCTTTACTTTAGATCAATGCTCATAAACCTTTCTTAAAAAGCGCTAGCAAACCTCTCAATGCCCAATATTGCCCCTGAGCAAGAAGTCATCGCGGCCGCCATTACGATTGCGCTTATACTGTTCTGTTTTTATACGCTTCGGATGTACGCCAAAACAGCACGTTCAACCGAAACTGAGCAGCGACTTTTTCTCTGAGGCACTGACTTCCAACGTAGGCCTTCTACAAAACTTTCGCGCATATAAGAAGTGGATCCCGTTGTCATCTAATTTTTGAGCAATTTATTCACGTCTGTAGTTAATAACAGTATGCGCTAGGCTAGAGTCCCACGTTTGAAATATGTTTGGATTTTTGATAATCCGCAAGATATTTTTGATAATTCGCAAGATCCATGTTCAACCTATTCCGTGAAACCTTTGCAGCTACTTTAAACTTATTTCATTTAAATTGTTAGATGAGACTTTGCTAAATTCAACTGACTTCATTGAAATATAAGATGGAATTAAACTGTAAACACAATAGTAAACCCAGCATTACAAAACTTGTTGACCGCGCTCAGTTGCATGTAAAGATAGCTTAGCACTGCACGTAATTAAATTTGTACAAATCACGGGCTTCTTGAAAATACAATACCTTATCTGCGGAATTTGAAGCCCTAATGGGAAAAAATTCAAATTTAGTTTGATTGTACTTACATGCGCTTTGCCAACAAGACAGATTGCAAACTCAAGGATGGATATTAGGGAAGGATAAGGAGGCAGTCGCCTCGAACCATCTTTTTCAGAGATCCGTGCCTCCCTTGAAAGCTTTGCAGCATTGTTTAGTTAAAAAGATGATGGACCACTCTAGAGCTACATTTAAAGAGACTTGAAAGCAAGTCATATGTTTTTCAAAATAAAGTAAAAATTATAGGAAAATGTGCCATAGGAAGCAGCTTTCAATTATGTAGCTGCAAATTTTACAAGATTTTGTTCCTTTCGTATGTATCTTATGCTCTTGAATTTAGTTAATAAATTGACACGTGAAACAAATTTAACTCTTTTATCCACGTAACCCCACATCTACTTTTCGCAATAGCGATGTTTTGGAGCCCCTTTCTGAGAGCTTGCCCATATCCACCCCTGTGCAAGTTATCTCAGTATCTGTAAGTAATGGCAGTGTCAATTCCCTCAGCCCTTGCAAAATAAAAAGCATCTTGCTACTTACGTTAGATTTTGTCGTTGACTCTTTTCGTTGCAGTGAAATGATTTCAAATTGTTTACTATAGGATAGGGTGGCAATTAACATCAGATGTAAGTTGAAACACTCAGCTTATGAACAGTAAGTCGGAGTCTAATGTCTTGACAAGACTGATTTTTACTAGCCGGCAAGGTAAACAGAAATCATTGAGGAAATCGTTAAGACTCCACATAATTGTGATTGAACCGCCATAATACACGTCATCACAAATAAACATCTAGAATGAATGCTATTGTTGCTAAACAGTTACTATGGCGCAATGAAGAAGACTTTGAAACTGAATCGCTTGTTAGCCAAAGTTTGAGCTTCAAAACATATAAAATTTATATCACCGCCATATTCACGCATCTAGTTTTAGAACTGTGCAATAACAAAAATCTACGATATTGATTTAAGACTACCCTGACACTGGAAACAAGGATAGGTTATATTTGTAACATCCACAGTTAACAGAGAGGAATTTGCGATGGTCTTGAAATGAAGCTTACATAGCCATTAGGTGGGATACCAGTGGTGTAGCCAGCCCAAAAATTTGGGAGGGGCCAAAAATTGGGGGGGGGGCAGAATGTTAGATTTTAGGCAAATAACACTATTTTTTTTTGGAAAAAAGCCTCTCAAAGTACAAAATGACTATATTTTCTAAAAATTTGAGGGGGCATGACCCCTCTGGCCCACCCCTGGATACGGCTATGTGGGATACAGCAAGCTGGTGCGCCAGAAACATCTGTGAAAAGCGTTATTCCAATTGTTTTTACTTGCGGTCATTGAGTATGATTACGAAAGGTCAAATATAAGTTTGTGTTCGACTAAACGCTGAAGTAGAATAGGTTCCATGAGGCAGTTTCGTTGATTTGCACTGAAATGCACTGAAGTATTTCTTTGGCTGATACTTCAAATATTTTATTAACCTGAAAACTTTGGAATCGGGGGTGGCATTGCCCCGTTGCCCCCCATAGCTACGCCCCTGGTGGCAACCGTAATCTGATTGTATGCTACAGAACAGCGCAGGAATTCTTGATTGAGCGAAGTTTATGTGCACACCGATTCGGTAATTCAAATTACCTAACACAATTTTCAACAATCATGAGAATCCAGTTTGCATAGGAAATCTGTAGCTTACACTGTCTACATGTAGTCCAGTGACAGTGCTCATTTTTCTCATTTATTTCCTGGTTTTATGCTGGGGAAACGTTTCCAACAGTAATGTAACCATGAAATTTGCACAACTACATTACTTTTCATCACAAAATGTTGGTGGGCACAAAATATATTATGCCCCCCCTGTCCAAAAGTTGGGGGGACATGTCCCCCCGTACAGAAAAGCAAAAATACATGCCACATGCAGTGCGGTCGTCTGTATTTAATGAAATTTTCCAATTCATCCAAAATCGCCTTGACCACGATTTTACCTCAACCAAAGACATGACAAACTGCTTCCCTTCGACATGCAGAAAGCGGGGGTGTTCAGTTTGGGGTTTCGTCTGAGTTGTGCCTGTTAAGCAACCCACTTCGATGTGTTTCAGAGTTTTAATTTAGGTTAAGCATCTGTTGTTTAACGATATCCGTTGAGTGTGAAGGCTGCTTCGTATCAAAGTATATGACATGTGATTGGCCATCAGGCCCCAGTTTTACGTTTGGGTACTACATTTGTGTTCTCTTGGCCTTCCTACTTTCTTAAAATTACGTAACTCACTCCCAAATATTTTCATGCGTTCCGTATCGGCACTTCCAGATGTGGCTTTCATTTAAGGCAAACTGGCTTTGTTTCGGTAAATCATTCTTTCCTGCGTTCATATGAACGCAATCTTGAAATAACAATGTTCTACAGTACTTTTATATAAGAAACTTTAGTGGTCTATGGATATGCATGGTTTGCAGGAAAGAACAAAATTTGTTGAAATTATTTTGAGGGAAAACATGTTCTTGAAGGACTATGTAAACATCAACGATTTGAAGGTTCCTATGGATAACACACTTCAAAGTATTTTACCAAGCAAGATGCGTGATAATGACTTTTGCGACTGGACCGAAATACGACGGTAAGTATGATGTGGAGCGTGACTTGCAGTGATGAATATAAGCTTTGTCACCATGTAGCACGCAGATGGTTTTGAAAAACTAAGAGGAGGTTACTCTTGGGAAACTAAGGCTACGCATTAAAATGATACATAAAAGGAAATGGGATTTTTTCATAAGTTATGAATTTTCTCCAAAGCTTGGTAGGTTTCAAGTGTTTTGCTCTAATGCATTTTCTGAATACGTCATTATCGTCTTCGGTTCGTTTTCCACAAACTCGAAGAAACAGCAAAACTTGCTTGGTCATCGTGCTCAGCGGCAGACGATGCTATTATCTTCAAAACCGCATGCTGGAATGCTGATAAAGACATCTTGGGCCACGTACATAAACGTAGACTAGTCTCTAAAAAAGGAAAGGCGCCCCATGGTTTATAATTCAGACACAGTTATCGTCGATTCGATTGTGAGATTTTTGAAAATCGGTGCAAAGATCGATAGCGAATGAAGAGAGAAGGAGTAATAATTTTTAAAAATGTGTTTTATCAGATCATGATATAATCAGATGATGATGTCTACTAAACGCAAACTCCCTGCTTATGAATAAATGCTTAAGTATAATTGAAGTGGCAGTTCTAGATTATGGGATTGAATTTGAAGTTTTTTCTCCGCCGCATAAATTTAGCGGACTCTCGAGCTTATGTCATGTTAAAACTTATGCATATTTTTCTAAATCGTTTAGCTTGGCCTTGCAGTTTAAACATGAGTTTCCATGTTCTTCTACTCCCCTTCACCACCGCCCATCTGTTAAATTGACGTCCTGAAAGAAATGGAAAGCAAACTAGAAGTGGCTGAGTACAAAATTGCAACAAAAGACGCGTATTAAATTGAAAAGAAAAGCAGCGCCTGCGAACGTTAGTGGGGATTACAAGTGGTACATTTAGGATATTGTGGTAGCGCGATTTCTGTGTCGGTGCCGTTCCAACATAGAAAAAGAAAGGTATAATGACTGACGAACGCATCACTTTTTCTAACAATTAGAAGCTACGCGTTTGCTGTGAGTTTTCGAGGCATCAACCGGCTGGTCTTTGCTTCCATAAATTTGCGAAAATTCAGACTTTCACATATCTCTTTTTCAAGTAATTGGTTTCCGCAAAGGCTAACACGGTCCGGTAGTCATGCCGCAGTCCTCTCTGTCAAAAATATTTTTAAAAGGAAATCGATTTTACGTACATATCTGCATCTACCTTCCTGCAGTTGTATTCCAACATAGAATGTAACTTCACAAAAATAGTGATGTCAGTGTATATCAAATAAATTCCCACAACCAAATCTATGCTTTTCTGAGAAATTCGTCGAAGTGCAAAGCGTCTTTTTAGCTTAATTGACTGGGAATCGCAAGTTTATGGAACAAATAGGTAATCAAAACTTTGTTTGGAAGATTTTTTTCAACTTGCGCACGCCCCAACACTGTGGAGATATTTAAGTTCGCTGCAATTGATTTTTTATCATGTAGAGTGGTAAAAAAGCTTCTTCACTCGCCTCGCGATGGCGAAGACAGCGATGGAAGTGAGAACAAAAACGACCGCTTCAACGCTGAAAGGCCAGTCTTCCCTCAGCAACCGGAGAACGTTGGTGGTTCGTCTGAAAAGCGATCAAACATTCGCATGAATGACTTGAATTTTCTCGAGGTATAGTTGGGTTTTAAAGCTAAAATAATCTTAATAACCTAAACAGGGCTCATGCCAGTAACATATTGAAAGTGGTTGTTTGCACTAGAAATGCTTCGTTTGTTGATGCCGCTGTGCTATGCATGATAGTGCAGGGTTGGCCAACCTATGGCGCACTGGATGATTTGAAGCAACGCATTTTGTCCGTGTGATCGTAATAAAGGAAGCTAGTAAACTTCTCCAATATTTTTATCGATATTTTGTTTGGAACAAATCCCATTTGTGTTACCAGTTATCACGTTGAAACAAGCTGGTCATGATTTTCCGGAAGAGGAAAACGAGCTACCTTAGGAAATATCTCTGTTGTTTTATGTGATAACAACTGGCTATTTCATCTCGCGTTTTTCGTTCATGTTACTAACCATCTCAATCATCTGAATATCAAAGCGCAAGGCAAGAAAAAGTATTTCCAACCTTTAGTAAATGATATCATTGCGTTCAAGATGGAGTTGAAACTGTTCATCTCGCAGTTAGAAAATGTGAATATAAACCAGTTTTCGATTTGAAGCAACGTACTGGATGTTCTGTTGATAATGTCAATTTGAGTAAAGGCACTGAAAAGATCAAATTATTGCCAGACTCACTTGAAAGTCGCTTTTGCGACTGTGCTAAAGAAAAAGTATGCATCTTCGCATTTATAAACCTATTCTCACATAGTGAACAAAAGATAATGAAAATTACAAACAACATACAAATGGAAATAATTGACTTGAAAGCAATTTGAATAGTGAAAACAAAATTTGATGTGTTTTCGTCAGTACCTGTTGCTTCTGAATATTCTGTTTGTACATTACATTGTGAAATTTTACCAGAACCAAGAAACTTCAACCAGAAGTATATATCGATTTGGAACGAGGTAAACACGCGAGCAAGCATTTTTGTCCGTGAAATTGATTAAAAGCCAAACGAGGTCGCGCCTGACTGATTCAAATTTGAAGAAATATCTGCTGTTCTCAGTAACAAATTTCACTCCAAACATTGAAAATGTGATCAATTAAAAACACACTCAGAAGTCCCATTACAAAATAAAGAAATGCGGAGGTTATTGCCTGTTTTACTAGATATTTCATTTGCTTTTAACAATATTGCTTGCTAAATCACTGATGACGTGAAACAACATCGTTACAATAAATAGCTAATGGTATGGTGTATCGGTGTTCGCGTTTGAAAAACTTGGCGTAAGGCGTGCAAAAGTTTGGCCACCCTGTGATCGTGCATAAAGAATTTGTTCATTTGTGAATGAGTTTCTTCCAGGGAAAATCAAATTGGCTTTATAAAAAGAATCAAACATAAGGCTGCTTGAATTAATTATCAAATGAAAAACATTAGTTTGGGTTAAAACGTCATTGCAATTGTATATCAATGTCTTAGGTTTTTGCACATTGGCCTATATTTGCCATCGAACGTCTTTTTCATACTTTTTGCAAAACTAAGAGCGATAACACGCATTTATTATTTAACCTGTGCATACATGAAAAACAAAGTAAAATTGGCTAAGAAAGCCATGCGCAAGTGACAAACTCACTTTTTCAGGAGCAGCCTTATCAAGAGGGAAATACTACGAATGGAGGCTGTTCACTTGGAATTTGGGATCTTTTCATTTGGTCTATATTTACTCGAAAAACCGATCTGACCCTTGTTTTGTGGCAAAGTATGCCCGATCGATTTGCAGCGGCTGTTGCTGTGCAAGCAATGTGCGGAGAGTTACTCTGGTTGTCAGAAACGGAACAAGAGGTGAAACCATACTTGTTTGCAGTATAATTCATGACCCATCCGTTGCAATCTGTTAGTGGCAATCTGTCATCGGAATTGTGTTAGTGGAAATCTGGCAGTGACAAACTGTAACTGAATGGCGGATCTTTTTTCGATTTTCGTTTGAAATGGAACGGACCTTGCAATAAAAAATTTAGGTCGTGTTTCGTATGAGTTTTTTTGCAAAGACTGTTTGACTCTGCTTCACGTTTTTGTGAAATGCAAAATAAAAGAAAAAAGCAAAAAAAACAAAAATAGCCGTAAGAGATTAAACGTCGTTTGAAAATCAGTTCTTTGGTTGGAAAAGCATAAGAAAAAGGCCAGTTGAAATACGTTGCTGTTAAGTATCTCGAAAAGATTTGAAACATCATGAAAAGTGGCTTGAAATTACAGCATATTTCTCAGGTCAATGCGTTTTGGCAAACGCCCTTATTTGCTTATATTCAAATTCAACTTTTAAGCATTTCAAGTTGCGCTCAATGACTGTTTTCCAAGCGCAGAAGCTAGAATTTCATAATCAAGTCTTGGAATATCGGGAAATGGCTATGTGCATCATCGACAGAAGTTACGAAGCTTCTCCACATGAGACGCGGGACCTATTGCTTCGTAAGCTCGATGTGTGGGGTGAGCTCAGTTGTCTTGAAGTAGCAGCGAGAAGTGAGTTTCAGGTAGGTTTATCATTTCTGCAGTAGGTGTGATCAAGCCAAACACTGGTGTGGTGGTCCAGATTATTAATTGAAAGCATACTGTTGTGCTTTTTCTGCGAGTTGAACAGTACTGTCAGCGAATTGAATGACTGCATTGGGTGCAGCATGTTAGTCACAACCACACTTTTGAAGAGTTGAAAAATTAGTCTTTTTAGTCCCTGTGCTCATCGCTCAAAGTTTTATATCATTTTCACAGGAAACGTTTCTTTTATTTTTATTTCGTTTTCCTGTAAGCAGGAATCATTCATATTAATTCAATCACGTTGATTGTTTCTGAAAGTGAAAAGAGATGGTTTTAAAAAATTCCAACAAATTTATTTAAATTTTTGGCTTTTGCGTTGTTGTTTCTAACACAAGTGCAGCATTACTTACAAAAATGATTATGTTTTTTATTGTGTTGAACAGGATTTGGTGGCTCACCCTTGTGCTTACCAGCTAGTGAGAGAAAAATGGATCGGTAAAAGTAAGTTACCCAGCTTCTTGTTTAGCTTTGAAAGTTAATTTCCAAAGAAATATAACAGTTCAGGACACAAAAGAGATACATGAACATAAACGTGAAATTTTACGTCTTTATCTTTATGCGCACATCTTTGAAATGAGTTCCTTGAAACATTACTTGAATGCTCTTTGAACGCATAAAGTTGTGGTTAGTGTTAAATTGTGATGAGCCAATCATTTATACCAAACAAAATTATGTATAAGCAAAAATCAAGAATTCTTAGCATCCAAAGAGCTAAATCTTATTTTCAGAAGTCAAACCATCGTGATTAACAGTTACTTAATTTTTATAAGGGTCGCGTATGCCTGTTTTTCCGAAACAGGACTTTTCGGTCTGGCCGTTTCGGTCCCGAGACATTTCGGTCAGACTATGGAATCTTCCAGAAATCTTACATGTTCACTTTTGAATGCAAACAAACTTAAATCAACGAAAGGTTTATTTAGAGAATCGCCACTGGGTATAACACGGGCTAGCGTGACATTTCACCTGTCAGATTGTTTTATCACGTCGCTGCAACATCAAAGAGAGTTCGTATAACACAAGCTAGCGTGACATTTCGCCTGCCTATATAATAATTTAAATAAACAATTATAATCAGTTGTTTATGTACAGAAATGCGGCGACCGAAATGTACCCAGACTGAAACGTCCAGACCGAAATGTTCCGTGACCGAAACGGCCCAGATCGAAACGGCTTGACCGAAACGCCCGGACCCAATCGGCCTGACCGAATCGGTCAGACTGAAAAGTCGCGTACCCCTGTTTTTCATCACATATTTTTCTCTTCATTGTTCGGATTTGGACCTTATTTATCTATGTTACTATAATCTTGTTGCGACGCAATACTTTCAAAATCATGCGAAGCTGTTTCTGCTGCATCTTATTACATGTACTTTTTATGTCTGAATCTAACAAGGCGCATTATTTGAGATAAACTTAAAATATTTACGATGCAGTTGGTAAATGATGCTATGGAAAGTTTCTGTCGCTCAATTAACATCAAATTAATTAAAAACCAAAAACAATTTTGAAGTCTGCTGTATCTGCCAGAGGCAGGTCGGAACGCCATAGGCGTTGACAGACAGGGGGTAACATGTGGAAAGTGAGGGTAACAAGCACAAAATCGTGTTTCTGAATAGGTAATTCTCAATGATAAAGCACACTTCTACATGCCCGCGTATTTTTCCATTTTTTTTAAGTTGTTGTAACGTAACAGTTTCAAGCATGACGCTGTTTTCTTACTTTAAGTTTTTAATGCGCACACGTAATGAAAAGGAATAGTCGGGTTTGTAAAGTAAATGTACGCCTTTCTAAATTTGGAAAGTGGGCGAAATCTCGCAATAAATTCAATTGGCGTAAATTGGATGAAGCATGAAGTGCCAAACTATCCTGCTGACGAAAAACAATTTTCAGCTCCCGAGGGCTCCGGTGCTTTTGTTTCGTCATCAATAAAATTCGCTGAAACAGCATGAGCGAAGTGACGGCAGTAAGCAGTAGTTTCTGGCTTTTAACAGCAAAGCCACATGTAAAGTTTTTCACCTGGACATTGAAGTACTGAACATCAATTTCAATTTCAGTTTCAATTGCGGTGGCAGAAACCGGCAAAATAAGGCTCTGAATACCAAATTACGTATAATACCCGTTGTGAATAGATACTGTCATTTGTGAAATGTCTACCGAATCCATTACGTAGATTAACTACAGTACACAGTACACGTTGTTTACATCTCTACCGTTGTTCAGAAAACAGCAGCTTTGTTTCTCTTAGAGCGATCGAAATTTGATCAAATCTACTCAGCTGTTGTTTGTTCTAGGTTGTGTGCATCAACCAGCTTTCAAGTTTTTCATCCACGTTGCGTCATATTTGGTTAGTGTTTGATAGTGTTTTTTATTTGCATGTCTGCTTATCTTAATGGAAAGCGGTGTGCTTAGCTGTTTTAGATCATAGTGTTTCCGATTGTTTGTCGGTAATTTGCTGATATACTTGACCAGAGACATCGCGTCGGGGAGTCTTGGCGGGTCTGGTGCTCCGTCTCCCTAAATGATATAGGTTCCAATAATCTTTATTTTGATTTTTGAACCACTTGCACAGCTCAAACTCTCGAAGACATCTAAATTAGAAAGTGGTTTCCACTTGAAGACTTTTAACGAACGCATGTGCACTGCGTTATATTGAAAGCATGTCTTGAAAACATCAAATCTCCGCTTGGTATTCAAGTTTATTTTTGAAAAACATGCTATTTTTCCAAATGTTTTACAGTAGTGCCTCGCCGTGTTATTTTTATGTCACAGATGTTTCTTCTTCTCTTCACGTACGTCCTTGTGTTCAACTTTTATCCTTATCACTTCAATGAAGTGACATCAACTCTAGAAATGTTGGAAGCTCCAAATATATATGAGTGGATTTTGCTATTCTGGATTTTGAGTTACTTCTGCGATGAGATATTTCTGGTGCTGCAGGTATTTCGTATCTTTTCGTGCGTTCTTATGAAACGACACGGCCCTGCACAACACGCAAAGCTTAATACATCAACGCACTGCAGAGTAACGGGGTTGGTTGACTAGATGACCGTCATAGTCCTTCACCAATCCTATATGACGCAGTTCCATTCTTTGTTTACATTGATCAGCTATTACGACATTGTATGTTCATTTTGGAGCATAAAACTGGGATAGACTTAACAGTTTCCCCAACACTAAAAAAGCCTTCCAAAAACTATTCATGTTTTATTTTGAGACGTTCATCTTCTCTAATGTTCACTGACGGTTGGCTCACTTTCTGTGCGATGGCTTTTGTATTGCTTGTGTCTATTAGCTGATTCATATGAAAAAATGAACGATTGCCCTTAAATGACTATCTAACATCGGCAAAATATTGGAGTTCTATAATACATTGTTGCGTCATATTTAACTGAAACGGATAACTTGAATGACGTACAACGCTCGGAATAGCGAAAAAAGTTGCTTGCTTATCAGTTTTTATTCAGCTGAAGCTCTATATGTTTAGTTGTAAATATTTTTAGCATTATGTATGAACGGTTTATGAAACAAGACTGTGATGTCATGGGTTGCAGTGAGTGAATCGTTTGAAAGATGCATTTATTGTTTACAACTTCTGCTGAACACACGCGAGAACAAATATAAACACTAACCGATGGTACATTTACTGTACTGGTGCAGATTTGCCCATGACTCCAACGAATGTGGCGTCATTACTAACGGTCTTCGCAGTGGCTATTTCGACGCATCAAGCTAATTTGGTTTGAACGTTCCGTCGTGGTAGTTCTCTGTAGCATGACAAATTGATAACCTGGATCAGTTGTTACGGAGGCGACTACCCGTCATATTTTTTCTTTTGTCTAAATATTGTTGAAAGCCCATAATGAATATATTGATCATTTTCCACATATGAATATGTTGTGGATTACCCAGTTTTATCTACTTATTGTAGATGTTTTGTAACATAGGCAGAGAATTTGGCGTATTCATCATGAAATATGTTGCCCATAGCCGCATTTACTTTCATCGTTTGCAGATTTGAATGAAGCTTTAATTTATTCATTTGTCTTTTTTGTAACAGATGAAGAGTGTAGGTTTTAAAAACCTTGACTCACTTCTTTCAACATGGAATGACTTGTCAAAGGCTGTGGGTTTAATTGCGGGTTTTGTCTTTCTACTTGGATTTTGCTTCAGGTACATGGACGAAAATGCTCATGATGTTGCACGTGCGCATCATGTCTGCCAAAAACGCTTTCATATAATATATAGTTTTTACATATTTGACTTATTTTACATTTTCATTAGTTCTGCATTCTGTTTGTCCTTTGTACAGTGCCGCACCAACAAAGTTGAAACAGGCTATTTGCTTGCAGTCGTGTTCAACTGTTTTGTCATGATTTTCTTGTGAAGCATTGGAAAAAAAACGTTGATAAGATCACTGCAAATACTAATCAACATATGACAAGATATTGGAGCTAACTTTAAATTTGCGAGTCGATACTTTTCAAATATTTTGCTCGTTTTTATGACATGCAATTTCAAGTTCGTAAAGTAAAAAATATGCCATGCGCGTAGTACTTTTCGCCATACTGCGAGAAAGATTAATTTGCAAAATTTCTCCTATTGAGACGAAAAACATTCCACTATGAGGTACATTAAATTTAAAACAAATATATGCAAACTAAAGGTTGCATCGATTGGCTTAACGTTCATCACCAGTTTTCATTGCATGAAATTCATATTTCCTGGTCTTCTGGTCTTTAGTGGAGTGCCTAACAGAAAAGCGCAGGGAAACCTGATCGCTTTGCAAAGTTGTACTGGAAGTAAGTAGCAGTTGAAACAAAAAAGTATTGAATTACATGATGTAGCATTAGCCGTCTTTAAAAAAAACATTGCAGAAATTCGCTGAGCGATACGCAAAGCGTTGAAATATTACGCACGAAGTCATGCAAAAAAATAAGGCAATCGCAACAGCTTTTCGTGTTTGTTAAAGACAGCGTAACAATACAAATCCTGAATGTTTAGATGAAACATTAAATTTTGCGAATGGAGTAAATCCAGAGTCATTTTAACGGCATCGACACTCGCCGGCGCCCTTTGCATAATTCAGTGAGGTTTCTTGTCGCCAAAAACAGCCGATTTTTAAAGCATTCCACACGATTGCGTTTAACTCTGGTGGTTTGCACTGTTTCTGGATAGGAAGAAACATTTGGTGTGAAAACAGCAAATTGTGAACGAAGACTTCAATAACGTGACCTAATGGCGTTTCAGACTGTATGTTTTACACCTGAACACCCCCTTGAAATGTCGAAAACGTTTTTGCAGGTTTTATCTTTACGAACAATCTCGCTCCTGCCTGTCACTGTCATTTTTCATCTACTGTTTACGGATTATTCACTTTCTTAATGTTTTTGAGTGGATTGGACCGAAGATCGTTATGTTCGTGAAAATGGTATGTACGTCTGGTGTATTTTTGTTAAAAGTTGACATGAAATGTCTTGTGGCACCTTTTGTTTGTTTCCCCACAGATGTTTGACTTGGCGTTTGTTATCATAATCCTTGCTGCTATTTTGGTTGCTTACGGCGTATCGAGCCAAGCGTCCCTCTACCCCAATGAAAACAGGACTGGAGTAGCAATTGCGGGAATATTTTACAAGCCGTACTGGCAATTGTACGGAGACTTATTTCTTGAAGAAATCGCGTACGACCCAGGTATGTGTACGGTTGTTTAAAAATATGCATTTTATTGACTAAAGCTGTTTTCGCCTGACTTGTTTCTTTCTTTTCGTGCAGAGTTTCATTACAACTTAACTTCACACTTAGATGCACAATTAAATTTCTAGGCAGAAAAACAACTGTACGAAGTTACTTGTATATTGAAAATAGCATCACCGAGCAAGACGTACATTTTCATCAAAGCTACTTCATACAAAACCCTTTTTTTGCACTATTATTCGTTATAACACTTACATTATTTTTTAAGCTTACCTTCATATGGGCCCATTACACGACTTCATTGACAGTATCAAAATTAAATTCCTCACCTAAACGTCCTCTTGCGTGATTAGAAATCGACTGGTTAAATTAAAAGTAAAAAATCCTTCGAGCTGTCCATCATGCTTCAAAAATCAGATAGCACATTTGTGCATTTACAGTCCACAAAACGGTCGTTAGCTGTATAAAAGCAAAGCTTATGAACGTCTCTGACACATTTTCACAATAAAAAACTAAACATTTGCTCATTAAAAAAATCATTATCAGCCCGATGGCATCCGAAATATTTTCGTTGTAGCCAGCCTGTTGGAATGCAACCTTTTAGTCTTCAAGTATGGCGATGAAAACAAGTGTCTACCAACGTATATCTCATCCGAAGTCTTGCGATATCGTTCACATGCTCACTATTGCGTTTGGTCTCTTGAAAAGAAGTAAAATTAAACTTCCTGAGCGACTGAACTGTCCCGTTAACACGGACGGCACAGCAGAAACCTACATAATCGCGACTCAAGACCGCAGAGAATGTAAACTAATCACTGCACGAAAAATTTGGTGAATGTTGACAGACAATGATACTGTATACCAAGACCTTATTTGACAAATAAGGTCTATTGAAGACTGAATAGCACAAAAAAATGCAAAGGAAACAGCTTTAAAATATTTTATTAGATTAAAAAGTTTAAAAATCTCAAAACGTTTGTAAATATTTCCGTTCTTATTACGGTATTCTGTGTATGCTTTTTAGACAGGGCCTGTTCAAGTTATTAGCTTGGGCAGCTTTGACATATTGTTAGAACTATGCGGAATTGAGAGGAGAGGTCGGTATTGCAAGACTGTTGTGATATGACCTTCAAGAAACTATTTACGTGCATAGCCACTTTAGGAAAATTTCAAACAGTTAATGAAGTACAGTATATTGCAATTTGCAATCAGTCATTCGTCTCAGATTGATGCTAAATCCCTTCATATTTACAATAAATTGAGGATCTCCACGACTGTCCTCAATATATGTCCGGTTTCACATTAAAAGCGTGTTCATTCAGGTATCGAAATCAGGGAGCTTCATTTCTACAAATGTTAACTAAACAACGTGTTGTTTTCAATTGCAGTGTCTCGCAGAAGTTTTTCATGCACCTCCAATGCAACTGAATTGGAAGGCGGAGCTCAGCGTTGCCCGGAATCTAGTGCCATTGCACCAGTTTTTTCGGCAATATATATGTTAATGGCGAACATCATGCTACTCAATTTGCTCATTGCACTATTCAGGTATCAAAACGTTTTTGTGAGAAATAGCGTTTCCTTTAGTATTCTTTCGTTTGAGCGAGTTCTTTTATCCACTGCTTGGCCGCGCTAGATTTCGGGGCAGGTGTGCTAGATTTCGGGCAGCCATTCGGTTGTCTGGCCGCGCTAGATTTCGGGCAGCCATTCGGTTGTCTCATCGTCCAGAACCGTCAGGCCGTGCAGTCCATGGGGAGGTCGATGGATTGGACAATGGAGGACGACATGGTCGACGGTTTGTTCTTCTGCGCCACACTCACAGGCCGCAGAGGAGGCCATACCCCATTTGGACAAGCAGGAGCAGAAACGTCCGACCCCGGACTAGGCGTATTGACTTAAAACTTACGCCTCTACAACTACATCTGCCACAACCGAATCTCCTATACTTCTAGGGTGCTGTGTAAAATGACTTTATTGATTTTTCGAAAATATTGTTCATCTTTGTCCACACATTTAGAGCAGATAACATAGAAACCATTTTATAGGTTGGTGAACCCCACGATGGCAGTGGACATCTGGCGAACAGGTCGAATGGTAATTTTGCCATATCTTAAGGATAGGTTGAGGTAGAAAGCTGACTCTTGCTTTGAAAAAGGCCGAAGTACCAATTTTCTATCTCCATCAAGTAAAACTTTTTTCCCAAAATTTTCCTAAGAAACGTTATGAGCCAGAAACAACATTTCCATCTACATCACGCATATCCTTCTGGAGTAAGGCCTAGCTATTGCCTCTGAAAGACATGTGAAGTTATTGTTTCATGATTATGTAAGTTTAGGTTGGTTTTAATGATCGATTAGAACCAATGATGCTGGCATGAAATTTTGAACCTAAATGCGCCTAAGAACAAGTTCAATTCGTGCTGTGCAGAAGTACATAATGCCACAGAGGCGGACACTAATGAAGACACACGTCACAAATAAGTGTTGAATGAGGGCGCGAGGCATGTGACTAAACGTTTTATAAACACCTTGAACAATTAATTCAACAAAGATATTCGCTTTCCGAATTCTGCGAGTTACTCAGTCATCAATACGCAATAGCAGGACAAACTTACATATATTAAAGCACTGGTTCCCAAAGTGGGCGGTGAGAATCTCTAGGGGGGCGGTGAAGCAGAGATGGGCGGTTGGGGGACGATAGGAGACCCAGTAATTACATTTCTGTTGTCTTACCAACTTTGAGTGACCAAATGTCATAAAAAAAGTATAATCAACAAACATATATGTGTGTAATTTGTAACCAAAACTTACCGTTTTACTAAATTAAGTTTTGTAGTGAAATGCATCTTTGCACTCATTCTTATTTTAATCATTTTCAAACATACCAAATGTACAATACGATAAAATTGTGTTGATATGTGTGCTGGGCATGGTAGGGGGGCGATAGAAATTTATTGGTCAGAAAAAGGGGCGCTAACCAAAAAAGATTGCGAAACATTGTATTAAAGGATGGTGATACGTGGCACACTTTCGCAATGGGTACATCTTCTGTAACGTGGGTTGCATCTTTTCTTCCATCAAAATACAACTCACTAGCCAGTTTTTAAGCTTTAAATTTCTTTTTGACAGATTTTATCCCTGCACCTACCCTCTCTCATCTCAGATTGCTAGGATCAATTATGCGTTGTTTGTCTTCTTCAGTGAATATACCCATATCATGCAATGCAGTGGTGGCAATAGCACCTCAAGCTCTATCTGACAGCTGATATCTCGCGAGCATTCTTGCCACGTTAGTCAATCTCGTAAAGTTTTAAGATGCACTAACCTATTGTGCAGAGATTTCAGACGACTGTGACAGATGCGATGCAGGACTACCGGTGTTATTGTTCATTTTTTTCATTTCATTTTTGTGTCCACGTTCGTCTGGGGTGGGTCGCAAGGTCGAAGCCCTAAGTGGGCTGGAAATACAACACGATCAACAGCAATCTCTGATAGCTCTGCTGGTTTCACGCCATGGCTGGACCCAGCAACGTTGGAGATGTAGTTATTTCACCTAGTCACTGGACGACATCTAGGCAGCTTCACCGTGGGTGTAGCCAGGCGGATTTTCCTTTTCTCGTGCAGCATTCCAACACATGGCCGACCCAGCATAGCTAGGAACTGGGGTCCCTCGATTCGAAGGAAATGTGGGGAGGCATTTAGGGCTTTACGAATTTTGCAGCTGCGTACTTTGACGCCAAGTGTCACAACGTGAACTTTTCACAAAAATTCACGACCGGGTTCCTGGTGAAAAGTAGGATACGGTGTTGACGGCCACATGTTACTGGCCGTCAAGTAAGTGTGCTCCTTCTCAGACGATTATGTCCATGTCGGTAGAGTTAAACCACAACTCAGACACGGGTATGCTGACACCATTCCTCTTCACAGTCTGTATGAATTCCGATAGACACTCGCAGACGAGTCAAGGAAGGTGTCACTGTTGGAAGCTGTAGGGTTTACCCTTCGCATTTTGGCGATTTGGTACTTATTGCATCTTATGAAAATGGATTTTGTCATGTACTTGGTCGGGTGCGTGCGATCCAACGCGAATGAAAATCAGTACTACAAGGGCCAAGATATTATGTCTCTCCAGAGATCCAAGGTAGTGTACGTTGCAAGTAAACTGAAAATACACTGCAGCAGGTCAAGAAGTCCATGTACCTTGTGGTGGTATTCACGAGTGACGGAAAGCGGAGTGAGGAGATTGATATGCGGGTTGGTAAAACAAACACAGTCCTACGTGAGGTTCTTCATCGCTCTGCGATCACAAAAGGGAGCCTTCAAACACCGTACAACTTACAGCTTTGAATCAGTCTGTGTGCCTTTGCTCGTCTATGGTAGGTCATGAATCTTGGGTAATGACTGAAAGAGTGCTATCCGTAGTGCAAGCAGCCGAGATGGGATATTTGCGAAGAGTTTACGATGTGGCACTTCGCGACAAAGTGCGCAGTTGTGAAATTCGCAAAGCTCTGAATATCGAGCCACTTCTCCTTTGAATTGAATGATTTCACCTGTCCTAGTCTGAACATGCGCTTGGGATGTCCCAGGAAATTATTGACAATACAAATTATGCTGATTATAACCACGGAAAGCTATTCAGAATTCGTTCAAGGACCATGTGGAGTGACTACATCTCCGACCTGTCTTGGTCGTCCTGTCTTGGTGTGGAGGAAGCAGAACTACAGTATCATAGATTGCTCTTGACCATGAAGCATTTCGAATCCGCGTAGATCTGCTATCCCCACGATCCTCCCCAGAGGAAAGCGGATATGAAAATGAACGAATCGGACAAACGCAAGTATCTGTTAGTGATTTGTGAAGAGCATTGGTATAAAAGGAATTGAAACAACGCTGGCGATAACTCTTGTGATCTTACAGCATTTGTAACAGATCAGAGTAATTTTGCAACATTTCGTACAAACGATTGTGCATCTGGAGATATATCGATTATGGATAAGGTACTGCTGTGTTGCAATTTATTCTATATTTTCATTTGCGCAGTCTTACAGTAAACAAAGTGTACGACAAGGCAGAGAAGACTTGGAAGTTTCAGTATTACAAGCTTGTTGAAGAGTACAACTTACGTTGTGTTGTGCCAGCACCTATCAGTTTGATTTTCTACGTTGTAACGTGTATACCGCGGCTAGCTGGAAGACAAAGACCAGAGCGGGAGAGCTATGATGAGTGGAAATCAATCAACGGTAACTTATTCCTTCTTCTGATTTAGGTAGTTGGTGTCGTCTGTGAAAATCACCAGGCTTGTCCACATGTCACAATTTTCTGTCTTGCCCATGGAATTCCCACGAAAATAACAGGCTAACATAGTTTATTGTATCATGTGCATGCCTAGCATCAAACATGTGGCTGAAACACCCCATAAGTCCAATTAGGTAGGAGGACGATGAAAATTGGGTGACTATTTTTCTACTTGTCATTTAACAAAGGGTCAAACAACCTTACTGTCGGAGACCTCGTAACATTACGAAATGGCATTGAGCTTTTACATGTAATACTTACTGTGCTGCGACCATAGGATAATGGTTTTCATCTTCAGAATATTCTAGCTATATTACGTTAGAATTACTAATGTTGAGACATTGAACAAATTTATATCTTTGTTTCCCATGTGATAAATTCCATGGTTTTCCCATGTAAATGCAATTTTCATGGACAAGCATGAAAATCACTCGATAGTTTACTTCGCAGTGACCACGGTGAAATGTGATTTTTTCTGGCTCGTAGTTTAGCGGCATGTGCCCATATTTGCTTTCATTACCGAAAGTCACCGATGCCTTTGAAATAGCTTAAAACACAAGAGGTCACAAAATTTGTTTTATCATTTGAGTGAAAATGGTGTAAAAACATGATTGACGGAAACGACGTCTATGAACTGAACAAGCAAAGCGCAGTTGGACTTTGGACTAAATTACTTCAATTAACGAAATTTGAGCGAACAACAACATTTCACGTGCACACGTTTTAGCCATGTTTTTAAAGGTTTCCTTTAATACATCAGTGTACACATCTCGCACCATTGTAGACTGTTTTAGATACCTAGACGGGTTGCACCGAATGCTTGAAAAGCGCTACTTGCCGACGTTTCCCCTTGTGCTCGGAGTTCATGGGTGAGTGCAAGTAAACGTTTCAAGTGAAATACTGCCATTGATTGGACACCAGGCCCGTAACCAGCTTGGGACACCAGGAGTAGTGAAGAGTTTTCTGAGAGGGGCCCAAAGTTTTTGACTATGTCCAATAGTTTGAAATTATGTCCAACACACATTTTCAGGAGGCGAAAAATTTTCCAAGAGGACGAATCCCCAATGAGCCCCCTAGTTACGGGCCTGGTCGTCACAAACGCAGAAAAATGTTATGTGTCCCATGACACACAGCTAGCGGAGATAGGTACTAGAGTCCTGTGCGAGTTGAAATTTTTGTCCGCTCCCGCCCCGCACCCACAGGAATTTGAGAAATCTTTCCCGCTCCCACCCCGCACTCGTACATGTCTAATCGCACCCGAAGCGACCCGCACGCCCTACCAACCCGCGACCGCCCCATCCTGCGCTGTTTCCGTTCCAAACCTGAAACTGTAACTGTGTACTTCAAATCCAACAGAAGCTCTCAAAACACACTGTAAAGTAAAAAAATATGAAACCTTTTAGTCAACCTTCAGCGCTTCTTATTTTGAGTATGCCGTTCACTGACAAGCTCTTTAAATTTGCGTGATGGCGTCATTCATTTGTATGCCCTTCATACTTATGTTTGATCAAAGTAAATGCATTAGACCTTTCAAGCATATACTTTTCTACTACCGCCACGTATATATCCTCGTGTTCTTTCATGTATTTGTGTGTTTTGTTAACTGCAATGCATGCTAAGCCTAGCACTTTGCGTGTGGAAGTGAAAACGTTACACGATATGATACAATTGCTCTTCTGCAATTCACGACAGGAGCATCGATACCAAACACTCGTTCATTAGCAGCGCTAGCTGCCATCACGCAAAACGTGTTCCTTGCAAGACCACTGAGAGCTGGAAACTCCAATCTGTTGTCTCGCCACCACTGGAGAATGTTTCTCCACCCTTGAACCACAGGGTCTCTGCAGTTCACTTTCACATGTACTGGGTCGACATCCAGTTACCCGCACAAAGAATGTCTTGTCCCACTCTCGACGTGCCCGCACCAGGTTCACCCTGCGCACGACCCGGTTCCCGCACCAACCCCTCAAACAACAATGTAAAAATGTTAACAAAACTTATCATTGCCTTGTAATGATTTCGTTCGTTCATTTTTGGTCTATTGGTTTTGACTAACAATTTCCGATTGTGCAGATAATGCAAAACAAACGCAAATTAGCTTATTTGATGATTGGTGCACTGAAACATACCTTCGAGAAAAAGGCACAATCAATACCGACATTGAGCTTTCTGCTGAATTAGGCTTTGAAGAACGGTAAGAAATTTGTTAAGTAAAATGTGTCTGAAATCGAAGCGTTTGATTCTGTTGTGATATATCTTCAGGAAAATATCTAATGTAATCGGAAACAATCGACACCAAAGATTTCATTCCCGATGAAACATTGCTACCGTATTATTTTATGGATCATTTGTTTCTTGATTTCAACCATCGATGTTCAGTCTCTAGAATATATAATCTTTATCTATACATTTAGTTTTGCTTGAGTAAAATGAAAAAAGATTGAAAACAGAGATTAACCATTAAAAGTCAGTTGATTGTCACAAACGACTTGCCTAACTACCAAAAAATCAGCTGCGAAGCATCGCTAACATTCATTTGAAACGTTAAACCCCACCAACATTTACAGCGCCAGCTGTTCTTTATAAAGCGTTGAAAACAACATTTCAAGGTTTCAGAACGAACCTGAAGAGAGAATGAAGTTAATGAAGTTATCTTTGGCACTACGCCATTTTCACTTCGTTTCTTCCACTTGGCAAGTGAAACTAAATCATTATATTGCAGATGGGCCATTGTTAATGCTGGTAATATATATGTTTTTGAATTTTGTGCTTACAACAATAGCCTACTTGTGGGCATCACTCCGTAAGCAGACGTCTGGTATTGTCTGATTTGTGGCAAGCCAAGTTAATTTCATAATTGTCTTTTATTTAAATTGTTGACACTACTTCGTTTTGTTAACAACATTTTAACTCCACAGATTTAAAAATCTTGAGAACTCAATCCATTCTTTGGAAGATTGTTTGCAAAATGTGAAGAGTTCTCTTCATTTGTTGAACCGATCTGTGGAAGGTTCAACCAATCGTTTTGAATTATAGCTGGATGGTTGGACTGATTCATTACTGCATAAAAAGATAACTGTTTCTTTTACGTCTTGGGTGATTTTCAGTTGGTAGGAACAAAGCCAGGCCCGTCACCAGGATTTCGCAGCAAGGGTGGCCAAAAATCACAAGGAGGGGAACATTTTGAAAATACAATATTGAATGTATGCAACAACCGGGGGGGGCAAACATGAAATGAGGGCCACATATTTTAAATGGGGGCAGGCACCACTGCCACCCCGCTGGAGACGGCCCTGAATCAAAGCCAAAGTACACTCACAAGGGGCAAGGTTCGTTCTAGATCAGATGCAAGTTTAAACTTTGTGCTCGTATTTATCCATTTAAGTGAAAACGAAGACACGATTGTATTGCTGATTCACGTGTACAAAAGCATTAATGGTTTGAAATCAGTATCCGTACTTTTCAAATAGTATCAGCTTCTGTCCAACTAATATAAGGACAGGGACGAGGATTTTAGTTGTTTAAGTGGAAATCTTGAACTTCGAAGCTCCTGAGAAAAGAAGACAAAAGTATAGTTTATCTGTTTATAGAACAATGGTTCTCCGTATTTGTGCACAAGCATCCAACCTCATGATGAGTTAAGAATTAAGCGCAGATTTGATTGATCTGCACCGTCGAAAACGCAATGTTGTTCGCTACTGGTAGCACAGTGCAACATACGACTTCCCAGTATCGGGAAAATTACTTCAAGTGTTTCTGTTGCACTTTTTTTTATCGTGGATGCTAAATCTGATTGCTTGATTACTTTTTGCATTGTGGCTGGCATGTAGTGGCGCATTAAATAAACGGTTTGAAAACCCCTAGCGTCGGTCATGCAGTTAAGTGCGTTTCTTGACCAAGAGAGGTTGCTGCGTTTGTCGCAATACAGTAGTTGTAAGAGGTGATGGGTGGAAGCATCAACAGTGAACTGCCATCGAGGCTCTGCAAACAAGGAAGCTTGAAACAGATAAGGTGAAAATTTGAAGCAATGCTGAGAGAGTTCACAACAGAAAGAGTGAAAACAAATCAATTGTTTGAAAAGTTAGGTTACGTTCGCACCCGTTTTAAGTTCGCATCCCAGTTAAGTTCGCAAAAAATATTCAAAAAATCTGGATCCAACTTTTTCACTAATTCATTGGTATGGTAATGGTAATGGTAATGGTTTATTGTTTCATATGACTCAGCCAATAAGCAGAAGCACCATAAAAGCCATCGCATGCAGTAAACCAACCATTAGTGAACATTAGAGCAAATGAGAATACAATGGCACAATAGTTGATCAGTGTAAACAAAGAGGGGCGCTGTGTCACATAGGATTGGCGAAAGACCGTGGCGGTCATCTGGTCAACCAACCCCGTTTATCACTTTTTGTCAAGTGATTGAGAAACAACAGTTGCAGATCA
>Ga0210059_1003408_pt1 | contig 25405 bp, 22 predicted proteins | sample Ectturendosymbi2_FD_188042 | JGI IMG/M metagenome (GOLD analysis project Ga0210059, IMG submission 188042) | Ecteinascidia turbinata endosymbiont from Florida, USA - Sample 2 (SPAdes) (version 2) | ecosystem: Host-associated > Tunicates > Ascidians > Unclassified | place: Key West, Florida... | reverse complement strand
TTTTGGTGGAAAGTTGCGACAATGGAAACGTTTTCGAAACTGAATCTGTACACTCTGGTATGATTTTGTTGCAAAATAGGTCTCCAGGGAGAATATCTTCTGCTGATTTGTCCAAGACATTTTTGGGGCAACTATAGCTGCAAACGATCATCCATAGATTCACCTATCACTTCCTGCAACAGAAAAGACATTCGTTAAAAAATGGGTTTTTTATCGAACAAAATATGGGTACGCATCTTTTTGGGTCACCCTGTATTAACTGGGCGGCAAAACTGCCACCCAGTATCACCGAATTTTAGTCACTGGGCGGCGCTGAATTTTTGCAATGCACTTCAGAACTTTTCAAAATTTTCTGGTTATACTTGAAAACCTTTGTATGTATGTTGGTACAGAAGTCACGCGTTCCTTCAAAGTGAGACCGACACATTTGTATTTCATGTTTGGTGATGCTAAAACATTAGCAGGGATTATTATCGAATCATGCTGAATCAGGCCTGCACAGTGCTCAACATACGGACCGCGTGCGGCGCGCGGGATCTTTCGCAATTGCAAAAAATGTTGCAAAATACCGACTTCGGATATATAATTAATTGTCATTCCAGATTTCTTTTAAACTACAGTAAAATGAAAGAGATTCTTCGGCCTGCAGCAAGTTTGTGTTGGCCAATTTGGCCCTTCGAGCTTTCTGTGTTGTGCAGGCCTGTGTTAAACCAAGAAAGGGGCCAGAGATGTTGACAGCTTGATTGTGCAGGGCGTAGTCGGTAGCAAGGTGCATTTGTTTCAACGCTCGAGCCTAAGATGTCCTACAAGAAGCTAATACAAAAAACCATTAGTGCTTTTTGTTGAAAGGTACCACGAATAAACTGTAGAAGCATTCTGGAAGTGCAAATATTGTAAGTACAATACTTGAGCTTCCAGACTGCTACTACAATGCTAACATACGCATCACTCATTCACAGTGATGCCACTGGGCAGTCATTTCAACATCAAACTTGTCAGGTTTCATCAAATTTCAACATCACATTTCAGGTATAAACATTTGAAAACGACACAAGTCTGTGTGTTGTCTTGTCAAAACATTCTTTATATAACCTGCAGAAAAAGACATGATTTTGTTTTATATAGAAGCTAGAACATACAGATGTAACTGCAAGTTTTTTTCCAAACTGTTATCATAAAAAGGAGCTCTTACCAGGGACCGAGTTTAAGGGGGCAATGGGGAGATACGTCCCCACAACTTTTGGACAAGAGAGGCACAATATCTTTTGTCCCACTCAATATTTTGTGATAAAAAATAATGTAGTTGTACAGATTTCGTGTTTACATTGCTGTTGGAAACCCCAGCATAAGGCCAAGGATTGGATTAATAGGAACATTGGGCATTATCACTGACCGAGCACTTTCAAATACCGGTGAAAAACTAAATAAATTGAATGTTAGTTAATTATTTTAAAATTTCCGGTAAGCACCGCGGGCCTCAGAAAATACCCTCTGGGGCCGCGGGCCGTGTGTTTGAGGCCCCTGGGTTTAGTGGTTGTAGTGAGAATTCTGTAGTTTTTAGTAGCAGTACATTTTTTTCGAAACTGACCAAATTTGAATTGATTATCACAATTTTTTAGCATAATTATGTCTATTTAAGCCCAACTCTCAGAATTAGCGTGTTTTCATATTAAATGCAGTGCTAGATATAGCACCATTGTACAGTATACCAGCTGTACTACCGTCATGGGCGTAGCCCGGGGGAACTTGGACCACGCCCATAAAATATATCATTTCCATAATTTGCCCCCATTTTGCCAAATTTACAAAAAGGTCGTACTACGGGTGAGCGAACATGATGACGTCATCGAAACGCAAACAATAAAGGTCTGTCCCCTTCAAAGTTTTCTAGCAAACTCGGTCCCTGACTCTTACTATCAATGAATTATTCTACTTCTTCAAAGTCAAACCGGGTCCGAAATTTTGACATTACAAGTTTGGTGATGCAACAAAGACCATTGTCTGTCTTCAGTTATAACTTCGATATCTTGCAGAACACATATAAATTGGAGGTATACGCGTTAACACCTCTTTCTGTCGTTTATTTGTCCAAAAGAACTACCCACATTAATTTGTTATGCTTTCAACGTGTCTCGTGTCCGAATTCCGTTTTCAGGTCGAAACTTGAAATTTTTGGTCAGGAGAGATTGAGGGCAGTGCAGTAAGTGGCGGGGGAAGGGAGACGAAACGACCCCCTGGCAAACTAAGTGTAAAAACCAGGATTTAATATTCTTTTGGTTTTCAGTAGGTTGTTGTTTTTTTTGCATTTTTTGTAGTGTTTTCCGGTGATTTCCGGTTTTACTATAGATATCCACATCCGGATTCACTATCACTTCTCAACTTTTTTCCGATTTTTGGCCACTGGGCCCCATTCATCTAAGTTTCCACCCCCTTGCTCCAACCTTTTTAAGCCACTGGTTGAAGAATACGCTGAAGACGCAGTGAGCTTGTTCATTGGGGAAGGAGCGAGACAATTTGAAGTAGTGACTTAGTTACTGCCAAGTTTTCTGAGCTGCTAAAAAAGTCGATGAACATGAGAGGCTCAGAACTCAATAAGCTTGCTCAGTGCTGTCTGATTTTTTGTGCTCATGATTGCAGAAAGTGCTGTCAAGGTAAACCGTAAAGTCGTAAATGAAAGACTGGTCATAGCTCTCATTGTAACTGCCAGTTACGATGGCAGACCGTACAGTCTCGTCGCCACGGGAAGCTTTGGTGGGGGGCTAAGTCCGCCACCAACAATATAAATCAGCGGAGCGCTTATCAGAGTTTCAGAATGTCAAGCCAACCTGCGCAAACGAAAAGCCACCTACTAATGACTTTCTGTCGACGGTTCTGGGCCCGCAGTTTGTAAGTTTCTTACCACGAAGAATAGAAGACTCAGCAACAGTGGTTTGGGTCTATCTACAAACAATATGAGTTTGTCAAAACTTTCTTCCCAAGAGAAAGCAATGTGTGAAATTCCGCAACGTTTGGGCTATTGTTTCCAAACGAATAAAATTTAGTGAAAATAAAGGTTTTGTTATTCGGTTTTCACGACATTAACACAAAAAATGCATCACTACGTAATCCAGTTGAAAAACTATTAGATTGTCGAGTCAGCTGGCCCAAAGAGCGAGCAAATCAAAAAATTTGCAGGAAAATCGGTAAGCTTCAATTTTGTAATTTGCTTAGGGTTTCTCGGGCTGATTCCTGTCACGTAGAAATAAACTGGGGTGCCGCAGGTCATGTTTCTATTTCCAAATGACAAAAACTCGTAGTATTCACAAATGCATTTTCTAGAAATTGGTCTTGCCGTCAGACACGTTGTCAGTTGGCAGGAAATCGCCATGAAAGTATAGAAAAATCGTGCCGCTTTTGATGATTTGCCCCCAACCAGTTGGACGAATATGTAACCTCGTTTGGTCATCACTGGAAGCACTACAGTTTTCCCAGCCAAGTATAATTCCTGATTACGCTCGTGATTGCCGTCCAGTGAAAATTTCTTATTTTAGGCTGTGTCTTGAAGTGTACATGTACCAAGCTGCGAAATGGCTAACCTGTCATTTGTTCTCCAGCATTAGTATTTCAAAATGAACTTACAAGAATCAGCCACTTGAACCAGACTTCTTTTCAAGAAAAACTGCGTGTGGTGAAGTTCCGATGACGAAAGTATATCAATTGTAAATTAGTAAACATAGGCCGATGCCTTACCGTCGAAAACCTGAAGATTTTTAACGGCGATCAAGAAGCTTCAAACAACTTTTTTGTCAGAAGCAGGACCCGATGAGGACAAAACTTCACTGCATCTTCGAAAGATATCGTGCAGCTCTGAACAAACCGTTTTGATCAGGTTTGCCGAGCTTGAGGAAAGAGTGCGACAAGTCATGCGTAACGTGATTCTGTTTGGAATTTTCTCCGTGTTGATTGGTCTGTGGATTGTGTTCATGGTCCTCCACAGAGGTATGTATTTTTATTGATTAATTGCTTAACTTTTGTTGGTACATCCTCGGAAACAGTTTGCCTTCATCAGCTCCCACAAGTACAAGTAAATGCAAGGGATGCAGCGACAAAAGTAAATACAGGGGAAACAGTATGGTCCTTGTTGGCGAATATCTGTCCACAAATTAACGATTGTTCAGTTTTTTCACGCCAAAAATTTCAAGCAACAATTCGTAAAAAGTTTGAGCGACAAAGAAAATACTTACGAATTGCTGTTTGAAATCTAACTATAGTGTAAACTTTATAACCAAATTATTCCACTTTACATTACCGCGGAGACTTAGTCTTCAGTTGTCTTTCTAGGTTTTTTCCACTGCTCGTTACGGTCTGTTGTAAACCACGTGATCGCCTGCGACAAAAACACTCGAAACGCGGAGATCTTTTTTCTCAATTAGTGATGCAACAAAGAGCTGAATAACTGTTCGTGATCGGGTTCAACAGTTTTGTAGCTGTGTTTAGTGGAGAGGTTCTAATTAGGCTTAATTTTGTAATCTTGAGTTTTGTTCTTAGCATCATTATGTAGCTTTTCTATTTTGCTTCCATGTCGACTTTGCGCAGGACTGACGATGTGTAACACACGAAACTATTTTCCTTACGCAATAAATTACGATTGATTCGCTTGGTGTGGGTCACTGCTGTGACTTAACTTTTATCGTAGATTGTACCAAGTACACAATGCCGTTTTTAAGGAGGTGATATAGCTTGTGGCCTTAGGTGCATATCACTTTCAGCCTCTCAGGAAGCCCAAATGATTGTTTTGTGACAGGAAAGTTACTCAGAACGTATAATTGCGTCTAAACTACATTGCAGCAAGACGGCAGTTCATTCTGCAAAGGTAAATCTCATGAAGTATGGAAGTTAGAGAGGCAGAAGAAAAACTGCCACAGAAAAGTACCTGCAGGGTTAATAACATGATGAAGCTGATAGTATCTCTTTCTCCCACTAGTTTTTGCCAAAACATTAAGGCCTGGTTAGAAACGCACGGAAGTTAGTTTAAAACTGTTTCAAGGCGTTTTTGTGACCAAATTGTTTTCAAGTCGTACAAACCAGCATGCAAACCTTGTTTTACCTCTCAAACGAAAATGAAACGTTTGAACTTAGCAAAAAAAGTATAAATCTAGGACTTCCGAAGACTGGGGTCAAGTGATGTTTTCTGATGAATCAATCTATCAACAATTTGTGCGGCGCAAGCGGCATATATGAAAAAACTTTTAGAGGACCGATAGGAAAGCGATTTGAGGAAAAGTATAATGTGTCCACAGCCTAATAGAAAAACATGCCCAGCCAAATGTTCTAGCGTGCAATGTCTAGAAATGAAACTGCTTGGTGGTATTTTTTACCTGTTGGAATAGCAATGAATGACTCACGACAAGTCAGTCTTCTTCGGGAGAAACTACAATTGCGTATGACGGTCCATCAGAGTACTCTGTTCATGAACGATGGTGCTCCATGTCACCAATCCAAGGTGGTAAAAAGTTTTCTGGTTCAACAAGAGATTAGGATACTGGACCAGCCTGGAAACAGTCCTGGTCTAAATCCTACCGCGAATTTGTGGTCACTGAAGAAAAGCAAATTTGCAGAAAAGCAACCGTCCAGCCTCTTGATGCTACAACATGCCATCAAACAAGTTTGGGTAAAAATGTTGATGCGGAATAAAAATGTGGGTAAAAATGTTGATGCGGAATAAAAATTTGAGTAAAAATGTTGATGCGGAATAAAAAATTTGAGTAAAAATGTTGATGCGGAATACTGCAGACAGCCAATTAGGAGGATGCCTAAGAAGATTAAGAGTGTCATAAAGTGCAGGGTAGGCCTTATAAATACATATTTTTGAAAATATTATAACTACTCGGTGTGATATTTGCATGGAACTACCACATCTTTTTATTTTATGTTAACGACAACATTTCTTTCTTTGTCTTTGTCAAAAAAAAGAAAAAATTTAGTAAAGCTTGAAAAATTGCAACGTGGCCTTAAACGTTTGGCAATCACTGTATTTTTCCTCCTTCCGGGGATTTGAATTAATGTTCGGTGATCATGACGTTTTCGCCTTCTAACATACATCAGTCCAGGAAGGGTCAGAAAAGAAAATTTTCGTGTTTGAACCTTTCCGTTTCCTGCCAATATGTCGGAAAAGTTTTCATTCCTCGAAAGCCAGACAGTATGACTTCAATCGAAGAATTGGCGGTGCGTTTTGTTAAGGATTTCTTCGGGAAAATAAACTTCTCATAAACGTTGATACTGCGAGTGAAACGACGGTCATGGTGAAAACGAATACTGACTTCAGCAACCTGGATGACGATTTCGCCTGTGAGAACATCTTGTACGGGAAGGATGGCGAAATAAGCGGGAGGGAAATTCCCGACAACACGAGCGACGATGAAGTGCTGGCCCTGTTGAAAAGTGGATGCGCGCAATTCAAAAGCAGGCAATTATTTCTTTTATCTCAAAATTACTGTTTTTTGTATAATTTTTTTACAAATTTTTAAAGTGTTCTGAAACGGTCACAAGCGTTAAAATGAAAACAAGTTACGGTGATGCATATACGTATTAAGTTTGCATTTGACGGTTACAAGTAATTCTTGAAACGTAGAATTGACGAAAGGACCTGCAGTTATTGCAAACTTCTTAAGTATTGGAAAATGACAGCTTTTCTTGCAAGATGACTTAACTTTTTCATCGAAAAGTAAAAATTACTTTCTACTAAAACTTCTCTTGAAGCTCCAAAACTTTAAAAGATCATATACTCATTACTACAGTTCGTTCCTGAATCGCTTCAATGCAAAAAGATCCGGACGAAACTTTCTTTTTTCAGATACAAGTTTCACATCAACGAAAACCCCCTTTATGTGTCAGAAGAAGAAAAAAGTTGTCCAATTGCTTATGCCATCCTTGTTCACCACAAATTCCACCAATTTGCACAGTTGCTGAGTGCTGTTTACGCGCCGCAAAACGTTTACTGCATACATGTCGACCTGAAGGCTAGCGAAGTGTTTCAAACATCTGTTCGAGAAATTGCCAAGTGTTTCCCAAATGTTTTGCTTTCAAACAAATCCGAAGACGTGGTCTACGAATCTATATCCCTGCTTCAAGCTCATATCAACAGCATGGATACCTTGCTCGATTCTTCTGTTCCTTGGAATCACTTGATCAACTTGTGCGGACAGGTAGTGGCCAGCGAATCTTTGTAGATTTACAAATGCAATGATTTTCAAGTTATGCCAATGGTTCGATTTCACAGTTCATTGACTAGTGCAACTATTTTTTTAACTTTACAATTCCATTCAAGTTCACGGTTCACATGTAATATTTTCAAGTGTTGACAGGTGGGACAAGAAAACGTGTATACCTAGAGCCGTGGTTTTTAAACTGGGGTCCGTGAACCCCTAAGAGTTCCGTGAATTTTATTTGAAGGTCCGTGAATGTGATGCAAAGGGTTAATAGGGTTTGCTCTAAAATGTCGAAATGGTTAATATAGGCTTGCAGCCATTTTCATTACTCGCACGATGGGTGAAGCATAATTTCTAATATTAATTACAACATTTCTTGAGGGGCCGGTAACTTGTATTGGGATGTACTAGGTGTCCGTGACCTACTCATTTTAACGTTCACAGGGACGCCGGAGAAGCGGTAAGGCAAGCGGGCAGTAATAGAGTTTAGGACAATGTAACTTCTAAAAAAACAAAAAATCGTTACCAATACTGCTTGTTTCTGTTTAGGAACAATGTTGACCTAAAAAATACTAACGAAGTTTTAGAAAATTCTGAATTTTCTCTGTGTGCGAAAGCTGCAATGAATTTGTTTCAATTCGGTGTTGATGAACCATGAAATTACCTATGGTATTGTTATGAAAAAGCATCCCGCACCCTTGCATCCAATTTTGAAAGGGCAGAGTCTCTTGCCCTTGCGCTTCGCACACAACTAAGTCTAAGCGCGAACCGAAAGGAAATCTTGCGCTTGGCGCACGAGACTTGCGTGTAAGGTAACAGCGCATGAAACTTGCAAGCGTCTTACCAGGGCATCATACTTCACGTCAGTAGCCGCATTGCTGAACTAGCACATTTTTCACTGGTTTGCTCGCTGCGGAAACCGGAAGGCTGAACGCGGTTGAGATCCACAACGTAATCAAGTTGCCGCTGTGATGAGACTGAAACTATTGCGCTGCGGAATGAAGAAACTGGTAAGTGGAGTACACAATTAAGTGGCGCAGTGAATAAGCTCATGCTGCGCATTTTATCGTCAGAAATATCCAAAACAATTCAGGAGCACAAAAATCAGGGGGGCAAGTGCCCTCAAATGCACGCCGTGGTTACGGGTTTGGCACCAACTGCAGTTGCAAAATCAGATAATACGTTCAACCACCCACTGTTTCATGTAGCAACAGTGTTTACTCGCTGTGATCACTCTACTATTACAGTACTTCATCGCCTGAAGGTCCGTTTTCACTAGCATTTTTGGCTCTTTGTAAGCGTCTTAGCGTTTGTTAATCTTATTGTGGCTATGGAAACGGGTTGTAAGGCAATTTAAACACTTCAGATGAGTATCCGGATCCGTGTATAGTGGATCGGCTAAAACGCTTGACGGGCATTGAAAGCGACGGAAACTACGGTGAGCTTGGTGATGTGAAGGTCTGGTTTTTCTTTAATTACCAGAGCTTTGCCTTTAGATCATTGCTCTTGGGACAGGGGTTCCCTCCTTTCTGTGACTATGTACCCTCAGAATTTCGACAGAAGCGCACGTCCACCTGAAGTTTCTTCCGACAAAAAATTTTGAGTAACATAACAAAAATCCACTGAATTTGTAGTAGAGCGTTTAGATTTTAGAACTATAAAGATAGACTCCGTTTATGTCTCAAAGTTAATTTGCTGTGACTGTACAATAAATGTACCCCTTCAGATAGACCTGGGGTACATGTACCCCAGGTTGGTAACCCTGCTCTAGGATGAAGAACAAGCTATCTACTTTGATGTATATTTAGCACCATCTGCCTCTTTTTCAAACTGTACTTGTACTTGAGTGTAACGCACTAACCACTGTTGAGTCTTACGACTTTAGACAGCTTGTCTTTACCCTAATCCCAAGGGATACGTTGATGAATTCGAGCAACAACGCATCAACCCCCGTTTCTTACATGTCTCCGTTGTTATGAAGCATGCTAAGAATTTATCTAATTTCAATCATTTCTATTGGCATTCAATGAAGTGAGGCGAAAATCAAACGATAAAACGTGAACAAATACGCTCAACAAGCCCATGGCGTTTTAGGATTTTTGTTCAGTGACGGCGTTGGAGTAAAAAAAGCTGAAATATTTCAATGTCCGAAATCTTAGAAATTTTTTGCTCAACGCAGTGTGGTCTAACTACTTTTGAGTTACTGGCCATTTTGCAAAATTGTGACAACTCGCGAGGCACTTCCAGCAAAATGATGTATAAAAGAAGTTTCACAAGATTTAAAACTAAAAAAGGAAGATAAGTGAGTGCGTGATCGAAATTATTACACAATAACAAACAGCAATTTATTACAAATCTCTATCAGTGGGATGCTTGTGGTCGAGGCTTCTCTGACACCATCCTTCCTTCGTCTATACCGGAGTTAGTCATAGCAAGTCGGATAAATCGTCCAGGTTTCGTCTGACATTCATGTTTTAAGATTTACATTCTTCTTAGTAGAAAATGTAGCCTTCCCCACACACGTCAACACATATGTGTTCCCAAACATCGAGTGCTGAAATCTTTCAGTTTTGGAGATGTATTTTTGCTGACTAATTTCAAGAAGCTCCATACAATCTAGGTTTTATTGAGATGTTTATGCTTGTTCTAATTAAAATTGCATACTGCAACATACACACAACATTAAATTAATACTAAGAAAGCTCGCTGGCCATAAAATTCTGTCCGCGGACCTGTAGTTGAACCACACTGGCTTAACCCATACAAACGCGGGCCGAAGTTCGCAGGTGGAAATTGTGTAAGTCCAAAATCGTGGAACATTTTGGCAGAGCCCAGGTAAGCGCCAATTAATGTTCGCAGTGGCTTTCTCAGCGTCAACAAGATGCAGCTGTCTTGAGTCATTTAAATGCACTTACAAGACTTTTCCTTTCAAAACAATATCGAGCGCATTTTTGACAAGTTACATTGTCCATGGTGTTTCTCAAAAAATGCTCCAAATTCCAACACAGCTTTGCTCGCCGTTGGAACGGCTACAGAGTTTTGCTCTTTGTCTACAACTCACTTTTGAATCCAGCTTCGCTGAATGTCTGTAATTGCAATCCGGTCCGACAGAGCTTCGCTTTCTGTAGGCAATTGTCGTTCAGTTTGACAAAGCTTCGCCCTCTAGAACGGGTTTGCACCAATGTGGAGAACTGTCAGAAGAACTATTGTTGAACGCAACATCAATCGCAAGCTACCGGCTCCGCCTTGGCTTAATTGTTTCATTTTTCAGTACGGTTACAGTCTCAGTCTCGCGACCTGAGTTTTTCCTGGTCCCAGTTTTGGCCTAGTTTTCAGGCACTCCGGTCCCAGCGTCACCGGTCGTAATGAGCCAAACGTTGTTATAAATGCTTGTTGTGTGTGTTCAGGATTTTCCTCTTTACACAAATCGGGAAATCGTGCAGCAGCTTGGGAAACTGAAAGGGCGCAACATGCTTGGTGGCCACAAGCCCACAGATCCTGGCTCAGTGAATAGGAACAAATATGTACACAAGTAAGTTCTTAATTGGTATGCTTTAATTGCTTGACTGCAGTCAGCAAGCATTGCTTTCAACAATAAGAACTGAAGAATGAAGCAAAGTAACTCGCAGACATAACTGTGAGATCAATGTTTTACATAAAAAAACTTTACCATATAAATGCGTATAAAGTAAGTTTGCTCATGAGAAATTTTTTAGCAAATGTCTTTTGCTGAGAGTGGGACATACATCAGTCCACATACTTTATGCTCTTGTAATTCAGATCGAATCAAAGTAGTAATTCGGTATTCATTACAGCTTCAACATTGCTTGGCAAATGACTTGACGTCGAAAAGAAAATTCTAAAATATTCACCTCGAAGTGTGCATAAATCCGAACACCGGGATTGAAAAACATACCAAAAAATTAAAAACAAACAAATAGCGTTTTGACCAAAAGTTGAAAGAGATAAAATGCGAGAAGTTTTTGTGCTTTTGCTCTGTTCTTATATTTCTTGTTTTCTGTGCTAAACTCCACGGTTCAGAACACTAACAAAACAATTAGTGGAGGACCACTCGATGAGACGATCTTTCAAAATCAATAAAAAGAAGCCTTGATTGACTCCCTGTAACTATCGATACATCGCTGCTTTGGTTTAAATTACAATCCATGTTTTGTTGTTTTTTAATTTTAAAAATTTTGAAGGCAATTTTAAGCGCTGATCATTGCTTGAAATTTGACCAGGGTAAGGGAAGGAAACTTTGACATGATCTTACGATCCTGTTGACAATGAAAGTTTTTCATGATCAACAGCAAGGTTCAAGTTCAACATGTTTAAAATTGTGACCACCTGCAGGTTGTTGATTTGAGGTGAATTGGACCAGTTTTAAATTAATTGAAGCATCTTATCGCCAGTTACGAATATGGTGTCCTGCTGTACATACGAAGCGGCGTGTTCCATGATGGTTTGGGTGAAATAAGGGTAAATAAATTTTGCAGTAACTGATACCAGTAGAAACCTGAAATAACTTTTCCCGCATTAAATTAGTTGTTAAAGTACTTTGACAATTTTTAGCTAATTTCTCGTACCACTGTATGAAGGTAGTCCACGTCTGAAACTACGAATTAAAGTTTCGAATGCCGGAATGAGCACTGCAAATTTATTTAATTTATCCCTACTTGCTGTAAAGCAGTGGTTCTTCAACCTTTTCTCTACCACGCCTTCCTTAGGTGATTGTCCCGTATTTCAAGCCTCCTAACTTTAAATAAGCAAATTTGAGCAACACTTTCCCGTTCAAAAGGCTTCCATGTTGTAGAGCGCGTATAAGGGATCGCGTCCCTGGAAATTCATTGACGCTTCCTGGGGAGGCGCGCCCCGGATTAAGAACTACTGCTGTAAAAAAACTTGACCTTTAACGTGTTTTTAATCTATGGTGCTATAAGCCAATTTGATTTTGGTCCCCCGCTACGCCTACCAACCTATGCAAACTTGAAATTTCTATCGAAAGTGCTTGTGTAGTACCGGGGCGGGGCCCACAGTATTTTAAGCGTGGGACCTGTTGCTAATAAAGATCAAACAGAAGTGCGTTGTTTTTAACGCCCTCGATAATTTGTTCTGTGTCGCAACAATGTTTATTGTTTTTTGGGAATGTGCAGCCAAGTTTTTTCAATAGCACCAAGTTAAAGCAGAAGGGGGGTTAAGTTTTGAAGCTGGTTTCTGTTTCTTTTAGAAAAGCGTTTCGCATTTGGCAGGTCAAGCCGCAGCAGTTACTGTAAAATACGATTCGATAGTTGTTGCTGTTTCGATAGTTACTGCTACTTGTCTTGTAAAGGTTAAGCTTCTTAGTAATTGCAAATGTGTGCTGCTTAGTTAGTCATATCCAATTTTCCTCTCGTAGTGATCTGCTGAGGCAACCTGAGATTGGCGAAAACATTTGAAATAAACCTAGTTTTAATTATGCCAGCTGAATGATTACTTCAGGTGCGCCAAATGTAACAGTTCCTTAAGTCAATCAATTGTATTTTTTCGCGATTTTAATACAAGTCGTCGTTCAACAAAAAGATTACGAGGATTAGCGATCTGACCGCAAGTCAGCCGACCCTAAAAAGGAACAAATGGAAAGGCAATAAAGGATTATGATTATCACAAAGAAAAGCAAAAGGAAAAACACACACACAAAAAGAAGGAAAAACACAAGACGTACAGCAGATCGACAGAAAAAGCGGAACAAACATTCGAACTGCAAGGAATAGTGCCACAACATCTAACCAATCGCTGACAAAAAAAAACTGTATAATTCGAAAGAAGCAAATATACATGTTCTACTGGAAAGTAACAAAAATTTTGTTTGAAAGAAAAGCTGGTTAATTTTATAGATGTATGATATGGCCTATTAGGTAAGTCTTTTGGAATGCAATTACACAGCTTAAAGCCTCTGCAAACAGAATGGCCTTGTTTAAAGGATGTGCATAAAGCAATTGTAGGTATTTTATTATCCAATTGTCTTAATTGTGTGATAATTATGATATTTTGATATGTGTACATGATCTTTGGTAATGTCGTTTGGTAACATCTGATTGCATATCTTGTACATGTATTTATCAAGTTCGTATTTATACATGTTCTTTATCTCCAGGATATAAGTGAAAAGATACATCTCTTTAATGGGTATTTGTTCATTGATGTGAATTGTGCATACATGGCATATAGCTCGATTATTTTAACTAGACAATCTAACACGGTTTTATCTGCAGTGACCTAAGTAAGAATTGCGTAGGGAAGGTGACAATAAGCAATAGGAAAATAGACTTTATGGAGCAGATCCACATTTGTTTAAGGCTGCAACTTGTATAACGCCACACTACCACATGCTATCTTTTTTCTGACATGAGCAATATGCAGATCCAATTTAACCGCGAATCTATTACAAAAGTTAGGCATTTAATACTCTCAACTTGTTCTATTGTGGGACTACCGCAAATAAGGTTGGTAGAGGAAGTTGAGGGTGAAATTTTAGAAAATAGTATGAACTTAATTTTTGTGCAATTAACAGTTAATTTTTTTGTATTCATCCATTTTGAATTTTTTCTAGTTCCAAGTTTAGCTTTAAGTCCAGCTGTGCTGTATTATTATGTGAGAGCAAAAGAGTAGTGTCATCAGTGAAGAAGTAAGACTTACATTTAGTTATTGCTGGCAAATCATTAATGAAGATTAAAAACAGCATTGGGCCAAGCGTGGAACCTTGAGGAACACCACATTTTATAGTGTTTAGTTTGGATCTTTGTTGGTTAACTAAGACGAACTGCTTTCTGTTGTAAAGATAAAGGTAACTTCTAAAAATGTCGTTTGTAACACCACGTATGCCATTATAATGTAACTTATTTAACAAAATTTGATGATCTGCCGCAGTGGTAAGGAACCTGCGACCCGCGTGAACATTTGATATGGCCAGCATCAGAATTTTCGTTACCCAGTTTAGAGTACAAAATCACGTCAAAACGAAGCTCCATAATAAACAGGTACTTGAGGTAGGACGTAATAAGAATCTTCCACCCTTCATAGCAAAGTAAAGGTAGAAATTTAGGATACAATCGGGTGTTACTTGCGGCCCGCCACAATAATCCACAATTTATGCAGCCCGTGACAGTAAATAGTTTCCACACCCCTGATATACAGTGCCGGAAGTCTTCTTTAGGTCTAAAAATACAGCAGTGGTGGCTGGTATACTTCCATTTTGAGCAAGAACGTGATCGAACAATTTTAGCAATGGTAACGCAGTTGAATAACCACGACGAAAACCATATTGTTCCGTGCAAATTACATGGTGTTGATCAAAAAATCTATTTATGTTGATGTATAAAAGTTTTTCGAGTATTTTGCTAAAATGACTAAGCAAAGAAATTGGTCTATAGTTATAGGGATTTAATCTGGAACCTGATTTGAACAGTGGAATCAGTTTTGCCAGTTTAAGCTTTTCAGGAAAATCTCCATTGTAAATGCTTGAATTATAAAAATATGGAAGATAAATAGACGTGATATTCTTGGCCATTTTGACTAAAGAGACTGGTATGTCGTATGGGTCATTTCATTAGACTTGTTGCATTTGAGATGATTAATTTGATATACCACATCATCATGGAGGACTGGGGTTGGGGACAGTGAATTAGGGACTGAAGGGATTGCTGGGGTAAGATAAACTACAGGTGACGAACAAGGTTCGGTCCTACTTGGGTAAAGTATTCATTTAATATATTTAGAATGGAATGTTGGTCAGCAGGTTGGGGTGAATCGTCAGGTTGCAGCATAGATATATTGTTGGAAGGTTTGGTTTTATTTAGAAGTTGGATAATCAGTTTCTAAGCGTTAACCCCATAAACTTATTTTGTTTAAATTCTTTTTGGTATTAAATTTCACTTTTCTTTTTAAGGTGGGTCAAAATGTGACTATATTTTTAAAACATTGATTTCATTGAAAGTTTTATCTTGATTTTTAATACTTTTTTCTACAAACGATTTTTGGTGTTGATCGATTGGAGTATACCTTTGCAGTCTATGGTGTAAGGGCAAGTTCGCGCAGTTTTCTAGACATTTTTGCTACCTTACAAAATCAGAAGATTTCTTTGAAACCCTTTAACGCCCGTGCGAGCAACAATTGTGGCATATTCGACCATAATTCGCCAACCGATAGAGCTAAAAAGGTATTCGAACCCGCTAAAGATGCGGAAAGTCTTATTATTTCGATTTTAAAGATGTGAGAGGTTTTGGGCTTGAACTTTTTCTGGTGTGACGCCACGACTGAGGGGGAGCAAATAATTTTTGGATGACATCATCAGGACCTGAGGAAAAGTTCAAGTGACAGTACGAAAAAACGCATCTTTAGATCTCTTCATTGGCCATCTTGCGTTAATGGTTGGAAAGTTATGGCCTAAAAACAAAAATTAAATAATCCCCTAGCCTAGGGAGTTACCAAAGATTACCAACAGTTAGGGCTTAGGCCATTTGCAAAGTAACCGAAGTGACAGTTTGGTGCAAGTGAAGTAAGCCTCATGATGTTCTTGTGGTGAAAGTTGCATCATGAAGTGCTACCTCTACCGAAACAAGGGTTATGGCGTCAATCTCACACAGATTGGCATCGTGATTTCTTAGATATAACTAACAAATTGAAATTTGCAAAAAGTCTGAAAAGGTGTAAAGGTGTGATGACTTTCATGGAATTTTCGAGGCTATTACAGCACTTAGTTGCCTGTTTGAAAAAATGAAAGTATGTTTAAAGTTGTTGGTAACATCTACAATCACTTTATATACAGTCTTTCTTTCGTGTTGGAAAAGAAAACAATTATAATAGACTCTTTTTCTCCAATAAGACAGAAAATTGTGTTTTTATAGAATAGAAAGCGTCGTCAATAGCCGAGGAATTGCAGAAAGAAGGGTTGTTCGAACAAATGTTCGTAAATCTCCTCCACCATTCCATCTGTCTATCTACAAGAACTCTGTCTACAACATTTTTTCGAGACGGTTCTTGCAATGGGCTTTGCGAGACAGCGAAAAAGCGAAGAAATTGCTAGAATGGCTGCGAGACACTCATGTACCAGACGAACAGTACTGGCGAACGTTGGAGACGATGGAAGAAGCTCCTGATAAAAGTCCAACAAGAAGATGGACAGCAAGATACATAAACTGGATAAGCTCAAATCAACCTTGTTATGGTGAGTCGCGAAAGTTTACATTTCTGCGATTTTACTATAAGATCTAAATCTGATTTAACCGAAGGGCTTTTAATCTGATGTATTTATTTTACTGAAATTGTTGCAAAGCAGGTAATGGAATAGAAGCTGTGTAATGGTGGTGCTGAATACATTTCCTTCACACATGCATTTTTCAAAATTTCAAAGTTAATTGTCACTTGAACTTTAGATCACCACAATGCTTAAAAACTGCCCCGAACCTCAGCTGCTTAGCTCCGCCTTTCCCAATAAGCGAAAGAACAGGCACTGATCACATTGGAGTGAAGCATTGTTGAAGAAATGCAGGAAGCAACAGGCAACCTTGCCAAGGTGTTTGCTTCTGTTCTTCTACTCTACAGTAAATGCAAAATTTCTTTTGACGGGGTGATGCATTTAAAAGCTGTCTGTTTCTATCAGGCCCGGGGTGGTAGGAAAAGCTTTTGCAACAAGTGACTGAACACATTTGTCTCTAAATGGTCTCTAACTGCGCAAAGCGCTTGCACAGACTTCATTTTTGTAATTGCCTGCAGAGGATTGTGTGGAAAACATCAGGTCCGTGTCGGACCCATGTATCGATCACCTGGGTATGCTTTTGTGTGAAGTACAGCGAAGAGTTGAAATCTGCAGCATTTTGAATTACTGTGGTCCCTGTACCCTCTTTCTCGTCGATCCTACCAATTAACCAAGTAGAATTGAGGATATTTGAACAAATGTCAACTCTACCTGATCATCCTGCACTTTTGACCACTGTCACTGGTAATGTAAGGGCGAAAGTAGCTTACAGCTTGTTGGTCGTCACTGACGGTGAAAGTTGTCCCGATGCTGGATTGCAAGTATTTCGCAGAAGTTGCGAAATACATCTTCCTGAAACTCTTTTCTACAAGCGATTCACGACTAACCTACTTTTCCCCGAGTTGCATTGCGAACGCCTTTTATCCTTGTATCCATTGGGCGTATTTTGGTATGTTCAATCATCAGTCATATTTCCGTTTGTCATACGTTTACTCAAATAAAAAGTTTAAAAACAAGAAGTAAATATTGGGAATCCTCTCCCGAAATATGGTAGACTTCTGACACTGTTGGAAAAAAATATTTTTGGAATTGCAGGCTACATCCGACACTCAAACTGCGTGTTTGGTGCGAAAGACGTTGCAAGTTTTGTGAAGTCGTCATTCCTTTTTGCTAACAAGTTTGACATCACGTTCGATTCAAGACCAACGTTATGTTTGAGAAAGTGGCTGGACGACAGAAAAAAACGATACGATCAAAGGAATCCCGACAAAGTGCCCATAAAATTCTGAACACACGATTGTTATTATTGTTTTACACCAGGCTACTTTTAAAGAGTCTTGGGCAGCATGCAATATTTTATGAGCATCATCCGATACCTGTCATTACATTGATATAGTGTTGGCAAACACCTTCATCAGCACTGGTTTTGCGAAAACGATCCACTGTAAATCATCTTGCCAGGCTTATAAATCCTTCCAAGCCAAATTTTCAGCTTGCTGTTCCTGTCGCGTTTTCACCACAAACATGAGTGAACTCTCAAGATAATGGTCCTGATCGTTTCTTTTGACCCAGTGAAAAAGGTGTAATCAAAGGCTGTCTTACCAAAGCCTGATGTGCATATCACAGAGCTTTCATCACATCACTGTGAAGTAAATGGGCGGGAAACTGTTTTGTGCTGGAAAATGTGGAGTCTAGCGCTTGTTCTGATAAGCAACTTGGTTGCACTGGTGTTTGCGGAATGTTCTGCACTTTGTATCAAGCGCAGTCTATATGACAATCTGCGAACATAATTTATTTGCGTTGGAATTACCAGAGGTTTTCAGAAATTTGGATGCTTCTACGCTGCTACAGCTGCGATAGAGCGGCCTTGACTAAATAACACCAACAGATTATTAAGTTCCAGCAAGCTTCAGATCGATCTCGCACCTTCGCAATCGTGAAACAACCAGTGCATCACTCACATAAATTTAGAAAGGGCTTTTGAATTAATAAAATTTGCCCTTCCATGATTATAAAAAATATTCTACCAATCATGAAATAACTGTTTACTTACAGGAATAGTATTTTGTTTGTGCGTTAGTTCCTCTTGTCCTTCACTATCACCTGACTATCCTATGTACTTCAACATCTAAAATCGTCGTTCCAGTGTGAGCCTTTAGATCCGTTTCTGTTGTCGTTGTTTTCCGTATGCATTGCGTTCTGATCATGGCAGCTGAGCAACTTGGTACGAATCGAGTCCCGTTATCTGCCAGAACATCTATTCTAGCACACCGCCAAATACAACCGTTTTCTATGTTTTGCTTTTTATTATCTTGCTGTTGAGCGCACTTTGGCGTGACAGCGCTGAGGATATAGATGTATGCGCGTTGTTCGATGCGAAAACTAAATATGAAACTTAGGTGAATCAGGCATAGGGTCTGTTAGCTTTCAGGGCAAAAAGAAACTTTTCGAAGATGATTGCAGTTGACCTTTGTAATGAACAAGAAAGCAAATCATGAAACAAAAATAGATGTCAGTTAAAAAATAAACTAATTGCAATTTGAGCGTAGATCCAAAGTTGGACATGAAAAGTGGAAATATAATATTTTTGATTAATTGCTGTACTTCAAAACTTTTAAGAGAAATCACGCTGTCTGGTACATACAAAATGGTAGTTTTGTCGTTTTTGGTTTTCACTTTCGTTGTTTCGAAAAGAAATGGAAATTTTGGCAAAGTTTAGATGGGGAACGCATTCTTCACAGGGTAAGAAACAGCCAACGACTGGTGTCAGAAATCATGCAAAGATTTGCCGCTGCCACAAGTTTCTCCCTCTGCATATGACTGAGAAAGCAGTTAAGTATATGCGCTTGCGCAGCAGACCGACCCCTCGTTGAACTATCCTGAGAAGCAATGTGGGCAATTGTTAGACGTAGGTTGTGTCGCTTGTTGACAACATAGCGCAAGGGCGGCGGAAGCGGTATGGCCAGGGCCATGCCAACTAAAATATTGGTATGGCCCGGCCAGACCAATATAAGCATCTGAAAGTTGTTTTTTAACAAAACAGTTGGAAAGGAATTTACACGCATTAAGCGGAAAAGAATCGCATAACATGCTCGACCTTTAGCTGGTGTTAGGTTATTATCATATTATATACTTCGACGTTGCCGGCAGCGTCCATGGTGAAATACAAAAGAGATTCAACCAGGAAATTTTTGACCTTGATGAAAAATAAGAGGAATTGCTGATTTCGGCTGCAAGCAGCGGGTGCGTGAGCGTAGAAAACATGGAAGCCGTGAAAAAGCATTTTGGTGACAATCTGGATACTTCAAGGTTTTCCATTCAGTTGTCTGTTAATTGTAGGTGATGCAGTATCAAGTGTCAGTGAGAAAATGAGACGTATTATCTAGCACTCTTGCATTTACTTCGAATTGCAACATTTTTCTGAAACTTCTGCAGCTTATGTACGTGCTGCCAGTCATAACCGCTTATGCAGAGCGTTCTTTTTTTATTTCTTCGTCATTTGAAAATTCTACCTCCGAATGACCATGAGTGCGCACCGTAAAGATTGAATCACCTAATGATTTTGTCTGTTCATAGAAAGTGTACAGAAAGTTTGAATGTGCAATAGATGCAATAGGAACACCGTAGAATATCATTTTGGTAGTAGGTGTTTGTGTAGGCTTCAGTCTTTGTTTCAAGAAATCAGAAACGCTAAATGGTTTTTGGAAAAATGTGACGTGTGTCTGATTATGTTTTTCTTTTTGATTACAAGACTCTGCATATCTTAGTGACAGTGTTCAGTAAAGAAATCATGGTTGATTTTTGGCGTTTTATCAAACACGATATCATTCGCTTGTTTCAAGTAATTCTTCGCCTCTGGCCATACCAATCATTTCTACCTTCCGCCGCCGTTTTCGTGTCTTCCGCATCATCCTAAGTATCTACATTACAACGATCTCTGATCCTACCTATCTTGCTTGTTACCTTTTCAAGAACAAATGTTGATCCAATTCCAGATCAAGCATAAAAACACTTGTCATTAATTCCGCTGCGGAATTGCTGAAGTGCGACACCTCTGTGCAACTTAAATTTGTGTATGAGGTGAGCGAAGGCTCGCAGATTTTACTTCTACTAAAGTTTACGTTTCTTGGCAGGTATTTGTGCAAAGGCGCCGGGAGTGCTGTTGGGGCTAAATCCCTTCACATTACAACTTATCCAATCGTAAATGCTGATATGTATTTTATCTATACTCTACTCGGTACGTTTTTCACTTACATATAAGTTCGGTATCGGGTTCATCGCAGAAAGTTCGGCAGTAGTACTAGTAGGAGCAGCAACACATTTATTAAAACAGGCAGTTATAAACTTTCGAGGTTTACAGCAGCTTTGTTCATTCCTGCGTAGACGTACCAGCACCCACAAGAACAGGTCGGTGTGGCGTGCGGGTCCGTAGCCAGGTTAATATGTTTTAAGAAAAAAATTTCTGGGCACAACAAAATTTTGGGGCCGTGGCTACGGGCCTGGTGCCGTGCTCTACTACAGGCTTGGAAGCAGTGTCGTAGCACAGGGGGAATATGGGAGCTAGCGGCAACTTTTTGAGAAAAATTAAATTTTAAAATTTGCCCTAACTCTTCAAATTTTGCATTTAGAAGCCCTAGACTGGTAGCCTAAAAAGTTCACACTCATCAAAGCTAGATCACACAATCTGCCCCGACTCACTGAGACTCGGAGGTTTGAAAGGATCGGTTTCATACAACTGAAAGATCACTCGCACTTTACGATAGATGCTGCCGTCGTCAACATTATTTCCGAAGCAATTCGAAGATTTGTAAAGACGCTTTCACCATATTCAATGATGAGTTTCATGAGACAGGGCCAGAACCGTCGCCAGAATGTCGTCAATAGGGGGCTTTACGTTCGTGCAGGGGGTGGCTTGACATACCAATTTAACAAAAATTCCACTAATTTATAGTGTTTAATATTTCAATTTGGGGGGGCTTGGGGCTTTGTTTGGGGGGCTCAGCCCATTAAAGCCGCCCCGTGGCGACGGGACTGGGCACGACCGCAACCAGCTGATAGGGGGGAGAAATTATTGTAACATGTTGTTGTACTATTTCGGAGGAAAAACGATTGTAACTTGTTGTACTTAACAACATATTTTTGAAAATTTCAGATGAGGGCAATAGCCCTGTCGCTCCCCATTGGTTGCGGCCTATCATGAGGTCTTCATGACGCGATAATTTTAGATTGCACGACTTGAAACTATCATTTGGAATCTAGAAGCTTCTAGTGTAATTGCTTGCCATCTACATCTGAACTGTACACAACTCCTAAATTTTCCCACATAGATTTTAGTTTTTTAGGGTTAGGACCGTAACAAAAGCCTAGGAAATCCGACAGAAAGCCAAATTTGGACAGAAAAAGTTAGGTCTAAACAAGACTAACAAATCTCTTCTTTCATGAGTTAAAATTTTTTGCTGAACTGGTACGGTTACGGTACCGATACTAACTGCTGATGTTTCAAGGACTATCTAAAGGGTTGACTAAGATTATCTTCCTTCTTCTCTGGATTGGGTCAATGTGTTCAGCCCATTATCGGGCACTGGTGACCATCGAAGAAGTTTCATAAACTCGAAGTGGGCCCTAAGTAATTTGTAAATTTGTGGGAGCTTAACAGCAGTCATTTGCGTAACAGTCAGATTCTCACAGCCTTGTACTTAAACTCGTCTCATACAGATTTTGACTAATATCCTCTTACCTGAAACGCAGCAGCACTGACTGACTTAGCCTTGCATATGCTTACAGCGTGAGAACTGAGGACCAGTGTTGCCACTCTGTTGTTACGGAAAAGTACTAGATTTCATGATAAAAACACTAGATTACAAACTATTGATTAGTTTTCTGAAGTAATTTAACACAAGTGAGCTGTAACAGCAAAAGACAAACCTACAATCAAAATCGTCAGAAAGTCCGTTGCAATGCAAACAAAGACATTAACAAAGAAAACGGAAGATTGCAGCAACGCTGGTGTTGTTTTTTTTTGTATAGGTCACTGAAACTTTTAACAGATGACCACAGTGACGCGGTAGCGGTTTAACTCAAAATAGATTACATGCTCTTGTGCAATTTAAGATGTAATTAGGTAGAATTTTTAGCAAATTACAATTGCACAAAATCAAAAAGTCTCAGTCAAGTTACAAATAAGTCTACACAAAATTGTGTAATTAATTACATTTAGCTCATTCATAAAAAAACGCAAGATAGCTATGAAAAACCACTAGAACACCAAATGAAATGCAAACACGCTGGATCTAGTAGTGGAAAAATAAATATAAGGAATGGCCCTACTGAGAAGGACGAGGTCTTGTAGTTTTGCAAGGGAGCGTCCTTGTTCTGGGCCGTCGTGTTGCGTCACAATACGACAGTTTCGTCACAATGCTTGACGGTGCTGGTGCAACATGCCCGAATTAATGCATTAGATAAGGGCGCTTTGTTGATGCAGCTTTGCAGCAAATGGTTGTATGGGGCGCAAAATAGAGGTTCAAGAAACTGTGAATCACAAATTTTAATGTTTGCCAAGCAATTTATGCGTCCCTGTCAAAGCCGTCGTGGTGCCCATGGCATGTGCCATGCCTGCCATACCCTAGACACGCCACTGGAGATCCTTGCTCTGCATTGACCGAAGCAGTTTTGAACCAAAGACGCGTATAATATAGAATAGTGGTTCTCAACCTTTCTGTACTCTTTGGAGAATATTTTGTGTCTCAAGTACCCCTTGAGCACATTAATCAGGTAGTCATGAGCACAATCTTTAGAAATGTACCGAAAAATGTTATTAGGAAAACACTTAATAATTACTTTGAAAAAATCCGTGTACCCTTGGAGCACCTTGGCGCACCCCAAGGTGTATGCGTACCCCATTCAAAAACCACTGCTGTAGAAGAATGTGTAGCAAAAGGGCAAATTGCAATCCATGTCGGGAAATCAAAAAAATTCCCTGATCTGCTAGGACGCGCAAAACGCTCATACAAGATGTCACCACGATGTATCGTCGCATTAACGGTGAAGTAATAGGAAGTCAGTAGCTCAGCTGTTGCGACACTATGGCTGCAAAACCAGTGTCGCAATTTGTTTTCAGATGATGTCGACATGTTTTGGGAAACGAAAATAAATGAGATATCCGTTACATGTTGATAGTTGTGGTTTAATCATTACAACCCTTAGACCAGGCACGAGATGGTTAGATAATAATTCTCCTGCAACTGATCCTTTGAAGACCTACAACACTATATATTCATGAAATTTGTGTGGCACTCAGTTGCTCCAGATTCCCTAACTTTGACATTGTAAGCGGTTTGGAATTTCTTAAACTTTCTGTCTGCAGGCTAACGCCACGCAAATTGAGCACGCTGTTTTAAGATTGATGCAACAATCAATAATGACCGTGGTACGTCTGTTACTTGAACAACACCGGCTTCAATAATAACAATGATGTTTTGACTTAACCTCTTTTTAGTTGTACAATGAGAGATAGAGACCTTGCTGAGCTGTAGGACAAAAGATCAATGAAAATCATACTCTGAATCTAATCTGCGTCGTTTATTTGGAAATAGGCGTCTCTTTTGTTTAGCTGTCTGTGAAAAAATAAAAATGTAATGAAAATCTTTCGTTTACAGACGTTTATGTAGAAAAACTACAGAAAAAATTTGTGACCTCTCCAGGCGTGCACAGGCAGGTTTGACCTTCTGTTTTTTAGACGAGACGTGTTGCAACCATGGTGCTACTCTTTGGGTAGGTCAAAATAACGATTGTCCCTACAATTTCGCAAATTGTAAGGTTTTTTTTAGAAAAATCTCCAGTATCTTCAATGCTCAAAAATTGAATATCAAACATAATTTTATAACTTGATAACTATCGGCCAGCAGTTAAAGACTGAATCTACGCAAAAGCGTTTTTCAAATTACATGAAATTGCTGTCAGCAATTGCCATCTTCGTCGCACACGTTCATTTTCGTTTAAAGCACATAAACTTCCAAATGAACGTCTATTAAATTGTTCCAAATGAACTCTGATTCATAAGCGTTCCTTTTCGTTATTTTGAAGCGTCCCTTTAATTACAGCTCCAAAAATAATTTCTGCAGCTTGCACTGAAGAAAGGTCGGTGAACAAGTACGCAAAAAGGGATCTTAGCATGGGCAAGCACTGACATTGAAATTAGTGTGCATGCTGAGCCAGGAGGCTCACCGCATGTGATGCCAGCACAGCAGCCGCAACGCACTGGACGCAGTCCGCTGCACTACAGGCTTTACTATATGTGCTTGCTTTTATTGTTGGCCTGACCGCGTCCCCGTGAAATGGGTAACACAGTGATTGCCACAGTTTTGGTGCAATTACAATGCTACAAAATCGTGTTATGGTTTATCAAATTTTTATTTCAATGCAAGAAATATTTGTTTTGCACGGGTGGAAACGTCCTGGAAAAAGTAGATACCACGCAAAAGCACTGAAGCATCGCAGGTGGACTATGATGTGTATTGAACAACGAACACCACAAACGAAACATGTTTGCAACATAAGTTTTATATGTTCGTCGGAAGATCAGTGCTGCACAAACGTCTTTGTGAAAAACATTTCACAAACGTAAAGTCCCCAAAACATGCACCGCCGACTGTCTGCTTTAAAGTTGAATATACCCGATTCAGGTGGATTACCAACACATTGCTGTAGGTAGAAGGTGAACATGCTCTGTAAATCCCCTTAGATCGATACGAATGACTGCACAAGCCTTCGCGGAACCGAAAATCACGTGTGCCTGATTTTGCCACAGCAGTGCAACAGGAAGCGTTTCATTTCCTGCCAAGTGATGATGGCGCAATGTCCTGTTGAAGCGGAACGATCCCCGGTGCGGTTCCACTTGCACAAGGGTTGCCGGAAGTGATTGAGCCAATTGATGTCGCATGTTGATTATCTGTGCAGCAATAGAGATAGCACGCCGTGGTCACTCTAC
>Ga0210059_1003407_pt1 | contig 25408 bp, 18 predicted proteins | sample Ectturendosymbi2_FD_188042 | JGI IMG/M metagenome (GOLD analysis project Ga0210059, IMG submission 188042) | Ecteinascidia turbinata endosymbiont from Florida, USA - Sample 2 (SPAdes) (version 2) | ecosystem: Host-associated > Tunicates > Ascidians > Unclassified | place: Key West, Florida... | reverse complement strand
CATCGAATCTACCCTTCACTTACAGGAGTTTTTTTGAAAAGTTAGCCAAATAGTTGTGGAGCAATCGAGACAGCTGACGTGCTGTTACTGTGACCTATTAGTTAAAGAGGAACTTTCGTCAACGGAAAAGGACGTGTTCACCGCTTCAGTGCCAAAACTTGAAACGCAACTGTGTGAAGCTAACTGAATTCAAGAATCGAAGTAAAGACGCTAACGCAGTGTTTCCAAACCTTTAACGATTCGGTAGAGAGCTGTGGACCCCTTGAACAAAAAGGGCAGGTAGTTTGGTATTTCGTTACTTTGCTATCATCATATGCTGTACATACAAAGGTCATGGATCCACAAAAATCTGTGGACGCCTGGGGGTCCGTGGACCCCCGGTTGGGAACCACTGCACTAATGCTTCTCACTACAAAGGTCGAGTTTTGGCACGGCAGCCTCATTCAAACAGTTCTTGTATTCAGAGGAAGTGAATTGCGTGGAGGGTGTGTGGTTTTTCAAAACTATCAAGCAAAACATACCAAGTTTTTTCACCACCAGGTTTTAAGACCTAAAACGGATTGTTGGACAAGTTTGCAAATGCGTTAACGAAACGCGACGCCACAGGCTTGGCCAGCCAAGAACCAGATTTACGACGTTCCACGTTTCCACGCTGATGCGATGTTGGTCGAAAAAATAACGGTGGTGCAATACGCGATGCCGACTTAATTCCGACTTAATAGACTACAGTTCAAAATGAACTTCAACCCGGTTTTGATGAAAAAAGGAGCATATCGAGTTTATGTTGACTGATCAGGAAAGATTGTATCCAGTGCAGGCAACACCGCTCATTTTTTTTCTAGGTAGCGCATTTTTAAAACGCCAAAGCAGCCTATGTAGTGCTCACTTTCTGCGTTGTCCAAACGCAATGAAACGCCAACATCCGAGATCACATCAATTGGAGGCTAAAAAGAGGTGAATAAAAGGTGGTGAAAAAGAAGCAATGATTGTGACGACAAATGATCGTCTTCGCAAATACTTGATAATGATGCTTGTACGAGGGCAGCTCATTGGGAGAAACATCGGCCAGGAAAATTTTTTAAGGTTTTATAGTTTACAGCAGGGCTCTGGAGCCGGAACCTAAATTTCAGGCTTCGGCTCTGACTCCAGACACCCGCAATTTTGGCTCCCGCTCCAACATCTAAAAGTTTTGGCTCTGGCTCCAGAATGATTTGGTCCATTGAAAACAGAAAACATTGTATTATTTGTACAACTCGCTTGCCCCACAAACCAGGGCTGTGGAACCGGAACACAAATTTCAGGCTCAGGTCCTACCATCTAAAAGTTTTTGGCTCCGCCCCCCCCCCAGCTATCCAAAATCGTGCGGGCTCCGGCCCCACAGCCCTGATTCAGTGCCTGTCAATTTGCTAAATGCACTACTGAGGATGTTTGTATTGCTTTTGGCATAGTTTCGCTACTGGAATGATTATTCCTTGCCACCTATTGCAAATGAGGAAGTGATGTCCCGATTTCAAGCAGCACGCAGCTTATCCGACACAAAAAAACAGCCAGGTGCTGCCCACTGAAAGATTCCAATTTTTTTCTGCTATGTAGATGCCTAAAAAAAACAGCAGAGATATTCACACGCCTTCTCAAACCTTTCAACACCTGATGCCGAAGCAATTTTCTGAGGCCTGTTAGGAAATCTGCACTTTGCGTATTTGAGTATTCTTTCTTTCTCTTCACTTATTCCACTATCGCCATTGGTCACTTTCCTTGCAGAGACGACTCCAAGCTTACGAGTGTTAGTGGCTTTGCCAATTTCGCAAAACAAGCAGCCGGGGTTCTTTGCACGCATTGAAAACTTTCCCAAGCCATGAGGGTTTCAACTTTCGCCTGACTTTACACCTGAATAAAGGCCCTATTTGACTAGAATCAATTAAAAGTAGCATTCGTGAACGTCCACATTGCACGCAGCTACCTGGTACAAAACGCGCGCAGAAAAAGCGTAAACAATGTTCAAAACAACACAGAAAGCCTTTAGCCTTTACATCGACGTGCCAGGAACCTGGAACAAGATGAACACGGGGGGAAATGACGCAGGGCGGTTTCGGCGAGAAGCGGCCGTAACTTGCCTGACACAGTAACTTCTCTCGTCTCTGGCTGATGTAATGAAAGCACAGAAGCAGGTGTGCCACGTAAAGCTACACAGTCTTGGCCGTGGGTTTAACGCTGCTTTCTGTTACACGATTGAAATCCTTAGGGTGCTATTGAGCAACAGCGCACGTTAGGTCGCCCAAATATACTTTGTTTAGTTGACTGACAAAACAAGTTGCAGTTGTTCTTACTCTTTGATGTCAACGGGGACCCCTGTTTCGGCAAGGACTCAGAAACGCACCTGGAGCGCGAATGGGAATCAAATACAGATCAAATACATTGGCCAGAAATTCACTGCTACTGGCAAAGTGGCCAGGGTTGAGTGCTGCGTTTACTTGACCCAATCGGCAGCAAGATTCAACTAGACAAGCTTTCAACGCATTTCCACTGCGCGATAACAGACAACAAAATCCTAAGAAGAAAGCTAAAGTTTTAAGTCGAAACTCGCATCGGCAAAGCACGAGCCACGAACTATTACTCTTTAAAGTTAGAACAAGAACATGCAGTTGTTGCCTCATTGGCAGCTTCGTTTCGCAAAGCCACATGAAACCGAAGTGACGTAACAATCCATCGATCACACCTTGCGCTTCGTTGCAGCGCAGCTTTTCTCTCAGTGTCTCCCTTATGATCTGGCAACCAACTTGATGTATCGACAAAATTTGTGGCGCTGACTACCTTGCAAGCCTGCCACGTTCGCCAGGGCGAGCGACGTGGCGCAAGCGCGATTAATGTTTAAAGCGCACCTTCACGAAAGCTGCTGCTGCCGAAAAGCCGCTGCTGGCAGCCCGGAGGTTGGCATACCTAAAATGTTGACAGAATGACCGGAAGCGGAAGTGAAAGACCGAGTCACGTGTTCGCATAACTTTCTCGTGTTTTGAAGCGAACATGAAAAGACGGATATGCTGCCACCTGGTTAAGCGCATAGAAAACGTTCTACTTTCATACGTTCGAGAAGTGAGTCTGGGTACACTAGTCGCTTGCAATTAAACAGCAGCGTGCCTTGCGAAGAACTCTTCCCGTAACGTCAAGTGGTGAGCTACCGAAAGAGACGCAGTCGCGAAGGACCGAAAAGGCGGTCGACCACCTCCACCCAAGCACGCTCAACGGCTTGTTACAATGCAGACTAACGATGGCGTTCGAAATTCTACTCATTGGTGGATCCGGGCATTCGGGGCCGAGGCCAAAATTTTGAGGGGGGCCTTTAACAGAAGTGGAAACTCAGGCTAACTGCTATACTTATATACATCGCATGATATGCATGTTGCATATCCTACTATTTGAGACTACTCGTATGCTACATACGGGAATTACCTGTATTTGGAAGTTCTGCTGATCACAAAATGCTACTTTAAAGCGTGGTAGATTTTTTTCTGTCCTTTATCAAGAATTTTATTAGCATTCACGCTTTAACATTGTTAGGTCCTGACTTAACAACACCTACCATTTGTTCTACACACAGGCAAAAAGGCTTTATTTGTCGAACACACAGGAAACTCATGTACGCTCAATGGCTGTTTGGTGTTTATGCACTTTTCAATGTAAACGGCCATGTGTGTACCAGAACGAAGCTGGTATACTGCGAATGCCTTTGCTTGAAATTCGTTATTCAAACCCTTTGCTATGGGTGCTGCTGTAAGGTGGTCAGTGGGGCTGAACCAGAGGTGGTCATGGATCCGGAGTCGCTTTCGATTCTGTGTTTTTCTTTGGAATCGGATCCGGAGTAAAAATTTTTTGAAAAACTGAACCCGCCGGAGACATTTTTTGTTTTCAGCAGTATAAGCAGGAGTCTGCGTGGTCTTTAGAAATGTCATTGCTTAAGAACAAACGTTGCTGTATTTTGGTTGCTTCGATGACTGCCGGAGTTTGAACAGGAGTCGGATTTTCAAATTTGAACAAAATTTCGGACCCGGATTAAAAAATGTTGGAACAGGAGCTGAGGCGTAGTCTGGAAATGTGATTCCGGCCACCTCTGGTCTGCACCACCACTAATTTACTGCGTTTTCAGTTTATCGTTATTGAGTACATCCTAGTTTTTGTAGTCATTTTTCAGTCCTAGATCGGATTTTTTTAAATGACCGAAAAATATATTAAGTCCATTCGGTCAGAATTACAGACTAATAAATATTGTTACGGCCAGTTTCAATACTACTATGGTATAAATGACGGAAATGTCTCGGTGGCCAAACTGTCTCGGAAAAAAATGACCGAAAGGTTTCAGTGAAAAAAAGCCCAGAGTACATCATCTTTAAATATTGCTGAATGCTTGATCTTGTTGAAAAGACATATTTTTATCTCCATCTTGTTGTGCCGTAAGCCGTAAATGCATCGCCGTCTTACACTGATGTTCTGACACAAAACATCTCTGTGACTGATTAATTAATTGATTAGCCGTCGTTTGCAGTAAGGAAGCTCGGGATGGTCTTTTGCGTGGTACAGTAGTGGATCGAAAACTGTGGTACCGCCTTAAAAGGTGGTACGCGCGTACCCTCTGGTTTTCTTCACAAAAAATTGTATTCGTAGCTTCTGTTTACTGTAAGCTTTCGAGGAATCAGCCGAATGGGCTCTGCTTCCATCTTTTTGCGATGATTCAAACTTGCACACATCTGTATTTAAGTAACTTGTCTCCACACCGGTGAAGAGTTTGAATCAATCAGCAAATTTTTAATAAGAAATCGATCCACGTAGCACAACACATCATCAGTCCTACAACTTCATTCAAATAGGATCTATCTGAATGAAGAAGAAACCGTGAGCACCTTGCAATTGTGGAATCTCCTGCTTCATCAATGCAGAAAAATTAAATTTACTGTATTTCCCAGCATAGCAGGAGCGTCATCAGTGCGCAAAAAGCCAGTACGTTGAACATCCTCTTATATTTTCAAAGTCTTCCACAAACTAAAGATCTTTTCTTTGTTGTTTTCATTTCTTCACAGAAAAGGAAATTCTTTGTGGCACCATCATGAACACACCTCACCAATGTAAAAAGGTGACTGCCTTGACTTCGAAACATCAGTTGACTCATCTTACTGGAGGGAGATTTTCATGAGACTAGCCTTGATGTGAGATTTTGTTCCAAAATATTCAGCAATTAGACTCTGAGTAACATTTGATTGCGGCATTAATTCAGTCTTCTTCTTTCATTTCCGAAAATAGTTGTAGTCATTTCTAATACACATGTTCTAATAACCTCTTCTGCAATAGCATGAGGTTTCTAAGACTTTGCTCCTTTAAAGGCCACTTGGTATGAAGCTATCCGCAGTGGTTTGTCAATAGAGACAAAACCAAATTTTGGAAGAGATGCTCAGAATCAAAACGGGCTCTTTCAGCTCGCAAAGATTTTTCATCGTGGCCTACATTGGCCCCGCCATGTCGGTTGTCAAAGTTTTGTTGCAGCTTAGATGGATTTAAATTTGCGTTCATATTTAGATAATCTTCAGTTTTTCTGATGCATGCAAAACCAAACCATCGTATAGTCATCATTTCCGTTTGCTTTTCTTCGACATGATGAAGTGTTATGATGATAATCAGAAAAGCTAGTGATATCTCCACTAAGAATTACATAGAGCCGACCTTCACGTCTCTCCAGTTTAGCAAAAAACACTTTCACAAGAACAATAATACACTCCACTATGAAAGACACTGCACACGACTACATTCCTTTACGATCGATTCACCTCAGAACTATTTACGAAGAATGATGAAATGCGGAATCCACTTGTATATACACTACGCTCAGACTATCCTAGAACCACGGCACAAAAACAATGCCAATATCTACTGTAGTTCATTCGAGCAAAAGCTACTGTACTATAAGCTCGTTAATAAGAGTAGATTGCAGTTAATGTTTACGCGAATAATTAATATCGTGACATGTAGCTTTGAGCGAACCTCGCGTTTTTTGTCTATAAATCCATTGCAAAAGAAAACAAAAAAGCGGCAAGAGAGTAATAAATAGATCAATTTCCTGTCATTAAGACCGAAGCTTCTCGCACCCCTTGGAATGACGTCTAGCACCCGTGGTTGAGAATCACTGTACTACAGCGTCAACATCCAAAAGAACAAATAAAGCATTCCCTTCAAATTTAAAGCTAAGGCGCCGAATCATCTTCCCAGCCTAGTACGTGCTGCTAATAAGATCTGCGAACGTGAAGTAGATGTGGAAGGAATCTCATTGGCAAAAACATTTTAAGAATATTCATCTCACGAGGAAACGTAGAGCAACTAAAATCCTGTCAGACGCTTCATTTGACGAGAAATTATATGGAAGAAGCCAAATTCCAAGTGCCACAGATGTTGTGACGCAACTGCGTTAACAGCAAATAGACAAACCACTGCACGCGAGCATCTTCACTGAACAATCAACACAAGCAAGCCCAGAAAAGGAGGGATGCACGCACCTTTTGCATTCCTTCTTTCGGCGAGTTGATCCCTTCTCCCTCGGAAGCTTGGCGCGCGCGGCGATCGGTAGGGGGCGCATCTGCAGCAAACGGAAAGGAATGAAAACCGCTACAACATGCGCAACACTTGAGAATTAACCTCTTCGGCGACGCGCTGAGGGGCTGTAAAGCACAATGCAGGTTTCCTTTCGCACCCGCGCTGAGGATTCGGTGCTGCTGCAAAACGCCAAATCAGACGTCACTACTAGTTAACAACACGTACCAGAAAGGAGACACCGGCTAACACAGGGGTCCTTAACCCGGGGTTAGCGAACCCGCTGGGTTTTTTTCGGTCACAAAGCGAATTTTTTTTTGGTGACCGAAAAATGTTAAGTCAATTCGGTCGTAATATCCGAAAACATGGAGTGGTGTGAATGGTGTTACGGAGAGTTTTAATAATATTATGGGACAAATGACCGACCGAAATGTCACAGCGAAAAAAAACATGGGCCGCGAATGTGATTGGTCCACGAAATGTCCGCGAAAGGGTTAATAGCCTTTGCAGACATTTCGATTACTACTACGATGATCAAAACCTATTTCCGATATTTATTGCAACGTTTCTTCTCAGGGGTCCGCAATGTGTATAAGGATGCACTAGGGGTCCGTGATCCACAAAAGAGACGTTGGTTTAACAAGAAAGATGCAATAAAGTGAAGACACTTCAAAAAACACCGTCGCTGTGTTAAATGCGGTGGGCCATGAGGAGGTAACGAATAAAATGTGGTGATGTCGATGCAACTGACACCTGGTCTGACCCGTTGTAATACAATACCGCATCACTGCCATGCCAAGCACCACGGAGGCTCTTTGGATAGTTTTAAAATCGTCTTTGTTCCTTTTTAAGGTCCACATTTAAGCAGGTTGAACCATTGCCGTGAACACTATTACGCCGTTGCAACATACTGCAAGGGATGGGCGGGGGAGGTCGAATGAGAGAGAATCGGCATGGTTGGTTAAGCCGCACTCGTTGGAAAAAACAACATTCGGTAACTTATAATTCGAATTGCGCACAAAGCAGAATATTTTAAGAAGCTGTTTATCGACCTGGAGTTGACCGGTTTGCTGAGCAGAGCCAAGTCGGAAAACGAACGTTACCTGCTTTTCATGAACAGTGACGCCTGGCGGTTAAAAGCATTCAAGGACGTAAACGAATCAACGCTGCCGCAAGTGGGCGTTTGCACAAGGCAGAGGTGGAAAAACCAAGCGAGACGGAGCAGATGTTCCCTGATACGGTATGCTCACCAGTTGCACTACCAGTTCAAAAGCAAGCAGGAAAAACTGAACGTGCTCTTACAAAACTATGCAAAAAGCTCGGGCCCTCACACACCGGCCTGGTTGAGAACGATTTGCATTGAATAAATGGACCAACTAAAAACTTGCTGATTGAATTCAGGCAAAACTAAACCACAACTTATCGCATGAAAATGTAAAACGTTGAGAAGACAAAAGGACGGCATTTTGCCTTAGCTGATCCTTTAGTGATGCTACAGACGGCCCAGTCTCCCCTCGCGGCACAGTGAAAGCAAGCTGTTGCTCGCCGCAAGCTATCTTTGCCAGATGTGGCGAAACACAGGCAAGCAGCAACTCGATCGATACACGAAGCTTCCAAAATCGATAACATGCACACAGGCGCCGAGAGCAACGACATGCGAGTGGAAACGGTACCTTTCGACGTTACCATCACGGGACCGCCTGTCGAGCAGGCCAGGGTATATCGTGAAATCACACATCGTTCTTCGCTCTGCCGCGAAGGCTTTCGCTTTCTAAGCGGTGTCGCAAGGCAAGGCAAAATGCAAACAAAATTCGAATAACAATCATCGTACTTAGCCGCTACCAATGAAACAGAGTTTCTCAACCTTTTTACTTACGTGCCCAGATAAATTTTGCTCAAAACTGCGTGGCCCGCTACCTTGTTACCATAGGTTACGCTTTTATATGCATGAACTAACACACATCATTCTATCATTCTAAAGTAGCGAATTGACTTCTGCATGCAGTTCAGTGAGAGCCTTGCGGCTGAGAACCATCAATGTGATCTCATGCCCTAACTCCGTGGCCCGCTCCGTTAACTGTGCTAAGGCCCGCAGGTTGAGAAACACTGCAATGGAGGCTCATGCCGCGGTCAAAAAACCTGCTGGAATGTTACTCATCCCAAATCTGAAGTATATACCAGCACTTCAAAAGTGAACAACAGGGCTAAATAAACAACCTTAGATATTCAACATACAGCGAACAGTACGATTTTCATTAATAAACAGAATTGCCCACCACGACTACGAAAAATTACAAACAACGGAATCAGCGTATAGTCGCTGAAAACAGGAGCTTGCTATTCGCAAATGAGCAGCAGATGTTGCTGAAAAAAGCGCAGCTGATACTGAACCGTTTCCTAAGCCCCTCAGCGACGCACAAGTGATAAGAACGATTGTCTATTGACACAAACGGCATTTACCATTCACGTTTATCTGGACGTTATACAAGCCGGATGACCTCCTGCTCAGGCTGTCCCGACGTCTGCTGGAACTGCGCCGACGTAGGCGCGATGAGGAGCGGCGTATGCCGATCCGCGTGGAAACAAAAGCGAACTTTTTGCCTTTTTTTCGACCGGCGCTGCGCGGCGTTCTCGGCAGGCTTTTGTTCGGCGAATTGTGCGCAGGGCTGGAACTCGCGACAGCGTCCGCTGCGCGCAAGTCTTTGGGGGTCTTCGCCCCTTGCTTTTTCATGACCGCGCGAGCGAGTTCAGATGCGCGCGGCGCCTTTGTATCCGTGCGTTCCGGCGGAAGCGAGGAAATGCATTGTTGGTTGCGTGTGGAGGATGCGGCTTTTGATCTTCACACAATGCAATTGCAAACGTCTACGCTATGCTGAAGAGAAACCTTACAATGAGCGGACCACGTCCTTTTTGCCGGCGTAACATCAGCTTGTTTGCACAACCGTACAACCGCACGGAAAAACTGCAACGCAGGATGAACTTCGAACACCGTAAAACCGCGTGTCTTTCATGCAAAACAGATGAAAAATGACATTTCAGAAAATCTGACAAACCACTCGTTGAGAGAAAATAGGCTGCACGATGGAAATCTCACCTTCTTAAATCGAGGCTTGTTGGCATAGCGGCAGCTGCTCTACGCGATATAACAACAGGTGTACACAGCCTAATAGGCAAAATCATAGCCGGCTGGCCTCTCCAACATACAACTTAGACACAGCGCGATTAGATTACGCGTTTTCCCACGCTTGGCTGAAACACGATAGCGGGCGACCTCATCTCCCAGTGCGAATGTCACTAGTTTGGGCGGCGCATGGTAAGGGAGGCATCGGCCTCGATTCATAGGTTACACAGCCATCAAAACATCTCCCGTTGTACTGCGTGCGCTGTGCACAGACTTGAAAACCCAACCGATAAATGCTGTCACTGCACTGAAACCATAAGTCAGTGTTCGAACGCGTGTCAAATTTTGCCCGACCCAGTCTTGCAAAACAAGAATGAGATCACAGGGGGGCGTTGAAGGAAATGGTAACAACACAAATTCCAAGGGCAACGCCGCGACTCATCTTTAAATGATATGATTGGCGCATGCGCATTTCGTGATTTCACCTACGGTCCCACGTAACCTCTAGGGAAGAGTATTGATTCTTCTGCGCGCGTCAAAACAGTAGCTGCCAACTGGCGTTCAACCGCTTTCTATTTACATGCCAGTGGACGGGAGAATGCGTTGAGGGTTGAACGATCGAAGGTCGACGGGTTCTTTCCCGACAAGGCCACGCGAGTACAGGTGGCTTAATCGCAGTCGCTACGCTTTCACGGGTGACCGCCCGGTGGTGAAATCTCGTTAGGCACTGATTTCGTGCGAATAACAATGAAATATTGGCGATCGTTCGGGCAGGCAATCGATTCTATTGGACGGCAGCGCAGGCGAGCTCGGTCGATGAAGCGTTCTGGCAACAGAAGCGAAAAACTGAAGGTGGCAGTAAGGTGTCCTAGACCTAAAATGCATTCCATTTCAAAAGCGAAATTCAACATTTTCGAAACCTCCTATCCGTTTTACGGAGACATCGCTGAAGGGGAACCTTCCGTCACAGCACAAGCGAAAATGAAGTACGTAAAAAGGCTTAACAGTCAGCGTCCTCCACTTGTGAACGCGCTGCAGCTGTTGCATTTTTGTCAGTATGGAACACGCATTATCAGAAAATAATTATACTTTGCAATTAATTTCCTTCCAAGCGCGCAATGTCTGAACAGATGTTGAGTATGGCACCAAGGAATTGACACAACGTGATTGGCATCTCAGGAAAAATTACTAAATTCAAAACGCGACTCGAACGAACATTTTGCACGACAGGCACGCACGATGTCAGCACGCCTCGACAACATCTTGCAACTGTGTCGCCGACCAGCAAGCAAACCGGAAAACGTTGTCTAAGGTCTGACTAAGGCGTCTGCGAACTTGGCGAATAACATCAAACCTTGATGCATACTCGTTATTGCTTTGGAACTTAATCTCTTCACAATCAAGGTCATCTCAGGCTGAATGCGACTGCCTGCTGAATCATAAGTTGCATGGTTTTGGCGTCAACAGCAAGAAAACGGATTTTAAGCCCAAGTTTCAGGCCTCTACAATATTTAATTTAACCTTTCGTTGACGTCTGAAGAGGGGAAAACCCAAGATAGGTGCCAGTGATGAGAAACTTCCTCTTCGCTAACAAACGTGAATCACGACCAAGCACTGTCTAAAACGACGCGTTGAAGAACCATTAACGGTGTAGAGATGTTGGATGAGGACGTTGCAACGACACCTTTTCTCCCCCGTAATGTCCCAACCGCCAAGAAAAAATCACCTCAAAATGTCGCCAACGACCAACAAAATCTTAGGTGCCCTTCGCAACCAGTTGGTTTCACTAAGCTGCGATAATACAATCCGGCCTTTACAACGCTGGGATTTAACTCTCGCGAAATTTCTGACGGAAAATGTCTCTCTGTACGCTGCAATTTAAACCCTACGCTTGACCTAGCTACTTCTTCCGCAGTCGCGCAAAAAATGAACACAGCAAACTGCCAAGCGGGCCGACTGTCCGAAACACGTAGGAACCTCAACCACGCCAAGCAGTCGATAATAGCGCGCACTGCGCCCGAGTGGCTCTAGTCTACACAGAGAAAGCACGGCTCGCGCAAGCGTCCGAAAATCTGTCGTTGAAATTCATTCGAGCGTGACTGTGACTAGCAGTTCAGTGCCATCGAAACAAGCGACGGCGGAAATCCTCTCCGAGCACCTGCCGTGCCGGGATGCATCTTATTCAGCTCGAGTCATAGATCGACCGAATGGCGACGCTGAGGTGGCGAACACAGTAGGTGGAAACATGCACAGAGGCTTCGCGCAAACGGTACGATGTGGATCGTTCATTTGAAACGATGGTTCAATGCAGTTGGAACCGTTTTACTAAGCCAGGACGCGCAGTAGCAGTTTACAGCACTTGGCGAACCAGTCCGCAGCTCGTTTCAAAGATCCTGGTTGCTGCAAGCAATCCATCGCTATCTCGCTGCCGTGCCGCAACCTACAGCCCCGGTGCACCAACAAGGATATCCTTCTCCAGCGAAAGGGCAAACGATTTGAAGTGTGTTAATCTTTAACAGGCGTTTCAACATGCTAGACTGCGCGTGCCGCTATTTTTACGGTTCTCTTTTATAGAACCTTACCAGACGCTTCGGGAAAACAGCGGTTGCTCACTGCACCCAGCAGTTTACTAGATCAAAGCTTTCTGCGATATTTTCCTGAACTGATACTTAACGTCACAGTCACTAAGAGCAGTTACTAGCAAATAAATGAAAGCTTTCAGGTGCGTTCGTTTACGTTTATTTCTACCAGCCTCACTCATTTCGTTAAAAACGGCAGTACGACCCTTACACACCTTTCTTGCGCACCTCGTCAGGGCTGGGCATGCGTCACACAGGAGAGTGGGCGACCGGACTGCGCCGCACTCGTATTCGTACTACGATTCCGTGAAACGAGAAAAAAACAATCGAAAAAAACCTGTTTTACACTTCGCTGTCTCAACTGCTCTCCAGCTGTGGCTTGGTCATCGTCGGCCCTCGATACAACTAAATCTCTGACGCTGTTAGGAACTTGCGCTTAGTGAATTATTTACATCACGACGCACATTGCAACACGGTAACGACGCGATGCTAGCCTGAGCGTTGAATAACCCTGCCTGCTGGCACAGTGACAAGCAGCGTGTTCGCACCACTTCGAGGCGACACGCTTTTCACTTCGCTCCTATAGCCCGCGGCCCAGCGCCGTCACTTCACTGCACCAACTACGCATTAGCGGTCTTGAGTGCCGGAACCGTCGAAGCCCGGAAACTGACCTCGAACTGCTACCACTGCGTGAAACGTTTCGCAAGAAGCAATCCACGCGCGTTCGTCAGGTGCAAGTTTGCCAAGCCGCTCAAGTCGAACGGAACGTGAGCAATCGCTGAAACAACGTCGTTTTGTGTCGCGCACGTTACGAGGACAGTGGAGGTTTGTTTACGTCACGCACCGACAACAGCAGGACAGTGCGCGTGTCGAGCGTTCGCCATGCACTCAGAAACGGCAGCGCACAGAAGCAACAACTCGTAGTACTCACTTGCGTCGCGGACTTGGGAGTAGTATTCCAGATCGCGGAAGTCGGCCACGGACACGATGCGCTGGAATCGGCGGATCGCCCTTGACCCGATTGTGTCTCGCCGTCGCCGGGTCTCGCGCAGCGCGCACTCCCTCACACTCTGGTTGCGGTTCATCGCGCGGTGCTTCTTTTTAAATCAAAATGCGGAAGCTTCCGATCGGTCCTTATTGCCAAGGCTCAGCAGACGTGGACGCAGGACGCGCGCGAACACGCGATTGCGTCCAAACAGCAACAATTCCGATTACCTGCGCCGGCGCGAGCAACAAACACAGGCTGTGACGGCAAAGAAGAGAACGCCAGTTAAAACATCGGACCCTGCCAAGGCGCGTGAAGTCCTGAATCTGGGCAGAAATTCCTCGTCTTTCATCGGAAGTCGATAACCGAACGAACTTGCGTTAAATAGCGCGGTGCAAAAAGGTTAAGCTCAAATCTCACTGCCCAGCTTAGCTTCACTACGAGGATGAAAAAGTCTTTAAACCTGGCATTGGCTCAAGTAATTGCAATTTCACCTTTTTAGTTTTATCGAACCATCTACGCGTCCACCCGATGACGCCAGCCAAGTGAGTTTGAAGCAACTGGGATACAGTTAAATATGAGGAACCAGCCGAGACCGGCTACGTAAGCGGAAAACACGTCACAATGCGCGATGCATCCACCACACAGTTCACGCGACGTAAACGTCATCGAGAAAACAAACAACCGGCAACCACCGCTTGGGATCGTGAATGCAAGTCGCCAAATGTCTATGGCTTCAGTAGACCTTGAAACCTGAGATTGCAGACGAAAAAATCATTGCGCGTGAGCGATGGTAGTGGACCTGCGCAATCATAGCTTTCCTAAAATTTTTATTCCAACAACCGAAGGCTCGGTATGACTTGAGGCTAACTTCAAAACATCCTATTTTTGATTGTTTTATTCAAATGGTTCAAGACGAGCTGATGTTGCCACACAGTAGAGACCGGACACATGAGAACGTCAACATTTTGATAAAAAGCTCCCTGAAACTCATCTGCTGACCATAACATTCCAGAATTTCCAGCCTAAAATTACCGACAACTTTCCACAACGATCTCCAGAACCACATGGCAACGAGTTCAAGTACATGCTCGTACACAGCAAGTCGGGTCATGCTATCCACGTTTAGAGGTTTTAATTTTTATGCCAACAAGGGTTTTGATTACCCTCGTACACGGCACATTGCCTCTTATGGTTATCGATCGCCGTTACAAAAAAACTGTTAATCTACAACATATTGTTGATTGGGGAACAATAACGGTCAGTTCTTTCCGCCGTGTCCTGAACTCGCGCTTGATAGAATGGAACAAAGGAGAACTGGGCACCCGCGAATTCAGCGATGAACACGTGCGTTTTTTTGGTACTGCGAAAACAAAAACTACTTTCAAATCGTTGACGCAGAGATCCAGCGAAAAAATCTGCTCGCACATGAAAGCTGTTAGCTTGTTGCCATGACGCATCGTGGAAATTTTGAATCAACTTGCGCGTGACAGGCCAGTCAATTTGGTGCTTAATTTAAACATCGGTGTCTGCCTGCCGGAACAGACAGGATAACCGGAAAAGCGCTTCGCAGAAAGTTGCATCTATCAGCGACGTCACGCTCGCTGCGCAGTCACACGTGCAACAAGTAACTTCGCTCTGCACCTGTCTTCCTTCCGGTGATCAACAGCACCTAATCTACAGGTTCGTTGAAAACTGTCACTGAACGGCGACTGGCGAGTTTTAAGCTGCAACAAAATAAAGTCCGCTCGGCAAGGCCGGCTCGGCGGCAACCCGGTCGTTGGTTAAGAATGAATCGATGAGTTGATTGAAACGGTCCTCCCCCTAGTTTATCACTGCACGTCTGCAGCACAGTCAGCGCAGCGCAACGTCGCATTCAAGCAATGCTCCTGAGACCGCCGCCAACACGCTATGCATATTTATGGCAGACGACGCAATGCCTCTATTACATCTTGTCAGGAACTCGTTGCCTGTTCACGCAAAACGAAATGGCGATTGTTCACGGATGGCTTCGTTGAAGCATCCAGGACGTTTTTGGCCTTGAATTTGCCACAAGCACACCTTCAAAGTTAGGATAACAACAGCTTCACTGCACAAAGCTGAAGATGCTGATGTCCTCATTTTAATACTTCCGCGACACAACGTTGGACTATAGAGCTATGACAGTGAAGTACATGCATACACCATCTCAGTTTAACGAAGCTAACAAGACAGTCGTCGACTTTTTCGTTTTTGTTTACTTAAACAATGCGAGCTTTGCCAAGACGAAATTGATGGACTGGATTACAAAAATCAATCAGACTTACTGCCATTACTGTTGATGACAGCTTACACCGGATGACCTAATAAAGCGGAAGTCGCCGAGTAACTTTACAACGACGGTCTACGTCACAACTGCCTCTGCGTTTGTCGCAACCGCAGCCAGCACTGAGGCAGGCCGCGTGCAATATTTTGAAAAATGAAAATATCCTCAAGATCGGCGGAAGGAAAAACTCTAAATTTCTGCTGCTGTTTATCAACATTCACCAGGAGCGACGAACAGTTGGTAAATTGGGATCGAAGGCTAGCGGTCGAAGTCCAAATCCCAGGTTAAAGCAAGCAGGCGTGGAACACAAAGGCCATCACTTTATTGCGCGCACCTTTTTCTTTGTAACCGTCACAAGATTATTATACGCATTGACCCGAGCAGGCCAGGAAATGCAGATCGCGGAGTCGTCAAAGCCCTGAGGCGGCGAGCACACAGCCTTCGGTGGGTATGATGACAAATAAAGCGCCAGGCCGATGAATAAATTGCACTTTTCCGTCTCTTGTTTTGCCACCGTGTGTCGTCAACATCCGACAATATTAAAAAAGATTTAAGCTTTCTGAAACTACGGTCGGCTTTCTGAGCACACTGCCAACGACCGCTGTAATCACGGATGGTAATTGAAAGAAAAAGTCTGTGCAGAATCTGACAACGCCTCCTGACAATCGTGACAAGATACAACTCAATTTGAAGAAACCGATTGATGCGAAAAATTGAGAAATACAACCAGAGTGGAGAGTTATTGCTCTGGCAGTCGAAGGCAGGTGGCAGGCACCAAACGAGATGTCGACGTATCCTGTATCGCACTGTGCGCAAAGCTTGATTATGGTTTCCGCAAACAAATTGAAAGGTAAGGCCGCAAAGCATTCAACTTAATTACAGCAGTGGGAGCGAATACTGCCAGGCTTGGACGCACCATCGTCGAAGGTGCAACGCCCACGGCGTCACCCCGCAGGCGAAAGCACTCTCGATCGGTTGAGACGTTGCTGCGGCCTCTTCTTACCACGTCGCATTTTTTCCTCACGCCATTGCTCTTGCGTTTGTCCGAACACCGCGCTCATTACGGCTCGAAACAAATTCAACGTGCAGCATGTGGTTATTTGAAGCCGTGCATCACACGATTTAGTGCAACGACTTCAAAATACGATACGAAACTTTATAGTTAGAAGTACGGCGTTCAATTACGACTTCAAAAACGAAGGAAACGTTGTCGGAATTGCGTGACTCATGCATATCATCATGCTTCAGTCAGGTCAGTCCGACCCCTACGGCGTTTAAGGCGAGCTACACTTTCAGCCTATTCTTGTTCAAAAACACTTAAACAACGTTAAAGAACGGATTAATGGCTCAATCAAATCAATGCCAGCTCTCCTTGTTTGGCTGTTATTTGAGCTGAAACAGATACAGGCTAACCAGACCCCATACAGCAGCAATAAGCAAGCTTTAGCCGGGTTGCAAACACCGCGCCACAAGCCTCCGAATAAACAAGAGCAAAACTTGTAAGATTTGGGTGTTATAGCGCCATCATGCGCGCTATAAATTCAAGAAAGGAAAGCCGCGATGTTTGCTTACAATTCACACGAAGGCCACTGCTTGATAACCATCATCAATAACAGTTATGTTGAAAATAAAATTTGAATTGATCGAAGCACCTCTGTTGCAAAGACCCGAACTATACTACAACTGATGCTTCGCGGTCATGCAGTCCGACATGTTTCAGGATCTTCAGCATAGCGCAGAACAGTCTTTTCAAAAACATCTAAACCAGCAATGCACTACCTTTTTGCTATTGCCGGCCGCATTACGTTTATTTTGATGAATTACGGCGGCCAGTGTGTTCCTGTTCACTTTTTTGCATTGTTTCTGTTCGGCTTCCACACAGAGGCATGCCTGCGTCGGGGACATAGGCTTTCAGGGAAATTTTTGTTAAAAAAAACTCATTCCATTTGTCTCAAAATCAGGAAAACTCGTGGAACCACAGGTTTCTAACATTTTTTCGAAGTATGTGAAATTAACAAAAGAAAAAGCCTCTGGGTAGTGGACCACCCAAGATTCCAGAGCAGGGTGTAAATTACATGGCACGGCCGCATACATGTTTACTGAAGACCGCAGGTTGTGCACCCCTGCTCTAAACGTTAGTGTGCAATTTGTTGATTAATGTAGACTTTTGCCTAAAATCTTCTACGGCAAAAAATGCATACGGACATTTGCCTTAACTTCAGCCAGTAAATCAGGAAAACATTCTGTTAAGCAAACCATTGCAATCGTTGTTCGTCACCAAAAAAAGGAAAAAGGGTCAACCCAAAACCAAAAACAGCCGAGAATTTAGGGGAAGTGAAGTTATTCGAAAAACGTTTACTGTAAACTTGCAAAATTAATAGAAGTAGAAAATTCCGACATTCCCACTTCTTGCGATTCCCCGGATGAACGTCAAGTTTGACCACAAGTCAGATGTATCCTACTCGGAAACACTGAGCGATTTAACAATTCGTTTGATTGCAGTTTAACAGGACGATGGCTTTGAAACAACGGAGCATGCAAAGACAACAGTGAGTGCACGCGTTCGCTTAGCAGGAGCAGAAGGTATTAGCGTTCGACGAGATTTCATGCTTATAACGCCTCGTCAAGCAACATGAAGACCGACCGTGCTCCCCGTTTCATTAGAAATCTCTACAACAGACACGCTGTGCTATTGCCTAAATATTATCTATTACAAGATAAGTGTTGTGCTAACCTACATCGATCGAAAAAGGACGAACACCAACACACAACTGTAAGGACTACGTTTTTAAGGCCTCGGCCAATCTCAAAGATAATGACTTATATGCGATGCTTTCAGCCTCCTACGAGCTTCCACAGACTTTCGTCGAAGTTACGAACCGGCAAGTCAGGTGACAGAGCGCTTACACGTGGTCTTCACAACCATGCTATGAAACCTGAAGTTAAATTTACGAAGATGCAAAATGCAAATGGAGTCACTTTAACGTCGCTTTGATCGCAACGCAAAATATTAATAGCGGCGTAAAGTGCCTTCGTTCACGATGCGAATCCCCCGATGTTGCGGTGTTTACGTGACCAATTCTGCCCTGTGTGTGCCATTGCTTTTCAGCAAACAATGAAGTGTTTGAATAGCGTTGCTTGATTCCGATATTCTCAACAAACTACTCTTACAAATTGCTCTGCCTTAGAGCTATGCTTTCCATTTTCTGCGCGAAGCAGCAGGTATTCACCATTGTTTCTAGGGATCAAGTGCTTGTTGTTGGTTTAAAGAATTCTGCAATTTTCAGGGAACCCGTTTCTGTTACAGGAAGGGCTGCCGCACGACGTCCGAATTTCCCGTGTATTTCCGGGGCCTCGGGGTTAAATTCTGCGTCCGGGAGAATTAAAAAAAATATTCAAGTGTGCAGAACTTCAGAATCCACTTTTAAGTTCGTAGATTATAGCGAGAATTTACGTGTCATGTCATTACAAGCAACTCTCAGGGCATTGCATAAGCAGCCGATGGCGCCAATTGGCAATCATACTCTATGGGTGAGAAACTTCAGCACTTCATGGAGGAAAAAAGATTAGATGCCCGGATAAGAACTTGATTCAATACCAAGGTTGTAGTTCACCTACTAACTTCTTTCACTTTCTGTCTAAACGTCGATTTACACATGTACCTTCTCCGCTAAGCATTTGACGCCTACCATGACTCTTTGTGGCAATACCTCTTGATTTTGCCGGCGCTGCTGCGGCAACCGAGCATGCACGGGGCTGCTGCTTGTGTCTGGCCAACATTCAGCCTTACTAGACAACGTGACTGCCTTTCTTTTTCATTGCATTTACGCGCACGAGGAGCGGGGGTAGCTTTACGTATAAACTGTTTAGCAAAAATGATCGACGTTGAATGTTCAGGGATGAACAACCAGCATTTCGATTTGGACCACCTAATAAAGCACGTTGAAAGGGTGGAATATAACGTAACCATTTATTGGGTTTCACATCATGACAGATTTTTATGAAAACAAGTATCCGCCATCTCTTACATGCCAGCTGTTGGAAACGGCTTTACTCGCACCCGTTAGTAGACCAAGTGCCTTCGTTTAATCAATGCTCGCGTTTCTTCTTCTGCACGTAAATGCACCTTGTCACGTAGAGTGCTGTACTTTAAGTATACAACGCGCCACATCTCATCTCTTCTTCCATGCCAGCACTACCGTAAGCAACTAAAAACTGAATTAGGATCACCGGTGGGGGGCACGGAAAAGTATCTTAAAGCCAAGATGCTCAAAAACGTAGTATAGTGACCACAGCTGGGTTAAATTACGGTCAATATTGGATGTGATGGAAGCGAGATCTGTTATTATTTCGACAACAATCATCGTCGCTGGTAGTTTTTTGAGGCGGTTCTTGCTTGGCAGCCGTTCCAGAACAACATCACCTACTGCAGTCAAGAACCTAATAAGCAGAACTGTTGGAGCATTCGTTTGCTGGTCAGCATTCACTGCGATGTCCAAGGTTGCTAGACCGTTAAATAACTCGGATTACAGTCCCGACAGCATCGTCCCTGAAACTCCTGTTTGCGAGTTTGCGTAGATCTTGCCGAGCCGTTGCAGAAATCAGACCCCACTTAATTTTCTGCTCCGCAAACATTTTCGTATTTTTAAAGTGATTTCACAGTATTTGACAACATTTCGTCGATTTACGAACGCGTTTGCATGATTTAGGATTATTCCAACTTTCATTGATTTTGTTCACAACATTCGCTAATCATTAATATTTGTTGCACAAATATTTAAAAGCGTCAGCACAACCTATTCCAGGGATTGCAAAATCATTTTTTGCGGAAGTTGATTTAACAGTTTTTTTTCATTTTGACTTTTAAACTTGTCATGATAAATATAAACAAAGTTCTCGCTACCTGTACAAGAGTCAACGACAGCCTACAAGATGGCTTCCCGAATTTGTTTGACATTACGTAATCCTCTTAATGGAACTGATGTGGTCAGAGTTTTGGACTCACGCCTGTGATTTGAGGCGTCTTCACACAGCATCGACAAACTTGGCTTTAAATTAGTTTTCTTTTTATCGAAATGCCAGTTTTTGTTGTCCAGCGAGCAGCTTTGCTGTGACACTTGCAAACTCAAAAATGTGCAGAGGTCAAAGAAGTTCGTACCAGAATTGGATTTTTTAACGTGTGAAGCTGCAACCGACCAAAGCATTACTAGAAGTCCATACCTAGACCCTTACTGAACAGCCATAGTGTTCCAAGCAATCAAGCTGCGCAGAAAGCGGAAAGCAAGACAGCAGCATTTTTATAAGTCCACTGCCTAATACGCGTGTTTTCAAAAATCCGATGACATTTCCAAGCAGCAAACTTTCCAAGAAGCTAACGAAACAAAAAGTTGAAGGATGTTACTGAAGCAAAATAGATAAACACATACTGCTTGACAATGAATCCGTGATCATACTCTGACAACCAACACTGTTCTCGTTTAAGGATAGTTTTATTTCGGAGGCGCTGACAAGGCGACAATGTGTTCTTGGCACTACCACTGCGTCACACAAGGATCTCGCTTTGACCGGGTAAAAAAAGGGAGGCAGCGCGCAAAATCAGCTTTAGATTCCCACAGTCCACGCGACCTTGCACAAATGCAAGCAAGCAAGCACACTGCCACGTGAACTTGTTGGACATTCAAGGTCAACCACAGCTTACCGTCTTGCGTCGTTGAGGCAACATTCGGCATTCTCTCCGTTTTTTCAGTAGTAGCTTGTCGCCGCGGCTTCGCGCAACTCCAGCAAAAGCTTCCAGTGCGTGGAAGACGTCGTCGAAACGAAGACCTCAGGCCACGAGCGCCTGCGCTCGATCGGCGCTTTCGTAAATCACCGGCAGTGAGGTCAACAGAGGGGTCCGGAACGTTAGCTCCCCGGGGGCTGGCGGGTTCGCATTCAGAATCCCTGGACCTCGCAGAGCTCGAACTGCCCTTTACGCTCGTCGGGCGGCAATTGCTTTTAGACTGGCTGCCGACATTCTCCGCAAAGCTCATCGCCAGCAAGCGAACACCATGAATCAGCTGAGACTGTAGGAGTAGTGACTGGCTGTACCTCGTCCCTGGTCATAACACCTCGTAGTCTGGTTGCGACAGAAGAGAGCAAGCAACTCATCCGCTTCGTTCGGAAACTAGTTGGGCGACGACGAAAAGCAAACGCAGCGATGTCAGGACGGCTGGCAAAGCTGTCTACGATCAGGTTTACGAAAGCACAACCCTGGTCGCCTGCTTCTGTTCGAGGTACCGCATGATGCGAGCCGCAGCTGTCGTCTGCCAAAGGGTCTGCTGCTCCACCAAAAACGCGTCCAACTCTTCGCCAACGCTGGGCCACAGTGTCAAACTACCATTAAACACGTGCACACCGAGCTTAATCGCCACGACAAACTGTTCAAATGCTCATACGCATTTGGCTTTTTAGCGCGCATGACGGGAGAAGGGACGCGGCAGACAGTCGCAGCTAATCATTAACTAGAACCGATACAGCGACTGAGGAGTCGCTGCTGCAGCGGCTGACGACGTTGAGCCGCTGTTCTGCACCAGGTAACTTTGACCCTCGCCGAGCACACTCGCGCGATGCTCTTAATTAATAAGGTTCAGTTGACACGCATCTCTCACCATCAGCAAAAACCATCAAAAGACACTTGGGATGCCTGCGGCCTGGTCAGCGCAATGAAATGAACGTCCTTTTATAGCGCTCGCCAACGTGACGGAGACTACGCCACAATCAATTATTTAGCAAGACGGCCAACAACAGATCGTCACACGCGGTTGCAGCAGATTATCAAAGTCAAGAGAGTTAATTGCACACGAAGAACGCCGTCTGTGCAGACACATTTCATCGGGGTCAAAACGTCACAAACCAGTTTCTGCGATTCGATCAACAAGTCAAACCGGCTGGCTTCATTGTGAGTTGCGTCTACGTTTGTGTGATGAAACAATGTTTGATTGTGTGGCGAATCAAGAAATTACGCGAAACCTTTTCAGTAATGCGCTCAGTCGGTCTTAAACTTCCTTCGCTAAAATTTTGAGCAGAAGGCCCGGCTTGAAGCACCAGGAAACGAAAAACGCTTGAGTCAAAGCGTGCGTCGCAGTGCCAGGGCGAGCGCACGTCACGCAACACGCGAGCAAGGTGTTTCGCCATTATTGCGTATACCGGAAGCTGGCCTTCCGCGTGATAGAGAGGAACTGGACCCGTTCTTGAGCAGACGCCGCGATCAGCCTGTTGCTGCGTCCTCCAGGCCTTTTAAGGCGTGTGGCTAGCAGGGTTCCTGCACATTTTCAAAAAACTTTTTCCACACTTTTTCAATACTAAATGAAAAAACTTTAATACCATTACTTCTCTTGATTTTTCCAAAATTTCATTCATGGAACACAACGCAAAAACATCTGTAAAACTGCCATAAGCGGTAAAGAAAAAAATTTAAATAAACAAATGGCGGAATTTGGAATTTTCATACTTTTTTAATACTTCACGTACACTTTGGCCAAATTCAATATTTTTTCAAGGTCTTCAAAACCGATTTCACGATTCAGTACTTTTTCAATACCGGCAATACCTCGTGGGAACCCTGGGCTAAGTACAAAGGACTCGTTCTGTCGACAGAGGCGCGTGTTTTCATTAAAGTCACCGTGGGTTGGGTGATGTGTCAGCTTCCAATTTAATAAAAAAAACGGAATGGGTGAAGTCCGATTGCAAAACGCGAAACGGTTGTGTATCAGCTTAGCACAGCCACTGGCCAGTGAGTTCGACTGACGTGTCAGTCAGTGGACCGTCTGCCTTTCTTGTCAGAGTTGGAAACAACGATCACGAGGAGATTTAAAAAGACAGAAGCGTCACGACACGACCGCCGAACGTGGACGCGCGGCCAGCGCACGATCACGCGAGTAACGTTCCGTTTTACCGGAGGCGGTGGGATACAGACGCTGCCCAGACACGACACATTTCCATGTAATCGAGGGAGGGTTTCCCGGTATATTTTTGCAGGAAATCGCTGTTATTGTTGCATTTTCCTCTGCGGAGAATGAAACCCGTTATTTTTATCACAGCACAAGAAAAATCCCCGTTACACTGTTGCTGTTGTTGTTGTTGTTACATTCTTCTTTGCGGAGAATGAACCCCGTTATTTTGCATTCTCCTTTGCGGAGAATGAACCCCGTTCTTTTTATGACATAAGAAAAATCCCCGCTACATAAAAAAAATCAGCGTTGCTGTTATTGTTGCATTCTCCTCTCAGGCCCGATACCCCAACCGGATCAAGCGCTTGTCATAAAAACGCGACGTGCACGAAACTCTGTCGCCGCTTGGCGGAAACTTAACATTGCGCGATACGAAGAACAACTGACAGCAAACGCAGACCGCCTCGGCCACTGGCCAAACTGTAACCAGGCCCAAAACCGGTGCAGGTTCTAGCCCATAACAAGGGGGGTGACCGGAACGGCAAGGGATTGGGGCCTGATTGCAATATACAGTTTACCGAATAACGTTCAGCTTTCGTCCATTTAACTCGGTGATTCTCAACGTGGTCCAGGTGGACCACTGGAATTTCTGTTGTCCACAAGAGAGTTCCATAAATCCTTGGTTCACTGAGCTGTGTGCAATACACATTCGACTAGTTGCTCTCATGCGGTGTCAGTATAGCAAAGCGGTCGGTCCATCGCATATTTTCTTCAAAGATGGTCCATGAGCCTGAAGTGGTTGAGAACCACTGCTCTACTAACCTAACCGATGACAGCGGTAGCCCTTCTTGCGGCCAATAAACAGTTAAAACTACCACAACACGTTGACCCGAACTGCTGATCGTTAAAGCCGCACTCTCCAACATGTCTGGAGAACTGCTCCACTTCCATGCGTTGTTGGTATTCACCGAAAACTGCACAGCAGTCGCTGCCTCGCGCTGTCGTTCCAAACCTACCCGTTGCTTTGATCAAGCAAGCCTTGCTGCTGAAAATCACGGCGCACAGAGTGAGTCTGTGTTTTGTTTGATAGAAGAAAAAAAAGGAGTATAGCATGCAAAGCAAACACTGCAACCACGCACCGAAGCTCACGACATCTTCGCAGTTCGAGAAAGAAAAGACATCCGAATCCATTTCTGAATCGCATTTCACGTTCTCAGGGTCGCTGAAGAGCTGCAAAAGAAAAATGGCATTAAAGGTGAAACGTGTTTTACGTTTTTTTTTTTTTTCGAAACGTTTTTTGACTTCCAACGCGGCCATGTACGTTCCGGCGAGCATTAACAAGCCCAACTTCGAGCTTCGAGCCAAATGCTCACCGAAAACCGGTAGGGCAGTACTAGACTTGCGGAGACGGTTGCGTGGTTAAGCGTTCGTACGAAGGTGCAACTCATGAAAAAAAACGTGTTTTCGCACGGAAAGTGTTTCGCAGAGTTTGCTATCGAACAACGTGTGGACGCTTGAAAAATTCCAGAACAGGCGTTCACACTTGAAAGTCCTGGAAAAAGTTATTTCAGCGAGAATGACGAGGCGCACGTATGTTGCGTTCTCTCAGGTCCTTAAACCTCAGGTACCGGCAACCTCTGGTCCTCAGGCCGCATACGGCCAAGCTAGTGTTCCAATCCGGCCAAACGCGCTCCGCGGACTAATTGTTTGTACTTGCTACGGCGTCAGGGCAAGACCAACGTCTCCTAGAATACCTTTTGCGTTTATTCTGTTTCAATTACAGTTCTGTGTTTATACAGGGTGACCCAAAAAGATGTGTACCCATGAAAATTTCAATTGTGACTTTGATTAAAAAGCTATTTATTTCAAATTACAACCACACATTATTCAGTTTATGGAAGACCATTCACCAGAGTTTCAACT
>Ga0210059_1003406_pt1 | contig 25408 bp, 18 predicted proteins | sample Ectturendosymbi2_FD_188042 | JGI IMG/M metagenome (GOLD analysis project Ga0210059, IMG submission 188042) | Ecteinascidia turbinata endosymbiont from Florida, USA - Sample 2 (SPAdes) (version 2) | ecosystem: Host-associated > Tunicates > Ascidians > Unclassified | place: Key West, Florida... | reverse complement strand
AGTCTCATCAAACACGTCAATACCACCAGTTTTGCGCAGAGAAGTTTGATGCGTTTCTTAAACTTTGCAAAAATGAAGAAAACGTGGACGTGAGAAATATGCTTTCCGACAGTAGAAAAAAATCATAGATCAAAACAAAACTCGGCTGAGACATGTAATCAAGGTGGTTGAGTTTTACGGTCGTCATGAAAGAATATCAGAGAAACAAGATGGCAGTTTAGTTGGAGGGACCCCAGGTTTCGTGGTAAGTACAGTCAACTGGTTATCCACAATATATGTGCTTTCCTGGCTATTCTTATCACAAGCAATTTTTCCTTTTCATAGCTTTTGCTTCCATAATTTCAGCCCCCCCTCAGAAAAATCCTGGCTGCGCCCCTGGTTTCAGTGAAATGTAGAAGACAATTATGCATGTAATATGTATCTTTACAATGCACCAACGTCAACAGCAGTGCAGTTTCAGAAGCTAGGCAGTTCAGTTCAGGCTATTCCTAAACATGCCCTTATCATCTTGGAAGTTCAAATACAATAAAAGAAATAAATTAATTGTGCGAATAAGGTGGCATGACGTGTTTTCAATGTAGCCTACGTGGCTTGATTTGTAGAGGCTAAAGTGAAAAGATAGCAGTAGTTGTCTTGTTCTTGTTTCATTGTGCTTGTGCCTAAATCACAAAGAGTTAAATAAAAAAGTCACACATGACTTAGATCAGGTCAGAGCTGAAAGAGTCAAATGAGATTTGGTTCACATGAGAACAACTTATGATTCTGTTTCTTGGTTTCAAGTTTTGTAGCGTGGTGTATATTTTGCCTCATGAGGCAAAATGAGATCTACGATACACAAGTACAAAATGAGTTAGGATTTAAAGTTAGGGAAAACCTGCAGTTGACCAACACAGACAAGAAACCACTACCTGCTTGCCATCACTAAAAACATAACAATACTCATCCATACTGGCCAAAGGAAAACTAGCTCAAGCAGTTATTTTCCCTCATGTGGCAAAATAGACTACTTTCAAGCTTTCGGAGTGTAAACAGGAATCGGAGTGTAAGTTTCCAATGAGCTCCTGAGCAGGAGCGGGAGCTGGAGTCACTTTCTTAGGAACAGGAGCAGGAGTAAAAAAAGTGACTCCGATCACCTCTGCCAGTGATGGAGTCTCAAAACCTGGTCTCGGTCTCGAGACGAGTCTCGAGACCCATTTTTGCGAGTCTCGAAGATTTCAGGTCTCGAGACTTTTAATATTGCAAAGAAATGGTTGATTAAAATTTCCATAGTTCAATGAATTTCTTTGTTGTATTTGCAGGTAAGAAACAACCAAAACACGTCGGAAAAATGCCAGAAATTTGAAAAAATTGAAGTCAGAAGTGATAATGAAATTTTGTTTTAAATTCGGCAAAATGCACAAATTTTGATGTATCGGTCTCGTCTCGAAACTTTAATCAGGTCTCGGTCTCGAAGGTTGCGGTCTCGAGTACCAGTGGTGTACAGGATCCGGATTTTGGAGTCCAATCCAGCCAGATACTTGGATTTTTTTGATTGGATATTGTTTCCCTTTCAGCCGGACCCGGATTATCCAAATGAAATAGAATGTGTCCATGCAAAAAATCTTGATATGGAATAATAGTTGTATGAGGAAAACTTACGATATTGTGAATCATATTGCTAAAAATCTACTTGTCTAATTTATCTCGATAGACTGCAATGTTCCCTGCCGCTCGGGATCCTGCAGTAACTTTCAGACTGAGGACATCTCAAGCAACATGTACTTTGGAACTGTGTGAAGATGAGCATCAATGATTCTGTAGTTTTATTATGAAGTAGCCCGCAGAGGTGAGCATGGACAGGATCAGGATTAGATATCCTGCAGGATACGTGCGATTTTTTCGGATCAGGATTGGATTTGGATATTTATTTTTGAAAAATATTGGATCAGGACAGAATCAGGATATTGGTTTGATTTCTATAACGAAATTTTCCTGAGAGTGATTCAAGATGTCACAAATGATGGCGGCACTGTTTTCTTTGCTATGTTTTTTATACTGTCAGTACGTTCTGCACTCAGGGCCGGCCTTTAGCCGATTGGACCGATTGCTTCCAATCGGGCCCTGCGCCAAAGGGGACACCGCGCTTCGCCTACAAACTTACTCTTTCAATCGAAAGTGTTTGTGTAGTGCCGGCGTGGGGCCCACAATATTTTAGGCGTGGGGTCCGTTGCCATCCATAACAAAAATGAACTGGACCGATTTTTAACACCCTCAATCATCATAATTCGTTATTCAATTGCGACAATGGTCATTGTTTTTCGACAATGCGTAGCCTGAGTTTTTTCAATAGCGGCAGAGAGGATAAAGTTTTGAAGCTGTTTTCTGTTTCAATTACAAGCGTTTCGTATTTGGCAGGTCAATTTATTTTCAATAGTTGCTACAAGACACGGTCAATAGTTATTGCTGTTTCAACAGTTGCTGCTACTTGTCTTTTGTAGGTTAATTTTAGTTCGCAATTGCAAATGCATGCTGCTTAGTCAGTCGTATTCAATTCCACTCTCATAGAGATCTGATATGAGACAACCTGAGATCGGCGATAAAGTTTGAAATAAACTTAGTTTTAACTGTGAATGACTGCTTCCGGTGTGCAAAAATAACGGTTCTTTAAAAGGAAAAAGAAAATTGCTTGAACAAATATTACCAGTTAGGCTAAGCCATTTGCAAAGTAATAGAAGTGTTGTTAGAATGGCCTCCTTTGGCTAAAGACAAGTGACAGTTGGTTTAAGGGAAGTAAGCCTTATGAAGTTCTTGTGGTGTAAGAGTTGCATCATGAAACATTGCCGATACAAGGTGTTTGAAACCCTTGCTGTAACCAATATCCAAGTGTTACGCATATAATCAAGCGATAGGCAGGCGTTATACTGGTGTTTTGTTTTTTGGGTTTTAACAGTGGAATTTAGGCTAATTATTTAAGACTATATTTTTTCTGCAATCAAGACGACAAGTACCATGAGTCAAAAGCCAAGAGACATAGATCGAAAAATTTAAGTGTTAATCAAAAGGGATCTATATAGCTAGGCAAAAAAGGTCAAAACGGAAAAAGAGAAAGGCGCGTTGGACAAGTCTTTTAGCACAATTACCAGTGATGTAGTCGAGACCGTAACCTCCAAGACCGAGACCTGGCTCAAGCTTCGAGACGAGACCAAGACCGAGACTTTGTCATAAAAGCCGAGACCGAGACCGAGACCTGGAAGTTCGAGACCGAGACTCGAGACCTCACATTTCTCTGATGGTAATTAAAGCTAACTCCTTGAATAATGCAGCAACGGAATAAATGGCACATTGTCAAATGTCAAGATAATAAAAATCACCCGAAATTTGTGCAAACGGCCAAACACTGCAAACGTTCAGTTTCACTTTCCTCTTAGGAATTTACAACTTCAAACCTGTGGCCGTGTTTACAAATTCCATGAAGAAATGCATGAACATTGAAAATGTTGGCAGTGTTTAGAACAGTGGTTTCAACCTGGGGGTCGTTTGCCTTTTATCTAGGGGTCGTGAGAGCTTCTAACAAAAATATTCATATTTACTTCTCTATTTTATATTTCTTATGGGACTACTTTTTGTCGTATATGCCTGACTGGAAATTTTCGGAAGGGTGTCGTTAGGTTAAATTGGGTTGCAAAATTGGTCGCCGCATGAAAAAGGTTGAAAACCACTGGTTTAGAGCTTCTGCGCATTTTCACTCGAAAAATGTTGGTGAGCCAATTGAATATTCGAGGTGATTGCCGTTGCCATGTTTCAATAAATTTGTTTTGACTCAGAAAAAATTTTAATTGTTTTGTTCTTTGCAAAACAATACCAACCCTTCTGTGTAAGGACAGGAGGTGATGCCCTGGTGAAGGTCTCATGTTCTGGTCTCCTACCTAGTATTGAAGTAGGCCTATGTTATTTGAGAAAGTGGAGAAGAGGCGAATCATTACTTTTTATTTTAAAACAAGCACAGTCGATGTAGGCGAGTATATACAGCCCCAGCAGGAAAGGTTGCTTTCCATCATTCAAATTTTTGCCAAGGTGTTTCGTCGTTTATATCATTTGCCAATGAAATAACAAACTTTTAATGTTTTTTACTATATGCCACTTACCTGTTTCACTACATTCTTTTTATTTTAACACTGGGCATCTGCACTGACACTCAAATTCATTCGCCACATATTTCGTGTATTTTGGCTAACAAAGCTTTGCCATATTTTGTAACGTTACCTACACCTTTCCTAATTTTTTTTCTTCAAGCAATAATTCACATAATCAATTCAAAAAAGTAAAAGACAACAACAATAGCAGAAAAGCCACATACAAAATAACAAGTGAACACATCAAATTACAGACCAGTGGCAGTAGCCACAGAAGCAAAAAAGAAGCACATGCGCAGAGAAAAAAAACAGAGAATACAGCAAAAAAATAAAATAATATAAATAAAAACACAATTGACATCAACATCACACAGATGATGGTGGGCAAGCAATGGGTAAAGAGTTGATACATGTGCAGATGAGCAGGTGAAGCAAGTGCAGATGAGCAGGTGAAGCAAGTGCACAGGTGAAGAAAGCGAGCAGCAATAAGGGTTATGAGGCAGACAGCAATGCATTTTAACACATTTCATTGCAAAAACAAGCAGCAAGGGCAGAAAACAAAGACCACACATACAAATCAGGAAGAAATATAAAATTACCCACGGACCATAGTGGAGTGGATTGCATGTATGAGTTGTTTCAAGTCAGATGCATGGTGTCGCCAAACGAAGTTGAAGAGACAATGGTATGGACAGGTTACAGTAATATTAGCAGCAAAAAATTATTCCAATAGGTGTTAGGTACAAGAAAAACAAAATATGTTTAGTAAGTTAGAAAAGTATTTGTTCTAAGGTAGATTTTCACAAAAAGTCACAGCTTATGTGAATTAACAACTTATTTCACAGATAGGCTATAACCGGTTTCATGTCATTGACACCATCATTCAGCTTTATATGATTGTGGGCCTAGGAATTAGGCTGAAGTCAATGTCCGTGAGGTCCTGAAGGTGGACATCACTTCGCTTGCCTCGAAATCCTCGTATTGCAGCAAGGGTGCTCCTCAACAGGGCAAATCTGAGCTTCGTCCTTATGTATGTGATGACAGACGCATATGGCCCCCTGCGTTTTTCAGCTATTTTTTCTGCCAGTCTTTTGTTGACTCTGTTGCATTCTGGTGTCATCCCTCTGCTTGTTGTAAAGACAAGGGGATTGAATGAAGACTTCTCAATGTCAATTACTCTTTGGTTGTACTTATCCTTCTCTTTTTCATGTCTTTGGTGTATCTCTGCTAGGGACTTCCCAGACTGTGAGGTAGGATGTGTGATCGTTATGTCAAAGAAACTTTTCTCACAGCTATTCCACAGTCCCCTCGCAGAGATATCCAACCTTGCATTGTCAGCAGTGTTGACTTTTCTTTCATAGTCATTTTCATTGATTGGCAGAAGCATGGGTTCGGTCTGAACATCCCTACAAACCTCTCGCGTTGTTCGTGCTTCAGAGTCTCTCACTGAGTTGTGCCTCATTGAAGTGTACCCACCCAGTTTACATATGAGGCTGTGATCCACAGAGTTTGTCTCTCCACAAGCACAGTGGGTGGGTATGCCTTTCATCTTCCATCCATATCTCATGCAAACAGCATCTGTGAATTCTTGTTTGTTTAGGGCATATCCAATCGCTTTAATTGGAAAGGCTGACAGCCAAGAAGAAGCCCCTTTTTCTATTGCGCCTTATATGAGTTGTTGTGACTCAGGGTTCAGCTCCTTTAATAATTCATCGCGGCTGCTGTGGCATTTTGCGTTCTTCTCTTGTCGTGTTCTGTTTTTCGTGTGTGTGGTATATAGCTGATCTGAGGGGTTGTAATCAAGAACGAGTTTTTGAGTGTAGATTTTGGTGGTAAGTTTATCAGTGATCTGGGTGGAGTGTTTGCATTCTGTCTTGGCAGTTTCCCGAGGATCTGTCAGACCTAGACCACCATGCCGGAGAGGAAGAGCTAGAATTTGTTTTTCTGCCTCACTTACCTCTCGTCCTACGACAGCAGGAATCAATTGATCTCTGATGGCATTTTCCAGTGGTTCGAATAATTCGCTCATGTACGGCACTGTTCTTTGGAAATGGGTCCATCTGGAGCATAATCCTTTGGTGAAAGCTGAGTATGCTGCTTGAGGATCATCTTGTGCATACTTTGAAAGCAACTCAAGGTCTTTTACCCAGCCCTCAACCTTATTTTTAGTGTATTGTTCCTTGAATGATTTTGTCCCAATTACCGATCCAAGGTAGCGTTCACCGTGATCTGTGATTTTGATTCCCTGGTTTTGAAGAATTTTTGTGCGGATTGCTTTAGACTATTGTCTTTTATTATGAGGATGGTCTTTGCAGGTTTTGGGTAGTACCCAAAGTCTGGCCCCTTGGCCTTCAGGTATTCCACTATTTTCTCACGCCTGCCAGTGATCCAACTGCAGAGCTATCGTCAGCATACCATACCTGTTTCACTTCATCATTTGCAGTTTCATTGCTCAGTGTTTGTATCAGTGGTCGTGTGGATAAGGCGTACATTGCCATTGCTGCATTGTCCCCTTGTGTCACACCCTCCTGTGACAGGATGTGGTCCCCATTTTCCAAGAATAGCATGGTGGGTGTGTTGTAGCTGTTGTGTAGGTATGTGTACATGGGGGGACACAGTCTTTTGATGTTTTCTAGGCTGACTTTTCTGCTGAGTTTGTTGAATGCATTGTCTGCATCTATTAACAGCTGGCATTCACTGCCTTCCTCTTCATAACTTTTCCTTACAGCATGTGGTGCTGCTTCTATGCCTGATTCCAGTCCCGCACATGTCTGCAGTGTTCTCACTGCATGAATGATGTCTTCCTTTAGGAGTCCTGTGATTGTTTTGCCAATGATTCGTCGTAGGCATTCACCTACACCTATTGGCCTAATGCCATTGTCTTTTTTCTTGAGTGGAACAAGTCTGCATGCAAGGAGAGTTGATTTGTAATCGTGTGGAATGGTGTCTGTCGCAAGACGCCTGGCCAGAGTGGCAATTTCGTCAGCTAGCTTCCGTGTGTGGGTGCCATATGATTTTGAACAAATCATGTCTCTCCATGTTTCCATGTCAATCTGTGTTGGTCCTCCAGACCACGATGAGTTTTAGCCATTGGATATGATTTCATCTTGAGTTATGTTTTCAAAGATAACCCTCTCTGTTTTGGTTTCAGGCTTATCAATTATGGCAGATTGTTCTAGTTCTGCCGCTTTTGGGTGCTTGTCTTTCAGTTTCTTTTTGATGTCTGTAGTGATGTCATGGTTTCCTTTAATATCATTGGCATTATCAACAAATTTAAGGGCCTTTTTCACATGTCCTTGTAGCATCAGTCTACAGAATGCTTTCTGGTCTGATTGTTTTTTTGTTTTGAATAATTTTTTAGTCTTGTTTGAACAGCTTCAAACACTCTGAGATCAGTTCATCTAGCTTTCCGTGTTTCCACCATTCCATTCTTTTGTTCAAGTATTTGACACGTTCTCTGTTTTTTTATTTGAGTGATGGCTTCTGGAGTAGTAATGGCAGAAATACTTGAAACATGTGGATTGCTACTGGCTCCCATCTTTTACAGCCATTAAAGAGTCCTACAAGACGAGACACTTCTGCAATGAATGTTTTTCCAGCTTTCCTCTTGGGATTTGCATATATTTTTTTTTTCATTTATTAACAATTTTTGGTAAGCCGAATTGAGACTTTTTTGATTTGCCTAATGTCTTTCATCTTGCCCCATGCTATAGGTGTTTCCATTTGGGTGGTTTCCTTATCTTGGTCTTTGCAGCTATCGCAGAACCATTTCAATTTGTTATCCCTAGAATTGTCTTCCAAGTATATGGAATATTGATCTTGTGGTATTCCAACACAGATGCAGTGGTACCATTTTGTGCACCATCCATCACACTCTAGGCCTTCATCAAAGTCGTCAACAATTTCCTTACAAACTCCACATTCACTCATCCCTGCTGCCCCAGCGGCCTTTCAGAACTTCAGAAAAGGCTTCAATCAGTCTACACTACATGTTTGAGCCTATCATTTCCCTGAAACTTACACCTTTCCTAATTACTTTTCTCATCATACGACAAGTAATTGAGTAAGAATTCTCCAAAGATTTCGAATTAAGAGGTGATAAATTTAGAGATTTAAAAAAAACAAAGCACCACTTTGAATTTCAAAACGCAAAATTGCAACTAATTTTTCATCCATCCAAACTTGCTAACTCTGTCGAAAACAAGTTTTAAAAATGTTGCTCGTGATTCTGCTGTTGACGCAAAGCAAAAAATATTTAGGCCTATTAGAGCAATAGACTTTTTTGGCACAAATTAGGTCTACACTTTAAAAAGCCATGCGGTGGACTTACCGAAGATTAAAAATCAACAGGGAAGATATTTTGACGAAGCATGTCGGGTTTGTATATGCCTATGTAAAGAGAGCAAAAAATAAAAAAATTAATGATGAGAAAGGTGGCGACAAGCAGAAAAAGCAAGACCTATCGACAATGAAAAACATGACCCATTTCAGTTTGCGAGTGTTTGATAGTGATTTTCAAGATGCTTTGTTAATCCATATCTTTATATAAGCACGAAATGTGATTCTTTATTTAAATTTTTGCAAGCAAATTTGAGGGGTGGAAATGACGGCACTTTTGTGATCGCCTCCGGGCGGCACTTAGCCTCGCTACGCCACTGTCCCACAACCTGTTACATTGTCGATGATCGGCGGGACTTTGTGGCTACAAAACAGTTGATAATTTAGTCGTAGTTTATTTTTCCAGCTAAAGCATGTTGAGTATACAGAGTAGCATGACTCTGCAGTCTGTTATGGCCCATAGTAGGTCGCGTGCATGATTTCACTCATTTGAGCAGGGGTGGCCAACCAGTCAGAGACCAAGAACCACATTTCTTACTGCTCTGTTACCGCAAAGAGCCGCATCATGCACATGAGCACCAGAGGTGCCCGTAGTCACTTTTTCAGACTCCGACTCCCCTCCTGTTCCAACATCTTTAAATCCGGGACCGGGTCCGGAAATTTTCAAATTTGAGAATCCGACTCCTGTTCAGACTCCGGCTGCCAGTGATCCAACTGAAATTTTCCCATGTTTTTACCAAAGAAATGACCACGCAGGCTCCTGCTACTGCCGAAATTGAAAAGTGACTCCGGGTCCGGGTCTCGACTCCAGCACTGTCGATCCATGGATTGGCCGGCCAATATTTGCATGTTTTGGAGCGTTGATCGAATTTGTGTTCGTTGATTCGGGTTACCAAATTTTGGCGAGTCTGCCCAGTACAAGTGTATTCACTGATGCCAATGGTTTATTTTATTAATTTGTTCTGAAGATGATTTACGAGTGAGTCGGAACGTCGCATAAAAGTTTACGCGTTTTCGTTGATTGTGACTATGCTGCTTGCAGTAAAAATAACACAACATCTGCATTCTTAATGGAAAAAACATTTTTATCGCATAATCACAGCCAGGGCCCCGACAAGGGGGGGCGAGGGGGCAATGCCCCGGGGCGGCACTTTTGGTGAAAAGAAGGAATAGCAAATGGTCTTTCACGAATGAAGCTGAGGTTAGATTTCGGTTTAAGTTTTAGATTTTGGTTAAGGTTGGACCTACCATACGTCCCGGTTTGGCCGGGACTGTCCCGGTTTAAACGTCTGTTCCGGTGTCCCATCCCGGTTAGCAAAATGTCCCAGAATTTCACTTCAGTGAAATTTTCAAAATTAACTCCAGCCTGATGATGCATTGTTATGAAATAATACCGTCCTGAAAGGCTTGACTTTGCTTTAACCCGTGGCTTGGGGGAGGGGCGAGACTTTTCGACTGTGGGGTGGAGGCGCTTTTCGACTTGCCCCGGGGCGGCACTTCCCCATGTCGGGGCCCTGATCACAGCTACAAAAATACTTTTTACATAATATCTTCGTTTTTTGCTGCGTTTTCTTGTAGCCTTTTCATCATTGACATCACTGAGAGAACATGGTAGAGATTCTCAATACGGGAACCAAATAAGTAGCGTCTACCTAGGGGCCAGTCTTCTTTTATTTGTTCGTTGCTGCGTCTGTTTTATTTGAACAGCATGGCGGTAACGAAAAGGATCTTCTTGGCGTGGTTCGCGGTGGCAGAGCAGAAAACGAAAACGACAGGATTGCGGCAAGGAAGGAATACGACGTGTTAAACAAAAACCGTCAAGTGGCCACGCGCGCGCACACAAGTCAACCAGGTAGTGAAACCAAGGTCTCTTGAAAAGCGCATACGATACGAGCAAACAGTATTGTGTTGTAACGTAACTGCAGTCAACGCTAAACAACATCAAAGGCGGTGTCGACTGTTTACAACTGCAGCCGCTACGATATGATGCTTTTTAATCTGCAACACTTGGTAGCGCGTGTAACCATGATCTTGTAGTCATGGTTTCGATGCGGAATAGTAATGCAGTCGCAAAGAACTTTCTAACTTACCAGAATCAATTCAGGTTTTTATTTACTTCTAACCTGTGTACTTGTTTGAGAGATGTTAGGGAAAAAAGGCCTTTGCTTTATCGGTGTCATAATATAACCAGTGCAAAAGCATTGCCTTACATCCTTGCGTGTTCAAATGTTTCAAAATACTTGCAGCAGGTAAATACAACCTGGTTATAGTCTGTTTGTGAGCTTGATCTAACTCGTGACTTGCAAGTACGAAACCAACAGCGCAGATGTAGGTCGCTAGTCGAGCGGTCACGCAATAAAACAGGCAATCTTTCTCTGCTTCTGTCAGATGTATCTTGTCGGTGAATCCCCGAATGATGGATCGAGCACCGTTATCCACGTTGAAGCCTGAGGTCTGAGCCTCGCACATAAGCAATGCCATCATCGTTGCTAGTTCGAAAACTAGAGGACTTTTCTTCACTTCCCCCCAATCTATTATGCCTAAAAATGAGCAAAAAGCTTTTAGTGAATTCGTTAAAACCTCGTAAGCGTCTTGGTCGAGCGATTTCATAGCAGTTATAGCATCCGAAATAGTTGCAGAAACCACATTAACCGATGTAGTTAACTCGGCCAGAATAATTTTTCCCCAACATGATCTGCTGAACGACAGCTCTTTGAAATATTATTGGTTTTGTTTGTAATTGCTGAGGAAGCTTAATGAAAAGTATAGTTGGAAGTGCAAACAAAAAATAGAATTGCTTCCATGCCCTGATACTGCACAAAAACTTCAGAAAATCGCCCGGTGCACTGCAGCTAATCTTGCTATGGCCTTCCCATTTGAAATATGAAAACGACGCTCAGTTTGAATGAACAGTTGAAGAATGTTGTAGAATAATGTTTAAAACAGTCAACCCTTAACATTAACGAACTGAATGCGAACAACTCTGAATGACAAAGGAATATTGAGAAGCCACACAATATGCCGAAAAAACGAACAGCACGCTGCTGCCAAAGCAAACGCCCGAGACGAATCTCAAAACACGTGGCATTCAATCATGTGAGCGGCATGCTTGCAGTGGACGCAATGCGCAAATTAATGATCATTTTACAGCATAGCAAAGACGGACGCATTGGCAAGTACCCTGTATGATTACTCAAAAATATTGACAAAATATAAGAAAAAGCAGTTCCATAAAATGCTTCCATCAAAAACGCAGGTTGCTGCTGGGATTGAAGTTGTAACAGCGAAAAGAAATAGCTTAGAAATTTTTCAGTGCTCTTCAAAACTGCTCTAGTGAACCTTTTGTGCACCAAAACTTATACGGATGCGAAAGTTCTGAGGTATTGTCAATTTAATAAGCACCAACGAGAAATCTAAACCAGTAATTCACAAGAAATTTTGCCGAACACATTGTTTTTTGTAATTCCAGTGTTTGGTTACAACTCAATACTATCTTGAATACGCCTATAATTATTGCATGGCAATATTGGAATATAGTGCATTGATGCAGTAATTGCCCGCATCTGCTAATTGAATGTCTTAACTGATGCTGGAAAACTATAATTATTATAGTGCAATAAGGCTGTGTTGGGTCCAGGTGTAATATGTATAAGAATTTGAAGTTTTGAATAACCGTTGTACCAGTCCGGCCCTCGGCTTGCATACATTTTTTATTTTGGCCTACAGTGAATTTAAGTTTGACACTCATGATCTAAGTGACGCATTTGCTTCTCGGATCGCTTTAACTGTAACCAAGGAAATTCGTATCTATACTTGCTATGTATCTGCGAAAACTTGTGTACACGTTGGGGAGTAAAGAGTTTTCTGGTTGTATGTTGGTATTCTGCTTCCAAACGTGAAACTGCTTTTAATTGACAAAAAGAAAGCAAAACAGTGTTATATTTTTTCTTTTGAAAAGTATGAACGAAACGGAGTACCATAATGTTGATAAAAATGGTGCGTATGTGTTGACGTTGCTGAGCACGTTAAATGCTACGGTGCAATGTTTCACGCCTCATTTGAAGTATGGTGATGACATTTAGTAACAACTGAAATAACTCCACTATGCTGTTAGTGTTAACAGCGCCTTGCTTCAGTGTGCAACCGCAGTAAGAAATTTTTGGTTTCTTATTTCTTGCACGCCAAGGTAGAGTTGTAAATGACCTCGTATAGCCCCCAGTGTTAACGCGTTTGCTTCAGATTCTCAGTGCGAGTGTTCATCAGCAGGCGGACATCCTTTCCATCAGGGCTTTTAGAATTTCGAACCGAAACGACCCCAAGTCATGCAAAGTAGGTTTAATTTAAGAATGACACTAGGTAAAGAAAAAAGTTTGCAGCCGAAAAAACAAGTCGAAGCCATTTTGATGAAAAGTCGAACGGGTCATTACAATAAACGCTTCCCTGCTTGAATTATTTATTTGTGACATGAGAAATTTGCCCACAATGGCACGCAGTGGCTGACTGAGAAGACAACGACGCCCCTGGCGCCGAAAGACCGAAGCACAATGCATGCTGTGACGTACTTTCTTGTAGCCGCTACCTTCGAAAACAGAAGGCCTGGCTTAAACAAAGAACTTCTTTAAATGGCCATACAAGAAGGGCAAGATGTGCGAAAAAGGCAAGAAGTGCGAAAGGCAGAAAGAGATTGCTGCGTTTCCTTGCAGAGCTGTGATGGGCTCATTGGAAAGTTACGGTGAACACACAGAGCTGTGGTCCGGCGCATCGCGAGCAGTCTTTCCGTATTGGAGTTTTCGAATCAGGCACAGTATTTCTAGACATGCGCAAGGGCTTGTTTCGGAAGAACCATCAAAGGAAGGTCTCTACAAACTTTTGCTATACGTATATACCCGTAGAAAGTTTCTGTCCGATTTTTTTCCGCTGCACGGTCACAGCAGATCATCTGTTTTCACCGCGGTGAAAATTATAATCTGCAGATTAGTTCTTTTCGTCCTCAGGGTACCATTTTCAGAAAACTTCCAACGTTTAACACTTCGGACTCGCTGGCCTTTTTCATGATATCAAGGGCCATCGGTTTTGGCTTCGCCGGTCATGGTCTGCTCGTCACTAACGTAGAACGCCGTTTTGGCCAGCTGGAGTTGGATCACCTGAAACTGCGAGAGCAAACGACCACACCGAACGAGCGACTCGGAGCCTTGAGTCAATTCACTTCCAATCACGCAGTGGGTTTTTCCTTTTGGTGGCGTTTCTATCGCTTCAGATCAAAGCATTGCGTACAGTGACATTTTAATTTTGGATTTTAATCCTTCTACCGTGGGGAGAAACTCTTTGGGCTGTTTTAGAGACGTTTGCCTCATGGTGGTCCGCTTGCGCCATGTGAAAATTTTGTTACGTTTAAAAAATCAATGTAAATGTTAGTTCACAAAAAGAAAGAAAAATATTCATCATAAAGTCTGGTTTCCTGAATTTGTTTCGATTTCAAATAATACGTCAATTGAAACAATTTTTTTCAAAAACAAAAATTTATTTGAGAAAAAATTTTGGTGATCCTTTAAAAACAAAAAAAAAAATTTTGACATGGCGCAAACGGGCTACATTGTGGTCTAAAATGCGGATTTTGGTAGAAAAGGTGGTGAAATATGTCGGTTGTGGTAACTAGCCACAAGGGAAACGGCAGTCATCGACACTCTTCCCCTGAACTGTATGTGTCCATTTTTGTGTTAATTGTGTTATTCGAGTTCCCACTGTGAGGTGGACCGTGAGTCGACCCAAAATAAATATTATGTACTTTTACGCTGTTTTACATGGCTGCTCGCAAAATGTCCTCACGTGTTACAGGTTCGATGTCCACTCTTCACCAAGTTCGACTGACTTATTCGTTTCGTCACAGTCCAATACTTGGCAGGCGCTGCAACTGCACGCACGTACAACGTCAATGTTTCGAAATGACCGTACGCATTGTAACGCATCGAAATGGGTGAATGCAATCTCTATGCGTCTGGGGGCTACAAAATCTCGTGTTTTATGTTGTAGATACACTATACCCTGTAATCAACTAGTTTAGTTGCTTTTATGTTGTCTCGGCAAAACTCACATTTCAACAGCAAAACGCTCACGAGGTACTTTTGTGACATTAAGTCCCACGCTTTTAACCGATTAGAACTTCTTTATAGGGCGTTGATGAATAATTTAATCGCGAAACAAAAGTTCTGTGTGTAGAAGGAAATCGTGTGGTGTAGATAATTTCTAAGCGTTCAGGAATGAATGCTTCATTAATCGGCTAATATACAAGTTTTCTTGACAACGCATTTTCCTGACCTTGTCAGGCCTTGCCAATCTTTTGAAATAATTTAAGTCCTGCTTGTAGTGCATTTCGTAACTTTACATGAAAACTTTTGCAGATTGTTTGATGTAGCCTAATAGGCCAAGTTAGAGTTAACTGGATGTAGGCAGTCTAAAAGCGTTTAACCTACTGAAAAATAATTTAACTATCCGATGCAATGCATATTCATTCTGCATCGCTGATATCCGATGCCAATGCAGCAGTCAACAGTTGAAAATTCGGTAAAGTTAGCTCTGGAAATTAATGTTGTCGGGTCATCTTAACTGTCTGTTCTCTGTGCTAAGAAGAGGAACTCGTTGCCAGCCACATTGTAGACAAAGTGATTTTTTAGGTCCCATGCAGTATTTCTAAGGTGAAACTTTATTATGTTTCACAGTTTACACATATCAAAACCATCTGTTGTGCTGGTTATTACCTCGGCACGCCACTAATGACACGTCGTTCTCTTCAACAACATTCTGGCTTTGCTCTGTTTTTTTGCTTAGCTTGTCCAAACTTTACAAACATCGCTGTTGCAATTTTCGCGCGTTTGAATTGTTTTGTTAATTTGCAAGCTATAAATAATCGTTTCACTGACTAGCCTATGATGCAAATACAAGCAGTGGCACTTTGTCATGTTTTATGATTCACATTTGGTATTTTGCAAAATTTTTTCCCAGAAGACTTCACTTTTACAATCACCTAAAAGACATTGTTGCGATTATTTACTCGTCAGGCTGATGGGGAGGGTTCGAAGTCGGGCAGGACTTTTCGGTATCGGTTCCGGTCATTTTTCGGGTTCGAGCCGAGGCATGAAAAACAAGTTCGGACTTGATTCAGGCGTTGGAGTAATGTGTTGCTACATGTAATCATGCATATTAGCAAATTAGTTTTAACCTTGTTGTGCTTACGGCCGTTTGCAGCTGTGCATTCTGGGACTATTTTGCTTAAAGCGCTATAAACATAGTTATAACACAAAAGTGATCAAGGTAATGGTCTGGGATTGCAGAAGTTGCCCCCTGAACAGAAGTTTAGCCAACAGCACATGAAACGTGAGGCCATTGGCCACAATTTTGGAAATTGGCAGAAATGTCCATCTCTGTTTGCAAAAAAACGAGAGATTCGACAGAAAAGATCTGAAGGTGAAAATCCGTCGCGGACGCGAATTTCCAAGATGTAGACAAGCTGAGAGGAATCTCTGTTCAATATGATCCGATTGACCCGTCCAGTCACGTGACTCACTAATGAAAGGTCCCTGACCTATTGACCGATTTTTCCCATAAACAAAGGAATTCAGTAGCGAGCTGACCTTTTTTCTAGCAAGGTATGTCTGTCAGTATCACAGCTGTTCCGGCTTAGTGGTGGTTTGTCCTGAATGCTTAGTGCTGGCTCACTATTTGTTGTTTTCAAATTCCCACGACGAGGTAAAAGCTAAAATCGATTTTCGTACAAAGCATTAATTCGACTGGCCCTTCTGAAAACCATGTGGCTCATTACTCGTCTTGGTTAATACTTAAAAAAGCTGTGGCATTGTTCCATTATTTCCCTGAATTTCTTTAATTACCGGATTGTTCTCAATGTCGTACCAGTTTGACCTGTGACGACCTCTCAGGAGAGGAAAGAGCCATCCTTCGATCGAGCGTTCAAACGGGAGATTGACGTTACCAACGTTGTGTCAAACAGAAATGTGGATGCAAGCGAGACCTCAAAAGCTTGGCGCGCATCTGTTCAAGTTAAACCCTATTTTTTCGGCCCATACTGATAAATTTGATGTTTAAAATTGCCAAAACTGATACTCTCAAAGCATGTAAACCTAGCAAATATGTAATACGAAAAATATAGATATTTGGTGCCACCTTTCATAAGTAAAAACAATATCTTTGCACCTACAAAATTAAAGAACGCATGCAATTATATTCTTCATAGTCACGAAAAAATGGTATTTTTTAACTAAGCCTAGCTTAAAATCTCAGTAGGGTTTATTGATCCATTTCGTATTCAAGTTCTAGTATGTTTCCACTTCGCCATTTTTTAAACTTTTCTGTAACGCTGGCATTTTGTGTCTACGTAGACCTGAGAGATATAGGTGTAATGAATTGCGCAGCAGATATACCTTCAAGTGCATGAATATGCCCAAGTGGTGTCTGCTGCTGGTAGCATCATAACATTTAGTTTAAAATGCACTGCTGTGTCAGATTGGGAGGAATGGCTTTGCTGTTTTGAAGAGGCCATGTCAAATAGTTGGAATATTTCAAGAACATATCCCGTGAAGCCCGCTACAAATTTAGAAAGCATATTTGTCACCACAACAATACTCCTGGTAACGAGAGGGTTGCTAAGAGACAAAGTGAGCAAAGATTTTTTTTTCTTCTAAAAAAATCCTTATGCATTTGATAGATATTTTTGGCATTTCCTCACTGACTTTTCATGAGGCACTTGCTTGTTTGCCATGTTAAATTGATATACAATATCAGAAACTCAATGATTTAGTTTTTTTAGATGTCTTGCTAGCATTGGTGTCACCATCAAACATGTCACAAGTAACACTAAAAACATTATCCATTGGTTCAAATGTACCCAACTGTTCTAAGGATGATTACCGTCTATAACCACGATCTGTACGGTGCAGATGCACTTATCAAACTCTCGGTTACTGAGGAGACAAAGGAAGTTTTATTTACTTATTTTAAAAATGTGTTTGTCGCCTTCCCAAGCACTAAGATTCAGTGAAGACAAAGTAATGGCAAGTGGTGATGTCACTGCTTTAGATAACGGTAAAATAAACCAAAATCGTAGTCTGTTTACTTATTATCTGGGATAGGTGCGGAATGCAATCGTTCGGTTCACATATGTTTGGCCCGTGGGACGATATTTAATTATTATTACAACTGGTCTGCACGTGTAATTGCACGCACCGCCAAAATACTATAAACCCCACAATGCACTACGGGTGCATTTGCGCGCATTGAGGGCCAGTGACTAGTGAGTGCGATGTAGCGCCTCCTGGCCGCGTCTTCACTGTTCAGCAGCAGTGAAATCCATAATGATTGCTGTCAATTTTCGGCCACCCCTTCCACAAAAACTACTAAACGAAAGGCGGACTATGAACGCAGGGGGATTCAAATCAGGTGGGTGCAATGCATGCAGCTTGCTTTTTCCATTAATCTTGCTATTAACTCGGGTCTTATTTGATTGTTGAATAAGATATTATTTTCTACTGTTTGGCTGTCGAAAAACATTTTCACTTAAAATTACTGACAGCCATAAAAAAATATACTGCACTTTCAGTTTGTATTGCATGCAGTTTCATATTTTGCATTTACCTTGCTCTTAGTTTGGACATTTTTAGTTTTTGAAGTTTTTGTTGTTTGCCTCTTGCACAAACGTTTTAAGTTGAAATTACTGACTAAGCAAACGAACATATTGCAACTGATTTTATTTATATTTTGCTTAGTTAATTTAATGGGTAATGATAGTGCAATAAGACTGTGTTGGGTCTGTGCAATAACTTGAAGTTTTGAATAAAAATTGAACCAGTCCGGCCCTCGGCTTGAACCAAATGTTTTATTTTGACCCACTGTGAAGTTAAGTTTGACACCCCTGATATACTGGAAGCTCAATGCATGAAACTATTGAAAGATGTGCTTCTAACTCAGGTTCCACAATTGCTTTGAAAAAGAATGACACACATTTTGCATGTGCGGTGGTTACACCATGAATGAGGCGTGCTCATGAGCACCTGTGCAATTCCTGTGAAATGGTTACACTCCCGTCACCTGGTTTACCCTCTGATGATGTACAGTTAGCAGAAAGCTGAGGAAAGTACCCATCAGGGCCGCAACCAGCTGATATTTTCGGGGTGGAAAAATGATTGTAAGATTGTAATTTATTTGTTACACTATTTTTTGGGGGGATGGTTGCAACTTGCTGATATACCTAGCAACTGAACATGATTTTGAAAATTTCGGGTGGGGGGCAAAATGGTTGTAACTTGTTGTTATTGTACCTAATAACTGTACATGATTTTGAAAATTTCGGGGGTTGTAACTTGTTGTTGTATCTAATAATGGAACACAATTTTGAAATTGGGGGGCAATTTTTTGGTTGCCCACCCCCTGGTTGTGAGCCTGGCACCCATAAAGCTGAATATGTACCGCACAACAACAAACATATGCTGCAGCTAATTGACCTGTGGCGTGGAAAATGGAGATCATACTCACTTTTCATCATTTGCTGCTTACCATTATGCTAAACTTGTTGACAGGTATACTAAACAAATGCACTAGTTTGTCGTAAACAAACGACAGGTCAGCGGCCTTTTGGTATTGCGTCATGTGACTGAACGGGACAATCGGATCATGTTAAATACAGATTGCTCTGAGCTTGTCTACATTTTGGAAATTCGCGTCCAGGACAGCACTTGTTGCAAAGTAGCAAAACAAGTTTTCTCTGTTTTTTTCTCATATATGCAAAGTCAAGCAAAAGAGAAGCGTCAAGTTACGGATTCGTTCCTGCAGGGAAATTACTCAATGTTTTAACATATTACGCTTAATTCTATCTTAAATTTATACAAGGATTTAGATTAGACCACAAGTTAGTACAGCAGAATTTGCCTAATTCGTCACCTCAAGGGGATTAGAAAAAATTGACGAATTAGGCGAAGTGACGAATTATGCAAACAGGTGAAAACTCCATCATAGAAGCTCGTATACTTTATCATGGTAACTCGTATACATAGTGCTCTTATTTGCAGTAAAATACAAGTTTTTGAGGTTATGGTTGAATACAACAATTAATTCCTTTGCTCTATCTGGACTCCTCCATACAATCAAGCACCTTTTAAATCTTTCATAACCTTTTCCGCGTTCTCTCAATGGGGAGTCGGGTCGCGCTTCGAACCTCGTGTATAAATTGGATAAACAAATTGCGAGGTGCAACAATTCTCAGATAAAGATCCTTAATTTGTTTCAATTCCCATATGTACTAGCTGCTTAGAAATCAAAAGCGAAACTGCAAATAACAAATTAGACGAACAAAACGCTTCTCAGGGATAGAAAGAGGTGACGAATTAAGCAAATTGACGAATTAGACGATGGCGAATCAGACGAACAGAAATGTACGCAAAAGATAGGGATTCTGCCGGGACCGACGAAAAAGTGATGAATTAAGCGAATTGACGAATTAGACGATGACGAATTAGACAAGTTCTACTGTATTTTCTGAATTTATCTTGGTGGACGATTTTAATTGCCCTGTTACAGAAATAATTAGCAATATCGGGCCTTAAAAGGTCTTGTTATTAAACAGTCGTTTCGCGCTGAGCGTTTCCGACCCAATGCCAATGGGTTCATGTGAAGTGTAATCAAGCAAAGCGGTTTATACCAACCGAAATGCGCATCACTTTAGAAATGGATTCGCTCCATCTGGTGTCAAGCAACTGCATTTATACAGTATTTTAATGAGTGACGGGTGACTGGCATGATTCTTGCCAGGTTCGTAACTTGTCGTATATAACAAAAGAAAGCTAGGGCTCCAAACAACAGTTCCAGCGAGACCAGCGTAGACCTGTAGGCAAGTTAACACACATGGAGATGTAATTTAAAAAGTGAACGCAAGAAGCGAACGGACTACAGTAATATGAATATGCTGCTTAAACCTTCTGAATGTGGTTATCAGAAGAATATCTTGAATGTGTTTGGATTTTGAAATGCACCAAGAAATACAAAGAATCTGTGCTTTCGCTTTAATAAGCTGTCATCAGTTGAGCTCAGAAATTGGCAAAATAATGACGAAAAACTAAAATTACCATAGATGTTTCGTCGGAATTTCGGAAAAACTTTTTATCTTTAGTGAAAATGTAATCGCGCACGTGAAATTAAGTTGTTATAATTTTCCAACATTCATTTAGTATACATGTGCGCAAGGTTAACTTTGCGAACAAAGGAATGTAGTAAGGAAACTCGTGAAATTTGAGGTGTTTTTCTGTGTTGCTTCAATATCTGTCGTTTAGACCGCTGCCCGAGAAAAATTCACGATTTTGAATGGTGTCAAATAAAAAAATTACATCATTCGGGAAGTTATTGCCATAATAAATAGATTAATTTTAGGGTTATGAGTGTTGGTCTTCACTCACTGCGTATGAAGAAAGCAAAGCATTTAACTAGAACAGGCCTTTACTGCAAATGAAGTCAGCCATACAGTAAAACCCAAGGATGGCAAACTGCAAAGTAGCCATGCTTTGGTAAATCTGAATGTTTTCGTGAGAAAAAAAACATTTTCCTCGCGCGCACTAGTTAGGCCTATTTACCATGCAACAGCATTAAACGTTATTTTGTGAACGTTGGAGACAGTCAATAAAGCCTTTAGTGCAAAGCACTGAAGCCTGTATATTATTAGAACAAAGCCTACTTATATCTGCTTATTGAAAATGCAGTAGGTGAGGTAGGCTGGACAGTTTTTAAACTTCAAAATAAAAAATTTCTTAACAGATGTAAGTCTACTGAAGCCGAGGCTAAATGCACATATAAGAGCAGATTGCTGGACCGGGTAGCTAGGAACCACAGGAACTGTTCAAGCAAAGTCTAAATAAAATAAAAGGATGGCTAACAGACCCTTAGTTTATGCCCACCTATGAACCACAGTTAGTTTAAAAAACTTTGGTTAGCATAGTCTGCAACTAGTAGCTGGCCGAATAGCTTTGTGCTGCCTAAAGGTCCTAAAGTAATTGCAGTACAATAAACTGAACATCCTTTTTTGAAAATCAGTAAGAGAGGCTCGACACTAAAGGCTTGGTGTTGGGCTAAGTTGGACTATGCTAGAATTCCAACAAGCGTAATCTCACTGCTCTTAACTACATTTCCACAACGAGTATCAGTTATTTTCGTCAAAAATTCAGAGGAGAGGTTGCATAACAGATTCAGTGGCGGATCCAGGGGGGAGCAGTTTGGGGCAACTGCCTCCTCCCCCAAACCTCTGTGGCGCCCCCTTGAATGGCGCCCCTTTACCATAAATGCTCCCGTTTTTGGTGCCCATGGAAGTAGAAACAGATTTAAAAATATTCTAAAATAAACAATGTTTTTCGTTTAGTTAACGTCAGGGTTTACGTCCCGGACTTTACCCAACCTTTTATCGAATAGCGTGAACGATGCTATTGTTTCGTAATGTAGTTACGCTGTTTGTTTTTTCTTTGCCACATGAGAACCGCCCAACCTTTACAAACGTAGTCGCGTTTGCAATTCTCGACTTGCTGCTGTGCTGTATGAAAATGGTCTGTTTTTTTACAAGTTCATTGTTTGATGCCTGATGACCTCCCTGAAAGGAAAAGGAAAGGCAGCAGTAAAAATAGGAATGCAGTAAAAATAGGAAAGAAAAATTATTATGAAAGAGTACTGAATGAACTTCCTAGTAATCAAAGTAAACTTTTCAATCTTTCTCTTAGATTATTTGGATTAAACAATCACGAATGTGCCAATCACAATCTTTCAGAATCGAAATCATGCGACTTGGATCCTCTGCCAACGGTACTGCTGAAGCTGTGTCTACCTGAATTGTCTGCCGCCTTGCTGTCCATCATCAACCACTCCTTGGACACAGGTGTAATACCTTCTCACTTCAAAAAGGCACGAGCTACACCAGTGCCAAAATCTCGCGCGACCTCATATGACGATGTAAGCACCTATCGACCTATCTCACAGTTACCGTTTATCTCGAAAGTGCTTGAACGAGTGGTCACGAACCGCATTCGTCCTCACCTCGAAGATTACCACCTCTTCGACAAATACCAGTCGGCTTACCGTGCGGCCCACTCCACCGAAGCAGCCCTCCTTCGTGTACACCATGATATAACGTCATCCTTAGACAAGGGCTCCACTGTGGCCTTGGTGATGTTGGACCAATCTGCTGCCTTCGATGTGATCGATCATGATATACTCCTGCAGCGTCTTGAATTTGCCTTCGGTATTTCAGGCCGAGCTCTTAAATGGTTTGGCTCGTACCTGGAGGATCGGAGTCAGTGTGTCTGTGTAGGGAAAGATGTCTCCAAAACTCTTCCTGTGCTTTGTGGAGTTGCAGAGTACCCCAAGGCTCAGTACTGGGTTCGCTCCTATATACTATGTACACCAAATCAATAGGGGAAATATGTCGGAGACATAATGTGTTGTACCATTGCTATGCTGACGACATCCAGTTCTACTGCTCAGCGGAGGGCAGCAAAGACCTAGCAGCAAAATTGAGTTCCATAAACGAATGTATTGACGAGCTGAAATCATGGATGGGATACAATATGCTCAAACTTAATTTCGAAATAACGGGGTTCATCATATTTGCTTCGACAAAGTATCCTGGTCGCAATATGACACCGTCGTTGCCTTGGCACTTGCGAGACATAAACATATCTTCTTACGTGCGGTCTCTGGGCGTAATTTTTGATAGTGCATTGTCGTTTGCTAAACATATTGACTGCATTGTTAAATCCTGTAACTTCTACAAAAAAAAGCCTGTGAGACACTTGTTGTTGCGTTGGTAACATCCCGCTTTGACTATTGCAACTCTTTACTAAACGGTCTGTCACAAACGCACATGTTGCGACTACAACGCGTTCAAAACACTACCGCACGTTTGATCTGTCGTATTAAGAAATTTGAGTACATTTCGACGTCTCTCCAGTCTCTTCACTGGCTTCCCGTTGTGTTCAGGCCGCGTTTCAAACTTCTATGCATTGTATTTCGAGCTTTGCGTGGCGTTGGCCCCCTTTATCTTCAGGAGTTGATCTGTTCTTACCGCCCCACACGCTCATTGCGTTCTGAAAGCAAAAACCTTCTCTATGTTCCAGCCTGCCGCACAGCCGCTTACGGCAACAGGTTGTTCACCGTCGAAACCGCAATCCTCTGGAACGACCTACCGCAGGAAGTGCGAAATGTATGAATTATTATTATTATTAATGCAATGTGGAAAACTTATTACTGACTCAATATTTTACAAGCCTCCAAAATGAAAACGAAAAAACAGTTTCAGGGCTACTGCCAGTGCAGTTCGTGAGTTCGCAATTTGTCTGCATCGTACTTTTGCAACATAAAAGGTAGTGGATGGATTTGTTGACGGAACTAATCTCCAAGTTGACAGGGGCGTAACGAGGTAAGATGGCGCCCAGGGCAAGATGCAAGTTTGGCGCCCCCATTTTCGAACCTGAGGTCTTCCGAAAGCAAATGTACTGTATTGAAGAATGTACGTGTGACGTTGTTGGGATTTTTTGGCGTCCCCGCAATCATTCGGAGCCCACGCAGTATTTCAGCGCCCCAGAGTGATTCGGTGCTCCGGTAATTGCTCACCCTTGTCCCTTCATTACGCCCCTGCTGACTGAAACATAATGCAGCCTGTAAAAAGCTACAGATGTTTACGTTAGCAAATAACTTACCGCTATGTGATAAAAATGCATTAAACGTGCTCGATTAGCTCAAAGAATTATGACCCACGTAAGTATGCAATTGTGTAACTCCTCACTTCATATACGTGGACAGCGCAGATGAGTATTGAATTACTGTTAGGGGCGCAACGAAGTTAGATGGCGCCCGGGTCAAGAAGCAAGTTTGGCGCCCCTATGTTCAAACCTGAGGTATTTCGGAAGCAAATGTACTGCACTGAAGTTCTTGTGGCATTGTTAGGACTTTTCGGCGACCTCATAGTGATTCGGCTCCCAGGGAATTGTGCCTATTGCCCCTCGTCGTTACGCCCCTGATCACTGCGCGCAGCGACGCGCCCCAACAAATCATGGTGCACAGCTCTAAGCTGAGGCATACGGGAACCTTGGGCTTTAGGCGGGGCAAAATTTTCAATTCGCCTGAATTTTTGTGTCACTTTGAGGTAAAACGAATAGGAGCATTATGCAGGGCGATGGTTCTGTTTCAGAAACTTGCCCAAAAATATCGGGAAGTTTTTCCTGAATTTTTTAAATCTTGTCCGAATCTCTCCCCCACTTCGTACGCCTATAGCTTTGACGCAGAAACTTTGGCAAAATACTAGCTATCTACAGCTTAGTGGATTGAATAATTGGTTTTACATGGTCATAAAAATTTTTGCTGAACACTTGAATATGTGCAGTCCAAAACTGGTGGAATGACGGCGCCTTTTACCCCCACCTGGCGACGCGTCAGGCAACAGTTAGTGATGGCTGTGTGGTTTTGAGCCTTTTGTTGCAATTGCAAGCCCGTAGACAACTCACGCTGGCCATGAAAAGACAAATTTGGCATGGTTAACGAAATCAGAATCCGACAGAAAAATGCTTAGCTTAGTGGTTGTTAGATCATTCCGTTTGCATCATAAAAATTTGAGCAAAAAAGCAATCTTCTGGTGAATCTTTAACTTTTTTACCGGTGACCGTGGTGTTGGCGAAGGTTCGTGGTTTCACATTTTCTGGCCTGGTTGGGTAGAAGCAGATCCATCGCCAGATCAACAGCATTGGGGTAGCTTTGAGCTTCTTCTGGGGCTTCGTAATGGTATGCAGTGAATTGAAAACTGACTTCATGCTGGGGAGACTAGCCCAATGTTGAGGTTTGGGGTGTTGCCCAGAACTGCACACCGAAATTATCCCCACAGCCCGCATCCTGCACCCCCCTTGCTTTTCATAGGGTAGCTCACCCCTGGT